>JAABUL010001223.1_pt1 | contig 49769 bp, 62 predicted proteins | sample 5559151 | NCBI WGS metagenome assembly JAABUL01 (sample SAMN10711876, study PRJNA513368) | rock metagenome | isolation source: Antarctica rocks | place: Antarctica: Victoria Land, Pudding Butte sud
GCTTCGCTCAAGCTGTGCATATGCACGGCTTCAATACTTCGCTCTTGCTGTTTATCTTCTAGCTACTTTAACTATATAACATCAATTCTTGAGCTCATGATTAGCATATGCAGAAAGCTGAGTCGGGGTTGGAATAATTTTGAACTCATGGTTAGCATATGCAGAAAGTTGAGCCGGGGTCGGGATCAAAAAAAAAAAGTTCCGGCCCTGGCTCAACTTTTCCAACCCCTCACCAACTGTAACCCCCACCCCTCCCACACCACACCCCTCCCACACCCCTCCCATACCCTTTTCCTCCCTCTCACCCCCCTCACTCACCCCACCAACACCCCACCAACACACCCCCCCTTACCCCCTCCCCCCCATTACCCCCCTTCCCCCCCCTTCAATTCCCACTTCACAGCTAAACCACCATACAGCATAAGCGTTTCTTTTTCCCGCCTGCGCAGGAGCGAGCCTGCCGGTCTGTGGGAGGGAGGGAGGGGTATGGGATGGGGGGCGGGCAGTTAGTTGGGATAAGAGTTGGTTATGCAGAGAGGGTGAGGGGGAGGGTGAGGGTGACGAGGGGGGGGGGGGTGGGGTGTTGTAGTGTAGTAGTAGTATGAGGAGGGGTGAGGGGTGAGGGGTTGGTGGGGTTGGGTGAGGGGTGAGGGGTGAGGGGTGAGGGGTGAGGGGTTGGGGTGAGGGGTTTGGGTTGGGAAATGGGAAATGGGAAATGGGAAATGGGGGGGTTGGATGGGTGGTTGGATGGGAAATGGGGGGGTTGGATGAGAGAGGGGGGGGGTTGAGGGAGGGAATAAAGGAGATGGTGAGGTGGTTTGGGGGGGAGAAGGAGGTGAAGGAAGGTTTGGAGAATGATGCATGGAGGATGGTAGGATACGCATGAAAAGAAGTAGGAGCAACCGATTTTTGGTATTAACGGGACCCCTATCTATGTACGCTCCCGACCCCGTCTAGCCAATGCTTTTGTATCAGCAGCAGCCATGTTTTTTACTTGGCGCACAAGCTTCTTCTGTACGTGCTCGCTTTTCCACCGCTTTTGAACAACCACAACACCCTACCGCTGTTCTCAACCAGTACACGCCGTATGCTCATCACCTCCTCACGCTTCCCCCTCTTGCACAACCCCATCACAGATGCGCTACTACCGCCGGCACCGGAACCGAAGGCGTGGGCGGCGCCATCATCTCAAACTCCTCCACCGTCTCCGGCTTCGGCTCTGTCTTCCCAATCTCCAGGGACCCATACCACGCAATCACCGCCATGCCCACCAGCGCGCTAACCACACTGAACACAAACGCCACGATACCGCGGGCCGTGAACCCCACTGGTAGAGGACCGGGCGGCAGATCTTCGCCTGTGAGGTCGAGCAAATCACGTGTGTTCCCGGCGGCGTTGCCAGCGGTGGGGACGTTTTGGGAGGTGCAAGCTTCGAGGTGGTCGGAGGGGATGGAGAGGGTGGATTGGAGGTCTGTGGGGGCTTCGATCATGGTGGCGACGAGGCCGGAGGCGATGTGCCATTCGATGTGGCAATGGAAGAGCCAGACGCCAGGGTTGTCTGCTCGAAACCTCAGGACGATGTTGCCGTTTGGCGGGGCCATGAAGGTATCTCTTTTCATGGGGACACTTGGGAATGTCTCGTTGCCGGCCCAATTTCCGGCATTCTGCTCTGAGCGTGCGATAGCTTGGAAGGCGTGGCCGTGGAGATGGAAGGGATGGCGGCCTTTGTCGTTGTTGTTGAGGATGATTTCAACGACGTCGTTCTTTCTGAGGACGAAGGCGTTCGTGTTGGTGCCGTAGATGGAGGTGTTGGTGGCGAGGGCGCCGCTAGTTAGCGCGGTGTAGAGGGTAGGGACTTTAGGGCGGGTGTAGGTATGGTCGTTGAAGAAGGCGTAGTTGACTCCGTCTGCGAGGTTCTTCATGGTTACGTCGAGGTTGAAGGAGAAGTCTACTTTGTCCATTAGGGTTTGGCCATCTTTGGGCACTAATTTGAAGTCGTCGAATGGGGAGAAGGTATCTAAGATGGTAGGATTCGGTAGAGTCTTTGCACTATCATAGACCAGCCATCCAGTAACATTGGATTTCAGTCCTTTTGGCACTTTGTCAAATAGTGTCTGGATCATGTCAGTATGATGTAGATCAGCTGCTGCGCTTTACCCACTTCGTCCATGCTTCCGACAAAGGCAAAGTTCGACGATGTGTCGTTCTTCGTAGTGACAAGCACACTAGCACGTTGCCCAGCGGTCAGATAGATCATGTCTGCTTCGGCAGCTTCAGTGTAAATGCCGTCGACCTCGACGATTCGCATGGTGTGGCCTTCAAACCAGAGGTATTGACCTGCAAAGGCGGCAATGTTGGCTATGCGGAACATATATGTCTTCCCAGCTAGGACAGACACTGTGAGGTTCTGAGTATCGTTCATGAGGGCAGCTTTTGGAATTGGCTCAGCGCCGGTGGGATTGGTCACGCTATTGAAGTGCTTGAGCAGCCTTGGTGTCTGTTCGTGGTACCAATCAGAGAGAGTAAGAACCATCTCTTCGTCGTACTGTCCCTTGTATGGAGACTTTGGGTCATTGATAATGAAGGCTCCACGTAGGCCATCTGGATATTGGCCGGCCTCGTGAGAATGATACCAATAAGTCCCCGGTTGATCAATCTGGACGCTGTTAGTATCACGACTCCTTAATGACCAACGTAGGGACATGACTTACGTGGAAATCGTATTTGAATGCCCCTCCAGGAGGGATGCCGCATTGGCTGACACCAACAGGACCATCCATTTGCGTCGTTCCATTCATGTAGAGGCCATGAAAATGCAGACTTGTGGTCTGATTTCCCAGCTGGTTGACAGCGTTGACTATTACGCGGTCGCCGACGGTGGCTGTCATGACTGGTATTGGCCATTGCCCGTTGATGCCAATAACCGGGCGATTGTATGCGCCATCAGGATTGGCCGTAACCCAGGTAATGTTGAAATCATAAGTGACAGTTGCAGCGTGGGCAACGTAACCGAGGGCCAGTAGCGAGGCACATATCATCGACTTGATAGAGGAAAGGGGCATTCTCCTTCCTGAGCTTTGCCTGGAATATGGATATGAGCAATAGCGGGCTCGATGATTCCAGATTACAACTGGGTGGAAGACAGATATTGGCAGGGCATGAAGCCCCGTGGTAGGAAAGCCTTGACACGAGTGCTTCGTATCAAACCGAGAGCCAATCTCGATGGTGCAACCAATGAGCGTAGCTTGCAAATCTGATAAGATGGCTTGTCTAATCAGATCTGTGGTCTTTACTTTCAGCTGCGTCCGAGCGGGTCCCCAACGTCACCAGTGCGTTTGGCGAAATCCCTGCAGACCAGGATTCGGGCTCAAAGGAGATTGAATGAACAAGGAGAATTGACTATTCAGGACCTAGTGTATGGAATTTCAATGTCTCAGGCGCCGTGTGCTAAAGTACCCAGATGTAACGGTGGGGAGATTATCAATTCCTTGTTGTCAGATGATCTGATAAGATTTCGGTGCTTGACCAGCCGAGGAGCGTTAAGTCTTGGCGAGGCGCTTTGATGACGAGATGCTTGAAATGTGGAGGCGATGAACCAGACGAAGCAGGAGATTGCCGGCAGGAGCTGTAGAGTTTTTGATCCCCCAAGAACGTTCGATACTTGTATGGAGTGAGTGCAGAGATCGGTTGTAAGGGTATAGAACCTCGATGCAGACACGATCAATGATATGGGATATTGTTATTCTTCTTCACAAGCACACAAACACTGCGGAAGTTGAGTGAACCCATAAAGAGAGCGCTAACGCAAAGTGGCCAAGTGCGGGATTTCTTGAGTAAGGTACCTTACCTAAGTAAGGTAAGGTAAGGATAGCGGCCAAAAGGCCCAAAAGCAAATCTAGAGCCGCACATTCGGTTCCCGTGATTAAATTGTGATTGTATTTGCTCACCGACATCGGACCGACCACTTGTTCTGTTCACTCCAATTCCAATACAGTTTCCAACGGCCTGCTCACCACTGTCAGCAATGTTCAACCTTCTCAGTGAAAGCTAGAACTAAAAATATCCAACACTGCGTGATTTTGTGCGGTGTGACGAGATTGTTCGGGCGCTAAGTTTGGAAGATCTGATAAATGAAGACTCTGCCCTTATCAATCTGATCTGATAAAATCTTGTGCACCCGTTACCACCCGACCATTATTCGAAAGACGAAGTAAAGCACTGCCTTTGCTGTAGAAAGCACTTTACCACTTGTTCGGAGAGTTTCACTCGAGCCTGAGAAAGGTCGCTGCTGTAACAATGGTCAATGTTTTTGCCGTCCCAAGTACGTCGAGATCCTGTCGAGATCGAAGATGATTGGAGCTGATATCAGGCACTATGAATAGTATTCTTCATCTGTTTCCGAGAAGCAATCGAGACCAGCATCATCGTGTCTGTCCTGCTGTCTTTTCTGAAGCAAACCCTTGGAAGAGATCTTGATGCTGCAAATTACAAGAAGCTCGTACGCCAGGTAAGCGCCATCCTGAGATAACGTTCTTTACCGGTATCCTAATTCGGCATAATCTTTCCAGATATGGTGGGGTACAGGCCTAGGATTGTCTTTTTGCATTGTCGTCGGTGCTGCCTTCATTGGAATATTCTATAGCATGGGTAAAGACCGTTGGGCAGGCACCGAAAACCTTTGGGAAGGTGCATTCGGACTCTTCGCATCACTCATCATCAGCTGGATGGGTGCAGCGATCCTCCGCGTATCCAAACTCCAGGATAAATGGCGTGTCAAGCTGGCAAAAGCCATGGAATCCAAGAACCGCACCAGAGGAGGGTGCTGGAGCCGCTTCAAGTTATGGGGTGAGAAGTATGCCATGTTCACCTTGCCGTTCATTACCGTTGTACGCGAAGGTCTTGAGGCTGTTGTCTTTATCGGAGGCATAAGCCTGAGCCTCCCAGCCACTGCCTTTCCACTTCCCGTGGTCACTGGCCTTTTATGCGGCTGCTTGATCGGGTTTTTCATCTACAAGTGAGTAATGCCGTGACCGGGTGCTGTAATGGCCAAAGAACTGATGGCGGGGACAGAGGAGGGAATGCTGCCTCGTTACAAACATTCCTGATCGTCTCAACCTGTTTCTTATATCTCGTTGCAGCCGGCCTATTTTCCAAGGCGGTCTGGCTTTTTGAGGCGGATCACGTAACTCCCTCCAGTCGCACAGTAAATCTTACGCTGATGTTGTGGCAGTGGAATAAAGTCATTGGTGCCGACTCTTCGGAAAGCGGGTCAGGACCGGGATCGTACGATATCCGGAAGAGCGTTTGGCATGTTAACGTAAATATCGAACTCGCTTCCCACACAGTGTATAGAGGACTGATCAAAAGTCCAGTGCTGCAACCCAAAGCTCAATGGCGGTGGCGGTTGGGGTATCTTCAACGGCATCCTTGGCTGGCAGAACTCTGCAACCTACGGCTCCGTCCTCTCATACGACCTCTACTGGCTCGTAGTTATCCTTGGCTTCCTTGCGATGCGATACAATGAAAGGAAAGGCCATTGGCCGTTGATGAAGTCAAAAGCAGCGAAGGAAACGAACCAGATCGAAAACCAGAGCAGAGGAAGTTCTATCGCATTCACAGATAAGGAAGCTGAAGAAGGTAAGATTTTGACACAAGTGCAATTTGCGGCACGCTGAGAGAGCCTTGCGCTCTTCTTTCGAGGCACTATGTCTAGACAGCAGTTCTTGAAAAGTGCTGGCTCGGCATCGAGGCGCAAGGCGTTTGCGATACGAGAAAGTCCGAAGAGGCTCACAGATGTAGGAGATACCCTTTCGCTTGCTCACGAGCCAATGGCGATGCTGTCGAAAGATTCGTAGCAGAGTGGCACCTAAAAAGTCTGGATATCATGGAGTTTCAATGATGGGTGAGAGACGGGCTGTGTTTCGTTTCGAGGGGTGGTCATCAAGCAGCCTTTGCGGCAACGCTGATTGGCTCAAGGTTCGGCGCAAGTAGAAGCTGTCAAAACCACCAGACATACCATTATTATTATCAGAAGAGCGTCGTCAAGTGACTTAATCCCAAATCTCCAATCCACTCCACTACCTTAAGACTACTAACAATACCTTACCTTATTCGTGACCATTCATGACTAAGCATTTTATTGTGCCTAGCGGAGGCGACCAGCACATCTTTCATGTCCATCATCCTTATCCAAAATCTGAAGCGACATCAAGTCCTCATACCTATTTCTTCGTATGATTATGGCGTGGCCGTATCCTTGAGAGACTTAGAACCGCTCAGCTATCATCAAATCATCTGGCTGAGTGCTCAATATACTTCATTTCTATGGCTAGCCCTCGGGTTATCATATAGCTCTACTAAACCGCTGGGTAGAAACCTCTCTTACCTACAAGGATTTCGCTGTAAAAGGTATTTTGGTATTGCAAAAGTTCCTATCCAGCGAGCATAGTCCAACAAAACCCACTGCTAGCGTCCGATCACCAGCAGGTACCCATACCCGGATTTACCAGAAAAGACTGGGGAGAAGACCTTTATACCTGGGGTCGCAAACATACTACACTGCGATGAACGACTTCAGCGATAGGCCTTCGCCAGATCACACAGAAGTTCCTATCGACATTGACCCAAGTGGAGACCTACTTCTCAGGCTCAGAGACGACGGAGCGGGCACATTTTCTTTGTATCGAGTCTCAACAACTGCATTACGTAGAGCATCAACCTATTTCCAGGTCCTACTGGATCCCTTAAAATTCAGCGAAGGAATTGCGGTGGACAGGAGATTGAAAGCCATCCGAAGACAGCATGGAGAAACAAAAGCGATAGCATTTTTGGAGTTACCCGTGATATATATACCAGATATTGGCCAGGTACCTAGAGGTGTCTCTACGGAATTGGCTGTAACGCTGTTCTTCCATATATTACACGATGAAGAGACTTCTTGGCCCAGTCCTCGACCATCTTTTGTTGCCCTTTTGGCGATCATTGCAGATAGATTCGATGCCGCCACGCCCATAGCCCGTTATGTCATTCAACGAAATTGGAAAAGCAAAATGGTTGCGCAGAAAGGGTCCAGCTTGATGACTGAGGTTCGACTACGTCAACAACTTCTTATTGGATTGATACTGCGGTTCCCAGATTGGGTCCGTCAATATAGTGCTAGCCTAATAGTCCAAGGCTCTGCGAAGTGGACAGCACAAGGCGAGGAAGCCAAAGAGGAGGAAGGCTTGTGGTGGAACTTCCCTAATAATTTAGAAGGTAAGGTCAAGGCTGGACAGTGCCGCAAAGCCACTTTATCTTTCTTTCTCCTGCTGTCCTCCCGTTTCTGACATTGGCTATGTGCATTTGCGGTCCGTCTTTCTGGCCTGTGTGACACTCCTGTTGCGACAAAGGCCATTGGACTGCCCGCTGCGTTGTTGTTTTCCAATTAGCACTAGGAGCTAGTGTCAAGGGAGAGAGTCTCTATCCGCGGTATGCACACTCCAGGTATATGACAGTGACTAATTAGACCGACAGAAGAACTCTTAGCTCGACGACACTACGTGCTCGAGACTATAAGTTCTCTACAGAGTCACTTCATCAACCTCTACGCCTCGAAGCAGCCGCAATGCAAACTGGGTTACGATTCCTCTCCGCAATGCGATTCCTTCCAGCTAGGCGAAATGGTTCGCTTTTTCACACGGAAAGGCCTGCTGCACCTTCAAAGCACATTCGCTGAGCCTACAGACAACTTGACCTATCCAGCAAATATGATCGATCTCCTGCACGCGCTCAGAGAATGCCCCGCTTACCAGATCGATAAGAATCACACGCACTGCGGACTCCGCAGCAGGTTCTATCCGGCGTTGGAAACCATCAAACCATTGTCTCAGGCTGGCCTTTGCCTTCATTGTTGGAAGGATGGTAAGGACAGCTGGTTGGAATGCCCAACAAGAGGGATGTGGAGTCCTATCACACCGAGGCTTAGGCCGCCGAGTGAGAGTTGCCGAGATCATCTATCCTTCAAGGCGATGTACACGGCTGAGAGGAGAGACTGGACGCCTGGCCCCCAGTAATCGAATTCCATGTGAGATGAAGTGGAATGGTGATGGCAGTTGGGGGGGTTGGCAGTGCTCGAGCGTGGAGAGGTACAGAAACCAGAAGCTTTGTGCATGCGCCTAAAACCTCAGACATTATCTCTTGTGAGCTGGTTTCACTTACCGACATGACCGAAGGCGGCCTCAACACAGCCTCTCAGTGTCGGAGTGAGTAATGCATACGGAACACTGCGTGAGAGGGATTGAGGTTGTCCACGTTTCTGTGCGGATCAGTCGGTATTGCATTGCGTGACTACCGTACAACCAAGTCTTTGCCCTCCAGCAATGCCTACTTGGGAAATACATTAAAATTCACAATCGACACTAAGCGGGCTAAGCCGGCCTTATGCACGGCCACAACGTAGGGCTGAAGAATCCGCTGATCGATAAGGCTGATCCGATCCCGTTGATATGATTGGTTGTCCACTGTTACGTGACTCCCCACTGCCTCGAACTTTCACCGCGCTAGTTATTACAATATAACGTAGGGCTGCTGCGGCTTGAACTGCGCGAAGGCAAGCGGCAAGGCTGTGAAGCTAACACCCACAGAGCACCAACTTCAGCCATACGATATGGAACATCTTCCTTCTGATAGAACTCGTACTGTTTGCCGTTTGCATTCCCGAAGTGTTACAGGCTGTTGTCAAGGCACAATGCAAACAGGCAGTGATCTCTTTGCCGTTCTGGCATCACGATGGCGAGATCAATGACAATGGCAAAATGTAGATATAAAGGGTGCTGGCAAGGGAGGGTTATCCGGTATCACAAGCAAGACTCAAGTCCCTCAAGCTAAAGCGAGATTCCAAGCCAAGCAACTAGAGCAAGTTACCAGACTTTCTTTGTTCTTCATACCGTACTCGGATTCACTTTCCGCATTACATTCATCAAACAATCATGTCTCTTTTAACAACACAAACATCACGATGTTCGGCTTCGCCTCTTTCTCCTGTCTCCCCCAACATCATTTCTCCTCCCTCAAACAACAAGATGGGTCTCGAACGCATGTCGAGTTTCTTCAAGAGAAGCAAAAATCAAAGAAACTCAACCATCACCTCCAACTCGACATCGGCAAAAATGTTCAACCCAAAACCAAATCCACTTCCCGCCTTTACCAACCCCTCACCCTCAACCCGCCGCCCCACCGTGCCAACCAACCCCTTTTCCACTACCCCAGCAGAACCTCCTCCCTCATACTCACCGCCCGCGGACGACACCCCCATAACCGGCGCCATGTCCACCACAGCCGACAACCCCTACGCCTTCCTCTCCACCTTCGACACCGTTTTCCTGATCGATGACTCGGGCTCCATGGCCGGCCGCTCCTGGAAAGAAACCGCGCAAGCGCTCAAAGCCATCACGCCCATCTGCACCGCCCACGACGCCGACGGCATCGATGTCTACTTCCTTAACGAAAAAGACAGCAGCGAGTATAAAAACATCACCCGCGCCGTCGACGTCGACGCCATCTTCCACTCCGTCCGCCCCCGTGGTGGCACCCCGACCGGCTCCCGCCTCAACGCCATCCTGAAACCCTACCTCGCCGCCCTCGAGCGCAAAGGCGCCGACAACGTCAAGCCCCTCAACCTCATCGTCATCACCGACGGCGTCGCGTCCGACGACGTTGAGAGCGTCATCATCGCCGCGGCCAAGAAGCTCGACCGCTGGGATGCGCCCGCGTGGCAGATTGGCATTCAGTTCTTCCAGGTTGGGGAGGAACGGGGTGCGGCGGAAGCTTTGCGGGAGTTGGACGATGGATTGGCGGAGATGGGCGCTGGGAGGGATATTGTGGATACGGTGCCATGGAAAGGGGAGAGTGGGAAGGGGTTAAGTGCGGATGTGGTGCTGAAGACCGTGTTGGGAGCGGTGAATCGGCGGTTGGATCGGAAGAGGGTTAGTCTTGATGGGCGGCATTGATTAGAGATTGAAACTGGAAAGGGGTGGTGGTTTTTCTTTTCTTGTCCATGATTTATATTTCCTCTTTCCTTCTACTTCCGCTTATCCTTACCTGCAAAGCAACCTCCTTCTCGGCAAGCAAAGGCGTTTCCTGATAGATACAGTTCTAGCCTTGCCACCCAAGAGCAAACACCACATACCTTCCACCTCCCCTACTTACCAAACCACCACCACCTCCTCCCCCACCCACCCCAACACATTCCTTCCATCAAAACACCACCTCCCTCCTCACCTCCCTACAAAACAGAACTCACGCAGCATGAACCAGCAAGAACAGACCCCATTCCCCACATCCCATCCCAACCCACCTACAAACCACACGAAAAACAAAAACTGCATCCCAAAAAAAAACCCTTTCCCTCCCCCACCCTTCCACATTCCAGCAACTCAACTCAACCCCTCCCCTCACCCAACCACCACAACCATCAATCTCGCACTGAAACTTGGCTACATGGAAAAAATCTTCTACTTCTACTACTTATATACATATATATACTAAAAAAGTAAAAAGGTGGGGTTTGACGGATAAGGGTAGTGGGGTGAGGGCGAGGTTGGTGAGGTTGGTTGGTTTTGCGGGGGGGGATATAATAGGTAAGGGGGGTTGTATTGATTTGGTTGTTGGTGATGATTTAGTACGTTGTTTGTGTTTAGCTAGCTGGGTAGGGTAGGTAGGGTAGGTAGGGTAGGTGAGGATGCTGGAGCGGAGGTAGGTGTGTGCGTTTCGTTTTCGGTTTCGAGGGTGGGGGGGAGTTGTGGATGAAGAGGGGGGGGTGAGATATGTAGCTAAGGCGAGGGGGTTGTGAGGAGGGGGGGAGAGGGGCGTGGAGGGGTGGTTTTTGGGAGTGGATAAGGTAGTGGTGTGGAGGAGGGTGGGTGGGTAGGTTGAGGACGTGTGCGCTTGGGTGATATACACAATCGAGGTAAGGGGCTTGCTCTGGGTTTTTATAAACCCCCCCCCGAAGAAGTAGAAGATGGCAAAGAAGCCTCACCAATAGTAGATCTTTTCAATCTCGCCACCAAGAAAACTTTTCCCTCCATCCAAGCAGCAAGTATGCCCCAAACAAGCACACTTTCAGCCCCCGCCAAAACCCACAAGTAAATTTCTCAACCAAGCATACCCCCTTCATCCAGAGCAGCTCCCCCACTTCGGCTGGCACCAATTCGCACTCCCACAGAAGTCACTCCCAGACCCACAGAAATTGCTCCCGCTGCAGCACAGTCCACTCGCACATTTCGCATTCACGATCGGTCCGCAGGTTTCTGCCATCTGTGCGGTTTTGGCCGGGGCGGTGGGCATGGGGGGAGGGGAGCGGTTGGTGGCGCAGTCGCCGAAGCCCGGTTGGCAGCCGGCGGCGGGGCCGCAGTAGAGGGATTGGTCTTGGAGCTGGGTTGGGGGTGTGATGTTAGCAAGGCTGAACTTTTTTTGGGGTGGATGGGGGACAGGGGAAGAAGTACGTTGTTTTTCGGGCCGCAATGTCCGTGGCTCGAACAGCACCGGTAGAAATACCCATTGGTCCCCGCACCGGGGCAGCTCACGCCTCCGGACGCGCTACCGCAGACATCGATGTTTGGGATGGAAGAGATGTAGGCAGAGGTCGAGGAGTGGTTGGTGGAGGAGGTGGTTTTCAACGTGGTCTTGGGGACACTGGTGCCCGAGGCACAGCTGGAACCGGGGCCGGAAAAGGCTTTCAGGCAGTCTGCGGGATCGCAGTGAGCGAAGTCGGTGTCACACCAGCCGTGTTGGGAGCCTGGTGGGGAGAAAATGTTTTAGCAAAGGTTTGGTGGTGGGGAGAAAAATGGATGAGAGAGATGGAAGGGATGAAGGGAGTAGAAGCGGAAGGGTTCCCGTACAGCAGTTTCCTGCAGCACATACTGTGTTCCCATATTGAGGTCCACAGTTTTGGGCAACGGCTATAGCCGCAAAGCCGAAAGCAAGCACAGACACACGCATTTTGAGGAATATTAGGGATTACTAGATTATACAAAATTCGACGACTGGAGAAGATGAAAGTCACGAAAGAGCAGAGCGAGGAATGAGGAAAGGAGAAGAGAGGACAAGGAAAAAGACAGCCAAGGAGCGCGTACGCAAAGTTTCATAGCTACGCCTTTTCCATCTCGTATTATTTGGAGATGATGGATGTTCCGCTTCAGCGGGTTAGACGATACAAACTAAGTGGACTAGCCCATGGCTCGAGCTCGAGGCACGCGGAGAGTGATGAGTGACCCCTAAAGGCTCAGGTGGTTTGCGTTGTTCCCCCTGAGCAGCACTCGTCTTTGATTGGCTACAAGGAGAAAAGGAGATGGCATCCCAACGAAAAAGAAAGAGTGAAACTTCGCAAGAACGAGAGATGCGAAGTAAGGTACGGATCACTTGCGGGTAAATGTCGAAAGGAGAGAGGGGCTGGCGGGGCGTGCCTAGCGTGCCTGGGTTTCAAGCGGAAGCCTCGGATCTTAGTTGCCTCAGGGTCTTCGCTTATCTACGTTGGGTTAGCTCTTCCCCGTTATCCCACCTTCTCCATAAGGTAAGCTAAGCACGTAAGGTAGGCTCCGAATTCAACACACCAACAATGCTACCTCGCTGCCGCCGCCACGAGGGCGTGACCTCTGTCCCTCTTTGATGGCAATTTTTACGATCAAATGTTTCTTCAGCGTCTACACAAACAACAGCGGCATTCAGAAACACAACTCACTTTCATAGCCCCCCGCCTGCATGTCAGCCCTGCCCTGGAAGCGTAATAGACAATCCTTAGGTGTGTATTTCGTACAGATTGGGGTTTTCCGATTACACGCTAACCCGTGGAAGTGGAACCCGATCACCGAGTCATACGATGCTCCTCTTCGTGACCGCGGTGCTGCAGTTAGGTCTCAGGTGCAGGCGCAAGTCATCGAGGCACCAGGCTCTGTTACCGGTCATGCCGTAAAATGTTGGGCAATCACGTTCAGCCGCTCGTGTTGACTCTGCAAGCATCGTAGCTCGTCCCACATCTGATCTTGATCCTGGCTGTGGTAACACGAGAGCACCAACTCCCAGCTGCTACCTCAGCGACAGTTGCAGGTCATGGCCGTGGCGCTGTTCCCATACCTACTGGTGGGCCCAGCGGGACCATTAGACAGAGGGTAGGACAGTTCATGTGGAACCGTCGCGGGTTATCTAAGATGAGGTGCCAAAGAGCCAAAGGCCTCTACCTAGGATTTAAGCATTGGGTTGGTGGTGGAAGGGAGTTAGGACTTACGAGGGATTGGGTAAGGTGCTACTCCCCGTCTCTGCATTCTTCCGAGCAGCACGGATGGCATTCCTGTCAAACCCTTCTTCCGTGGCCAGTCATGACATGGTCGAATGCGGAGACGAGCCCACGACTCTAAAAGCCAAGACAAGCTTATAGAGACCAAAAACAATGACGACGCCACGCCATGCAAACATGCTCCAGCCTCTGCAATTGCTCCATCCCAGCGACTGCTCCATCCCGTGGCATTCACCGTCTCGGAGGAAGCCCCTGATGCAGACAAGTTGCTGGTTAAGATGTAGCGATGAGCGAGGCAAGCCATTCAAAATTCTTGGGGATTAATTCACGGACACGATGGGCTTAAGCAAAACACCAGACGACACCGACGATGCCCTATCCAACAAGTACCCGCCAATGTCTAGCGCACTTGAGCTCTTGACTCATGCAGGGACTGCGGACTGAGAGATGAACTGTGGGGAGCAGTGTGTAAAGCTGGCGTGCAAGAAGAAGAGAAAGCACTCAGACAATGCAGCTTCATCGCTAATCAAAGTCAAAGCAGACCACTTCACCCGTCACGTTACTCCAGTGTAACTCTGTGTAGCTGTCCTATTTTAATATAAGCCTCAAAGATAGTGACTCTACAGTGTTTCTGGGGTGAAAGCTTTGATAGCAGGTCTGCGTATTTTCACTCAGCTTCTGTCCACGCACAATACACCTTAACAACGTGTCTCTCTTTCTACCTCATCTCATAGTCGGGTTTCGAGTTAGGGTTGGGTTGACCCCCCTCAACCCAACCCGACCGGGTCAAGTCAGACCATGAGCTCAACCCGGTCAATCCGACGGGTTAATAACCCGAATCTTAGGGGGCTTTCCGAGCAGAGTTTTCTTATTACCAACATGTTCAGCTACCTACTCACCACTCTACTCACCACCCTACTCGTCATTCTACCTACTCGCCGCCCTACATGTTCAGCTACCAACTCAGCTACCTACTCGTTCGCCTACTCGGTCGCCTACTCGCTTCAAAACATGCTTCAAAACATGCTTCATACGACGTGGTTCAGCACGCGTCATTCGCTCAATGACCTACTTCATAGCCTACTCCATAGTATGCTTCATACATGCTTCATAGCACATGCTAACTCGCTCAATAGAAAGCACCCTTCATGGCTCGATACCAAACTCCCTACCAAACTCCCTCCATGGCTCCCTACCAAACACCCTACATGCTCTAAACTATACGCGTCGGTCGGGCGCATAAAACAGTCCTTCAAACAGTGCTTTCTACATGGCTTCCTGCATACTCACTATTCTACTCACCACTCTACATGCTCACCATTCAACTCGTCACCCTATCTACTCGTCATTCTACATGCTCACCATTCTACTCATCACTCTACCTAAATTGATTGCAAAATTGATTGCAAAAAATATCAATTTTGGAGAGAGTTATACTATTTTTGGTATATAGTATACTATATTTAGTATCTACGTCATCGGGTTTGGTCAACCCAACCCTCGACGGCAGGCCTATTAGTGATCATGAACATTTTCCATTCACAACTCTCTACACCTCTCGCTTTTCGAATACGTCGCTGATAATTATGTTTAGTGTCAGGACAGGTATCTTCGACGGCATGGCAGGGCAGATCCTGCCGCAATGACCTTCAGACGTGAACTAAGACATCAGGATTTCATAGTTCAGCCTTATAAAGTCTATCTTAACAGTCGTCGTATATTTTTCAATCCAACGTTCTATCTATCAGTACAGATGATCATTCACATCGGGATGCAAGTTCAAGGTTTCTCAGAGGGTGGACTGCCTACAAACTCTACTCGTTGCTCTGGCTTCTCTGATCATCACCCAGCTCGTGTTCAAGCCAAGTACACGCGAGAAATATTGTTGGGGTTAGGTATTAGAGGGAGGGTGGAATATAGTAGTAGGTTGTGAGAGGAAAGCCAAAAATTAATGCCGAAGTGGGAGTCAGAAATGAATGCTGAAGAGGGGGCCAGAAGTGAACTTATGCTCGAGCCAGAAGTGAATGCCATGCGAGAACAAGGATTAAAGAATACGACCGAAACGTTGTCACGAAGGCATTTTCTTTCAGGCCAAGTTCTGTAGCTGTGTCTGAAATTTGCAGAACTGATATGATATGATTACTGTCAACATATGTCAAGCAATCGCGCTGGCGCCAGGTCTACTTTTCAATGAGAGACTCGCTCTTTTCTTTCTAGTGCCTTGATGAGTACCTTAGTTCTGCTATTACTCTAAGCCTCATTGATTTTACATTGTCACTTCATCAATTGTAAAATCTATAATTTAACAGCACTGCATCGAAAACAAAACTTTCGAGCAGTTTCTCTTATCGTTCTTCTCTTCGTTTTTCAAGGCTCATACCCACTCTTCATGAGTGGCTTTTTGATCCAGAGGCTTGACGACCTTCATTTTCACAAACCCAGCCAAGCGCGCGCCATTGCCGGCAGAAGTTGAACCTTCGAGATGTTTGTGCGCGGAAAATACACGGCTGCAGCGGCCGAGCAGTTTGTGGTATGGTGTCTTCAGCTCAAACCCCTTGAGGAAGAAGAGCGTTAAAGGGCGTAGGGATGGTAGCGTCGCCGCGATGAGATAGACACCCGTTTCAACCAGGGTCCAGCTCATCGTCCCCGGCGCGTTCCAAGTCACATTCGCCAACATGTCGATCTGGCAGAAGAAGACTAAACGCATGGTTCGCGTGATAGTGCCTCTTTTAAATATTAGGGCTCATGTCAGCAGGTCTTGTCGATGACAGAAAGTCGAGCTCTTTACTTTACATGCAACCTATGAGAAACTTCAGCGAGAGCGCGATCTTGTGAACGACCTTGATGTGAAGATGCCAGACCCCATGAAGGGGTACGACGAGAATGCCCACGGCAGTCAGCAAGTTCGGGATGGTGATATAGCGGTAGGTCGCAGCTATATTTCCACAATGGCCATCTGGTATACTCTTGTTCCAGATGTATGCGAACGGTCGACAGATCGTAAGGCTGACTACCTGACCCACAGCGCGGTTGAGGATTACGATAGCTCCGAGGATATAAATCGCATAGCGGTACGGCTTTGTTGAGAAGACTCGTTTGTATAGGCAAAGAACCACAAGCTTAGGCAACAAGATCGAGAAGTTGTATATAAACTCTTCGGCAACGTTGAGTTTAATCCACCTGGTCGCGACGGCTCGGTCCAGCGCGGCCATGTGGCGTCCGGCACCATCGTATCGAAGCATCACTGCAAAATTCAGTCAGCCAGTCTACAATCGATGGCAGGAGAAAGTCTTTAACGCATCTCAGTGTCCTGTAGACTGGCCTTAAACATACATGATGCGACAACGATGTGGCCAAAGCAATAGATATAGCCTGGTATCATGAGATACACGTCCCAGCCATTTGAAGTCTTGTTCATTGCGCGCGACGTGAAGAACAATATCATGAAGACTGTTTCGAGAATGGCAAAAGCAACAACGATATTGAGAAACTCCCTGCTTTTGTCTTCCGCCAGATAGGCTGGGGAGTACTGCTGGGTGGAATCCATGGGAAAAAACTGGAAACGCGGTAGTTCGACACAAATCCGCAATGATTTGTTGACAAGGCTGCACTGCTAGAACATAATCGAATTCGTCGCAGATGCGCTTTGTGTTGATATAGTCGACTTGTCTTCATTTGTAAAAGAAGAACGTCTTTGATTCGCATATATCGTATTCGACGATGAAGAAGAAAAAACCATCAAACGGCACGAAGTTTTACAGATGGTCGACAGCTGGCCCCAGCCTTCTCGATCGCTCTTTTAAAAAAATCAAGGCAAAGCATAGTCTTTACGTCGCGTTTTCGCCCCCCCAAAATCGATCGGCAACCTTCGATTGTCAAGTCATGCGACGTCAAATCGATCAACGACTACTATTCGCTCGCGTCGTGAGCCTTTCGCGAGAAGGGCTTTGCTGTCACTGCTGTGCAACATAGCTCGCAGGTGAAAAAGACCTGTTTAGGAAACAACCGAGAGATTTACTCATAAGAGTTCTCGATGGTCCTTCAACCTACTCATTGCAACAATCGTAGGCCTTCGGTTTTACTCTATGAGTGAGTATTGGTTCTCAGAAATTTATCCAATCCAACGGTCATACTAGATGTTTCCAAAACCCACTCGTGTATGTTCTTAAGTCATCGGCTTTGACCATTCCTACATCTACCGGTCTTTCAGATTTGAGGTTGCACTAGAAGGTTTTGTTTGCTAAGCTTCGATGGCTAGAGTATGCAGACTACTAGTTTTGGCTTAGCCGCTCTCGATATCTGTTGCTGATTTCCCGAGTGCCACCGGTAGGGGTCGAAAATGGTCATAATGTAGCTCACCGACCGCTATTTCTCGATCATCGAGCGGGTTGTACTCTCCTTTGAGTAGACTCCGTGAGCCATAGAAATTAAGGAATTGAGGCTGATCCTTGCTCTGGCCGCTGCGGTTGTCCAAGGGCCAGTTTGGCTTTAATCCTCCGAGTGGATTTTGCATCGAGCAGTCTGGCTTGGTTCGAGCGAAAGAGAGTGCTGATTTCAGCTTGGGGCCGAGAGTCTGGGCGAATTTGGGAATAGTCGGGAGGCAGCTACATAGAATGCCGGTGCCAATCTCAGCGATAGACCAGAATCCCTCATAGGTAAATCTATATGAGAAGTCGGTGCTGATTGCTCCAGTGATCATGTATATTAGGCGTATAGTAGATGTAACGCAGGCGCTGCGAACCGTCTATGTATTAGAGAGCCTTTCAACTAAAGAATGGTATTGCAAAGCTTACAAAAGTCCCGTGGCAAAGATAGCGAAAATTCCAAATTTCTTCCGCGGGGCTAGATGCAGTTTCCAAATGGATACCATGGGAAGAAGCAAGATAACAAAATCGGAAAAGACATTGAATATAGCGCCAGCCATACCAGAAGCGTCAGTATTAGCGCAGTGACCGTCGGTGATCAGTTTGTTCCATATCTTCTCTCGTGGAGTACAGGCGAATATATCGAGCAAGGCGCTGGCGGTGTAAAAGGCCAGGTTTCCCCAGATAAGCGATTGAGCACACACAAACAACCTCATGTTGCTTTTTCGATTTGGTACGAAAATCTTGAGATACTGTAACAATATCGAAAGCTTGACCACAGCTATGGCGATACCATAGAGTATAGACGTAATATTCACATACTACAGTAAACGTTAGTAAGTTTTGTGTGGAAGAAGGCGGTAGTGGTGTAAATGTACGTAAAGAATGGAAAACAAGTCTCCAAGAGTAATATTCCACTGATGAACTCCCATGCCATGGTAAGTAGTCAAGATGCTTGGGACGCCAGTAGAGGCGAGCAAGAACTTCAAAGAAGTCAGCGCTTAGTTTCAACTCAAACAGTAGAGGCAAGATCACCCATCCGAAAAGACAAGTATCTAGGAAAGTCAGTGGCGTGCCTCAATACACATTTAATGCCCAAAAGAAAACAAAACTTACAGTCGTCCCATCCAACGCTACGGATGACATACCATTTCGTATACATACGAATAGAAACGGCCAGGAACGAAATAGAGAAAACCAAAGTTGAAAGAATGACGACGCTCGTTCGTAGATTTTCTGGATTGATTAAATTAGGAGTCACCCCAGGAGGAGGTTGAGCAGCCGGTCGGCGTAAAATTTCCCGAGTCACTTCCGGACTGTAGGCCATCGCTGCTGGCTCTCAGGTAACAAGAAAGGAACCTCTGCAAATCAAGCTATTTCAATAGTGGTAGGCCAAACCAGAAATTTCAAATGTCTGGACAAAGTACGAACTACATCTGGGGGGATGACATTGGTGTGGTTACAGCTCGTTAACTCAACCAGGCACAGAAGACGGCGTTATTCGCAAGGCTGACGAGCGAGTGGTAGATGGCGTGCAGTTGCAAGCCTCAGTTTTAGATGACGTGGGGGCCATTTTGCTCAATTTGCTCCATCTGTATATCTGAGAGATCTGCCCAAAGTCCCAATCTTACGTGGACCCGAGAATGCGTGTAGGTAAGGCTTGTGTTTGAATGTACTGTATACCCCTTAAACCGTCGTTAATCCTGCCATACCAGGTATACGGCCACTTTACCTGTTAGGGTACTACGGAGCCACGGGAGATGACTAACCAGGCCAATGGGGAGCTGAGATCAATATGCAGATTGCCAATTGCTTCAAAAATCAACAAAACTCCCTCCCCTTTTCTGTGTATGTCTCCCCCCCTACGCATGTAGGGCCTCCCAGCAGGCCTCTGTTTTGCAGGCTGCTAACCCCGTACACTGTTCAGAAGTGCATCCGTAGCTGGTTTGAACAGTACGTTTTCGTGGTTGCTTTGACTGACCATTGCCAGTCACCTCGCTCAGGGCCTTACATTTAACCCCTTTACCAGCTCCTGAAGTGAACCTTTTGACTGCTTTACAGAGGGTGCAATAGGCTGGTTTAATGAGCTGAATCCAACGATGTTCCTGAGCTGAAGGTGGAATCGATGAATTCGAATTGCTGAAGTCGTAGGGTCGTTTACGAATCGATTCAGCTGAATTTCGCATCAGCGAAGTAGCCACCTTCTTCTGAAGTTGAGCGCGTGTCGTTTTGCTTGTAGAACAACTGAGCTTGTAAAGAATGTAGGCATATGTTGTAGAAAGCTGAGGTGAATGTAAACAATGCAGTAAACAAATATTTTGGTGGGGTGCCTAGTTAGGCTTAGCGCCATTAATCCTGGGATGGCAGGATTAACGGCGAATTACAGACTCTCATCGCGTCGAAACTGCTACAAAACTGAAAGAAGAACGCGTCGAGACGCGAATTTTGAATCATCAAGTCTCTCAACTGATTCTTGGCTTATTTTCTTCTGCGGTCATACGTACTTGCACGCTTCAAGAATAGACAACTTTGGCAGGCATGTGCACTTCCACGTCTCGTTTCGACCTCTTCCACCGATCGCTCAAGTATCCGTTCACTCTCTTGATTAAATTCTTCATACCTGTAACACGATAGATTAACTAATTTTTGCCACGCCGACGTTTTTTCTCAACCATTATTTCCCATTCTACCCGCCAAACAAATACGCCTGTCTTCGCGTTATGGGACGAGTGATGGCATGACGCAAGCTGACGTTGCCCTGAGGGTCTCGGGTGGTTACCAGCCCGTAATCGCCAGTGCCACATACCCTGCGCTCTCTTCGATGATGACCCTCAAGCTGCTGTTCAGCAGTTTGTGAATCTGAAAGTGTGGTAATGTTCCTCGCCCTCTCTATACCTCTGTCCTGGTGATCATTCAGCTGAGCTACCACGTTCCCAAGTCTCGCAATGTTATTCTCCGCCTCCCCCAAACGACTACCCATGACTCTGTCCCTTTCCTGCTGCTCGTCAAGACCTTCCCATGCTCTCCGCAGCTGTCTGCGTAACTTGTCCTCTCTGACCTCATGCTCTCGAATTTCTTTTGTCAACTGACTCTTCTCCTCTTCGGTTCTTCTTAAAACCTCCCTTAGCATGCCGTACTTTCTTTCCCAACTTGCTGCTTGAGCTGATGAGTCATTCTCAATGGCTTCGACTTGACGGTCATGAGCTATTTGAGCTTTTCGCTCCAGCTCTGCTATCTTCTGCTTCCTTTGCTTCAAGTCTCGCTGAACCAGACTACGAAGCCTTCTTTCTTGCTCGAGTCGAGCCTCTAGGCTTCGAATAGTCTCACTTGAAGATTCCCTGCTGCCATCATTCTCATCACTGTTTTGGTTAGATGACGATGAAGAAGTAAGTGAGAGCTCGTGACGAAGTCCGAGGGATGGCTGCGGAGATGGCGATGAAGGAGGTCGATTCATGGAGGCCACGTCGGCTTGATCATCCAATTCAGCTGGCAGATTGTCGGTTTCATCTTGCAATGATGGACTGCTCGGCTGAATTCCATCTGCGACCGGAAGAACCCTTCGAGGATCAAGCAAAATCTGTGCCTCTGCGGTTCTCTCCGCGGTTTGATGTCTCGCGGCTCTGTGCTGAGCTGCGTTTGCCCGCTCTACAAACGTTTCGTACCTCTGAGGAAGGCGCGAGTGTTGTCCGGACATCTTGTCTCTGGCGCACAAATATACACTTTACCGGTCAAGTTCATTAGATTGTCAATAGGACATGCATCAGATTATGAAATATATGGAATGTTCTGTGAAACGGGAGCTGAAGTTTGACGCACTAAACGATCAAGTCAGTGTGCACCAAGTGATTCTTTGGAAAATGGACACTTCGGACAAAAAGCTACGTGCACGATGTTGATTGGACCTTACATAGGAAGACCCATTTACGAGTTCGGTTAGTTCAAAACTAGGCTTCGGACCTATTGGTGCCCGCTGCCAGATCCATGTGCCATCCATCCAACTTCGAAAATCATCGACTGAACCAATACTGTTGCCAGCTCACTTGGTTCTCGAATGTCTTTGAGGCAACTCACCGAAAACGGACGGGAGCTCTGCAAGTCGGCTGGCGGAGAGCCAGTGATAAGCCGATCATGAGTCGTTCGAGCTCAAGTCGAGGAAAGAAGGGGATAAGGATAGAGTCACATCTACAAAACCAACGAGGGTTTCCCTCTGCCTTGGTCCGTTCTTTATCACTTTTCTTCCAGCTGGGACATAGCTGTAGCAAGCAAACAACTGACTTTTTGAGATCGTTGGAATCAGATAGCATTTGGTATTCCACACGAGAACGTGAATCTACCATTTGGTTCTCAGATAATACACACCATCTGACCGTTTACATTTATGTCCCAATCCACACCGGCACCTAAGGCTGCTGATTCTCGATTTCCTTTTCAGACCATACCCAGTATGCCTGATCCTTCAACGCAAATCAACGGCTCAGGTAGTACGGCGTCAACGTCCGTCAACTCTCTCGAGCACGAAAAATTTGGAAGTTCTCAAGCCATTGTTGAGCCAAGAATGATCTGCCCGAACGCTTCCGTCTTCATGAAGGGATGACCGGTTCAAGGTCGGCTCGTGTAGCTCTGCTTTTCCGGCGCCTGAAGCTTTGACATCTTGAACCACTGAAGCTTCCTGTTCCTGAATGAGTCCTTCATTCATGCCAGCATCCATCCTTCAAAAGTTCAACGGTCACTTCCTGGTTCATTTCGGGGCGGTCGAAGGCTTCGTCAATTCGGTTTGCTAGAACTACATTAGCTCCCATGAAATATTGTCTCGATAATAGAGAACATTTGTGAATTGCATTCACCAACCTGCTGCTTTGTTTCGATTTAGACGATTCAAAGTCTGCAAACCTGTCTCAAGACTGTTCAATTTCTTGATAGTACGAGTTCTGTCTATCTGCGATTCTTCGATCTCTGCGGCGATGTTCCTTATCAATCTGTCATCAAGTCTCATGATCATGTCAGATGAAAACGTGTCAGAGAGTTCATTCAAAATGCAACTTTCGATTCTCAAAACATCAAAATTATTCACCGTGACTTTCATTGCAACCTGTAAATATATCAGGATATTGACTTCTTCAACGCCGGATCTTCGAGAAGTCTCGACTTATTGAGCGAGTTGACTTCGGTACTCACCTTGTAATATGCCTTCATACAGTCGACTGCTTCAGAGCAGGCTTAGCGGTTCATGTCAGCTTCCGTCCGCTGGTTTATTGCATCTAAGAGATTCCCAGTATCGAATCCTTGGTGAGGGCCGACGTAAGAGAAGCCCTTCTCGGGCTCGATTTTGAAAAACGCGTTCAGCTGCCGGGCCTGATCCCTTTTTGTGTGTTCTTTGCGGGCGTTTTGAATGATTTCGATGAATTAATGATTATACGTGATAGGGTGGCCTTTCTGGTGAGGACGCAGAATCTCCGCGACTTTTCTTTCGAGCTGGTCCGCATATATTTCCATAGCTGAGTCGATGACCTCCCGTAGAAGCCCTTCGCTCGTGATTTCATCTGCGATATGCAGTGAGATTAACTGTAAAGAGGTTCTCGTGACATTCATGATCCTTTCACTGTAGCGCTTTATGAGCCGCTTTCATGGCTTTGACTGCTGATAGAACAAGTCTTCGACAATAAGAGGGTTGAAAGTCCCTGGCAATTCACATCCTCTACTTCTTCTCACAAGCTCACGCACACGGCCTAAGAGATCAGACCTCGAGATTTTTTCCGGCGTGCTTGCTGGCTTTTGGGGGGAGACGTCCTCAGTGATCTCCTGACTATGTCCTTCACGACGCATGTCCCGGGCAAGGTCCAATAGAACGTCCTGCACCACGGCTCGGAGTCGCTTCCTAAAGCCTGCAAGGGTCATTGCGTCACCGAAGAATTCATGGACGTAGATACCGTCGACAGCGGCCTTGACGAGAGACAAGAACGATTGACTGACGTGCACTAAGTAAAGCCGTTGCTCCTGCAGTGTTCCCCTCACCTCCCCCAGCCGGACCAACGTGCTTCAGGAATCGTCGATGCTTACATTTATCAAATCTCGAATGCTTCGGCCGGGCTCCGGGCAAGCGATGTCTCATTTCGGGGTCAAGCAACAGAGCGCTTTCGGATAGTGGTCATAAAGTTACAACGTGGGGATGCAGACAAACGGTGGCTATCCATGGTAGCTGGACAGTTCTGTCGATTGATTTTTCATTTCATCTCGAATATTGCTAGCTCCAACTCTGCGCCTGGAATAGTGTAGTGGCTGTAATATAATGCGGCTCTGGATACGCCTTGACTCGTAAGGTTACCGCTTGTGATAATGATACAGGTTATGATAACACCCTACATATTACCGGGCACTGTTGCGTGGCGGCTGCCTAGCTTTACACGCCGCATCGCGGCATCCTAAGGTATATGCGGTGGGGGATCGGGGGCGTCACCGCTTCTCGATTAGGGTTTTGTAAGGTAGGGTAGCACGTAGCAGGCCGCAAGGATCCGAATTATCCGAATCGCATTGCTCCTGCCAAAGTCTAGCAGTGGTGCTGCTTGTCAAAAGCAGAATGCAGCCGCCCCGAAGCTGCAGGTGATGTGACAGATCTGTAGCTCGAATAGTCCGCATACCTTACCTTACCAACTTCTACTGAATCACACCACGTTCCTTTCCACTGAAAAGCCTAAGGCGCTGTGTATAAACCTTTTCATTTATCCGCAAACGAGTGTGGGTTCAAATTGGTGCTCCAAGGATATCATTAGGAAGAGCAAGTCATATATATCTTGGAGGAATATAGGATAATTGCAGAGAGCGGTCGCGATTGGGTTCCGCTGCCTCTAGCCCTTCACTTCTTGCCCTTCACATGAACGCCAGACCACAAGCCAATGACTATCTTTTTCCTTCGAGGCTCTATCAGACATACTGTCTCTTAAACAGGACTCTTTGATCCCCTAGAATCGGAGATCAGATCAGATATCATGGTTTCTTTGGGCAATGAGTCCTCGTCTAAGGGAGATAAGCCGTTGGCCGTCGTCATAGTGAGTGCCTCCCTTTTCCGCTGGATTTCCAACTGCTAAACTCATTGGGAAAAAAGATCGGGGGATCGTTAGCCGGGTTAATGCATGGTATAATCATGAAACGGCTTGGCCACAATGTCCGCATACTCGAACAAAATCTCTCGTCGACTCGAACCGATCATGCAGCCGGCATAGGCACAGGGCCTCAAGGACTTCAATTTTTCATGGAAAATGATCGATACCCACGGCCGTATTCATTCGCCTGCCCGGGATTCCAATTCTTGGACAGAGCATCCAACGTCAAACGTGTCATAGATCTGTCTCTAAATCTTAGCAGCTGGAATGTTCTATATTACCGCTTGAGAGCAAACTTTGACTCTCTACAGAGCGAGTATTGCCCAGAGCCAATCAATCCAGCCGCAACAGACGGGAAAGCGGTTTATGACTTGGGTAAACAGGCTACGAATGCCTCTTACAATGACGGCTTTGTTACGGTGGAGTACAACAATCTCGAAGTCGCGGGTGGTGGCACTATTCACGCGGATCTTGTCATTGTTGCAGACGGCCAGAATTCCACCATCCGAAGAAAGTTCATGCCGGATCTAGAATACCCATACTCAGGATATGTCGCTTGGCGGGGCACCGTACCTGAAAGAGACGTCTCGATAGAAACGCGGAAGCTTTTCGACAAGAGATTCAATGTCTTTGCAATGCCTCAAGGTTACATCGTTGGGTGAGTAGAGTTTACTTGACTCGATCATCTGAACAGCAGGCTGACCTCCTAATAGCTATGCCATTCCCGGAATTGCCGGCAGCCTCGAGATCGGAGAGCGCTTTCTTAATTATGTTTGGTATCAGAACTGCTCCGAAAAGTCGCGGGAATTAGAAGAGAATCTGACGGACATCGACGATCATAAGCACCGAAATACATTGCCTATGGGGAAGATGCGGCCGGAGATCTGGGGCAAGCAAAAGGCGTACGCGGCGCAGAACATGCCATCTTGTTTTCTTGAGCTCGTCAACAAAACTTCTCTTCCGTTCATATCAACCATTCGCGATTGTGCATCACCGCGAGCGTCATTCTTTGAAGGTAAATTGCTATTTGTCGGAGAAGCACTGACGCTTTTGCGTCCTCATACTGGCATGAGTTTTAACTATAGCGCAGTGAATTGTCTGGAATTGCAAAAGGTCTTTCAGGGAAACAGCACGATAAAACAATGGGAGAAAGAGGTACTTCAGTATGGTGAGAAAACCAGACTGTTGGCAACTGCCGTTGGATCTTATTATCAGTGCGGCGTTTCGAGTTCAACTTTCATGCTTAGTGTCGTGCGGTTCATCTTAGCGCTGTTGCGACAAAGACTAGTCGGACTGTGGCAGTCTTCTCGTGCAAGGTTGTGATAGTCTAGAAGTTCCTTCTTATTAGGGATCTTCTGGCGGCGTCGATAGCCCAAGTCGCCATACCCAGAGATGAAACGCTCTCATCGTCCGGGTGGGGGTTGAATCTTTGAGCTTTGAAATCCAGACTTGGTACTTTTCCATACATACGCTTGAAATCGATCAAATCTGCTCTCTGCACGTGTTTCCTAATCGGGATAACCTAATAACGGATCCACTAGATCACAGCAGCCTGAGTGACGGGAGTGCTACAGTTCTTGAGAACCTCTACAACTGGTGGCCAGTGGGGGTACTGATCATGACGTCTATAAGTCTCCATACTGATCAATCGTAAAGCCAGCGCTAGAAAATGGAGTTCTTTGAAGGATATCAGAAAGTTTGTCATCTAGCTTGAGTGGGTGAGACTTACTGATCCCAGGTAATCCATTTCATGACGAAGGCATTAGCTCCTTCTTGTAAAAAATGTTTACACAGCTACTAAGAGCAATTCGCAGCGATAATTTAATTCAATTAACTTAATGTGGCAGATAGGGCATCTAAGTGGTTATTAGCGAAACCGTTCCGTTCTCTGCTAGAAAGTGGCTACACCTGGTTACAGAACTTCTATGACAGTCTACGCCGCACAGCGGGTTGGGTTGGGTTTTGAGCAAGGGATCTCAGTGGCCAATATGTACTGTCAATAGGGTATAGGGTAGATTGGGGCGAGCATATATGGAGCAAATTTGAATGCTTGGGTGGGGGCTTGGTAAAGAGCCCATGTTGGGTGTTTGGAAGGGTGCTTGGGTATGAAGCATATCTGGAGCGAATTTCCTATTTGACTATAAAGCGATATAGATGAATGGTCAGCAAGCATGAGTTTGAAGCAAATTTGATGCGCGTATGACTCGTCTTCGATGTTTCTAGTTGGTGGAGATGTATCACTGTAGGTACATACCTCGGGGAATTTGATATGAATGAATGAGGCTGCCGTCGATTCACCCATGTAGAATACGATTTTTAGCATTTTGATGACTAAAGAATGACTCATATTCAAGATGGACATTTTGATCATTTTGATGTTGACAGAACAACGCCGTGCTCCTCGACTCTTTCTGTCGTCGAAGATCGCAAGTCTGAATTTGTCGACTGTGACGAGTAACCCATGGGATTCTGCACGCCTGAGGAATCACCACCTCCACCAATATCCATCGTCCATTTCTGCGATAGTGGACCAAAGTCAATGACAGGTCTTCGCATGGTTTATAGACCTTAGCAACTTCCTTTGAGCGGCTGATGCGCTATTTACCTGGACGTGGCTTCGTCAACAGCTACGATTTAGGACCACGTCCATTCATTGATACCAAGGCTGCTGCTCGTACCAGGCTACCAACACACCTTGGAGCCAATTCGCAAAGAGCGAAACCGGACAAGAGAAGGAAGACAGCAAAACAATACTGGCCACGGAAGGCATTGTATAACCAGGCTGATCAAGGGGCTTCGACTGAGGTGCGGCGGGCTTCAACAGTAGGGAAAACGAGTGTAGGGTTGAAATCCTCGGGGTTTACGAATATATATTCAAGTCACAAAACGCCACTTGGGAGACTACAAACCGCCGAGGACATTGAATTAAGCCCCAAGAGCTTTTTTTCTGATAGTCAGCGTAGCGAAGTACGACTACCAAGCACATCGATTGGCGCTCAGAAGATGCACTCGCACATTGAATTCCTCTCAACCCCTACTGCGGACACCTCTGGCACAGCTTTATCACTTCACTTCGATGACAAGCGTTACATCATTGGCAATATACATGAGGGAATACAGCGGGCTAGTATTCAAAGAGGGCAAAAATTATTGAAAGTTTCGGATATCTTTTTGACTGGTAAAACGGAATGGAAAAACACTGGCGGCTTGGTGGGCTTGATCTTGACTCTTGCGGATGCTTCTACTCAGGCGGCTATAGCTGCGGCAGAACGGCTCAACAAGAGGCAAATCAGGAAAAGCGGAGGTGAAAACGGGACAAAGGAGGAAGATATACAATCATTGCGTAGCGCAAAGACAAGGAAAGCCGTTGCTTTGGCGCAACGGGCGGCGCAATCGAGTCTGACAATCCATGGAGGGCCAAATATCACACATACTCTTGCCACGACAAGGCATTTTGTTTTCAGAAATGGTATGCCTGTGGATGTCGACGAGTATATCGAGGGGGACCGCAATGTCGGCTCAGATCAAGATTGGGAACCGACCTGGGTCGACCCACGAATCCAAGTTTGGGCTATGGCTATTTCGCCTTCGGTCAACGAGCAGGCTCCAGCCGATTCGAGCCCCAAGTCCCCCAAAAAGCGACCTTTTGATGAATTCGTCGAGAGAGAAACTCCCACGCCCATAGAATCTAGGAAAATAAGAGAGTCTTTCAAGACGTTGCCTATAGCACAAGAAGCACAAGAAAGACAGGACCAGAAGCTTCGCGGTTCTGTAGTCGCTGAGATGTTCAACTCTGCGTGGCGATTTGACAATCTTGTAGAAACCCAACTTTGTGACGTGCGGATGCCCGCGGCACTCTTCATACGCAATCAAGAATTGAACAAGCTAGAGCGATATACTGGACCGGTTCCCGATGGTATAACCCCGCTGCCTAAAATTACTGTAATGGTGCGTAAACCTTGGCCTGGAGCCATGATCGAAAACCTGCCCTCCACGAAACCTTCTTCCACCTCAATGTCATATATTATTCGAAACCATAGACAGCGTGGTACATTCCTGCCTACTAAAGCCAAAGAACTCAATGTAGAACAAGGACGACTGTGGAGCCAATTGGCATCTGGACTCAACGTGCAATCCATGGATGGAGTCACTATAGAGCCGGGAATGGTATTAGAGGAAGGGAGGGAAGGTGCAGGTGTTGCCGTGATAGATCTACCCTCTGCAGATTATGTTGACAACCTAGTGAACCGACCGGAATGGAAAGTTGACAGGATTATGACAGGCGTTGGTGCAATCATATGGTTATTAGGTCCTGATGTGGGTCGGAACCAGACATTAAGAAAATTCATACATGGACGCTCCGATTTGAAGCATGTTATTTCATCTCAAGATTATTGCCCTAACTATCTTTCTATGGAATCTTCAGCTACCGTGGCAATCCGTCTCAACCAAATTGACCCATCGCATTACGCTATTCCGGTTCATGACAACATCAATCTACCCCAACCTGGGCAGCCACCTATCGAGGCTGGTCTCCCTGTTGACTACATCCAGGCTCAGAGGGGTCTTGTAATAAACACGGGGCCACTGTTCCAAATACAGGGCACGGATAGCGTCCCGGACCTCGATACGGCTGCAGTCTTGAAGGAGACTCCTGAAGATGTGCTGGAACTCGCCAAAGCGGCGAGAGAAGAGATTGCTTCCGAGTCGATGGCAATTGGATCATCCGAAAAAAGCCTTCCTAGTCAAGACGCAGAGATTATATGTTTGGGAACAGGGTCGGCTTTGCCGTCCAAGTATCGCAATGTTTCTGCGACGCTTCTGAGGGTTCCGGGGTACGGATCCTATTTGTTGGACTGCGGCGAAAACACAATTGGTCAGCTCAAACGTATATACAACCCCCCAGAGCTCGCAGAGGTTCTTCGCGACCTCAAGCTCATCTGGATCAGTCATCTCCATGCCGATCATCATCTTGGTACCGCCTCCGTGATCAAGGCGTGGTTCGAGGAAGTGCACGGGGGGCAAAGTAGCACAAACAAACCCGGTAGTATTCCACCTTCGCAGCACCTGCGAGACCCAATTCAAAATTTATACCAAGGAAACCACCTCTTCGTTGCTAGTCATTTAAGCATGTTGAGATGGTTACAGGAGTACTCTTCTGTAGAGAACTATGGCTATGAGCAGATCGTCCCTCTAAATTGCTGGCCTGGTGAAAGTAGTAAATCCAATTATTCTAGGATACGATTCAATGACCATGTGATGAGCTTCCACCCTAATAACCAGGAAATGTAAGTCGAATTATTCTCCAATCTCTTCCACTTTCTTCGGGAAGAGCTTCTCACCCATTTCGTAGGAGAAAAGCCATGACAGCTGCTACTGGCCTTTCAAATCTAGTTACCTGCGGTGTTACGCACTGCCAAGGCGCAATGGCTGTGGCTCTGACCTTCCCCAATGGTTTCAAAGTCTCCTACAGTGGCGACTGTCGGCCCTCCAAGCCATTCGCAAAGATTGGTAGGAATTCAACGGTGCTAATACACGAAGCGACGTTCGACGATGAGTTGCAAGGGGACGCCGAAGCGAAGAAACACAGCACCACCAGCGAAGCTATTGGAGTTGCCGTGGCAATGCGAGCTAAAAGAGTGATCCTTACTCATTTCAGCCAACGATATCAGAAGCTACCAAATATGGCAGGGTTGGCAAATGCCGAGGTCAAGCTCGAAGACACCGAAGAAGCCCAAGACATGATGGATGGAGCGGACGAAGCGGTGGAATCTGCTGACGCGATTATGGCTGCCGCAGAAAGTATGGATTGTCACTACAGGACAAACAAAGAAGGCGACCTTAAAGAGTCGGAAGACCCCATTTCTAGTGTAGTCCGCCCAACCGCGGACCAGCAAGCAATACGAGATATGAAAATCGGCGTAGCCTTTGACTACATGCGGGTGAAGGTAGGGGAGATCGCACAACTCGAGAAATTCTCCCCTGCACTAATTAAATTGTTCGAGAAGCCTGTGGTATCTGATGCGGAGAGTATTCCAGCTGTGGAAAGCAAGGGGACATCCGAAAAGGCCGCAAAGCGTAAGAAGAACAAGAAGGCTTTCGAGGCAGCTCAAAAACAGAGCATAAACTGTGTCGGAAACGGTGGAGGCGAGCTACATCTAGCCGACGTTTCACCGGAGAACAGACCATGGGGAAGAAATGCCGAGCGAGCGGAACGCGATCGAGCTGTGCTTGCGGCAACCGAAGCACGTAACTTGGAAGCAGCTCGCAGAGCAGGAACGGCAGAAGAACCACGGAAAGGAGATTCACAAACGTCAGAAATGCTTGTAGAACCCGCCAGTAATGCAGAGCCATTGAGAGCGGGAGCAGCTCAGTAAAGCCCTGGATGAATCAAGAGGAGTTCTCGATCTCTACAAATTGGGCAGGTTGTCTGACTATTGCCTAATGCTCGAAAGCGTGCCTCGTGCTCTGCATATAATAATAAGCTAGCATTCTGGTGCGTGGATATAGAATGGCGAATGTAGATATCAAAAAGGTCATAGGAAATCACAAAGCACCACTCGCTAGGGCGCTATGCCCACATCAGAGCACACATTTCCCTACACAAAGGCCAGTTGGAAGATCAAAGCTCAAGTATCGCTTGAGTGACCGGTTACTTCTGCTGGTTGCTACATTGCCACGCCCACAGTGTTTTGACGTAGAGACTGTACCCGATGCAACGTTCGCTGCAAAATCAGCAGGAGATGGCGTCAATCCATTCCAATCACAAAAAACCGCTGATCGCGTTCTGACCACCCTCAATTATCCCTAGAACCAACGAGATATACTTCCCGCTCTATGCTTTCTGACTAGCCATATCGTCCACAGAACTCGGGAGATTTGAGAAAAGCTCTGTTATGACTGGTGATCTTGTATCATTGTCGACCATAGCCTTAGTCCTATAGATGTATTCATGGTTGGCGTCCGAAAGGGCCATGCGGTATGGAGTGTTTATTCTTATGGATGTGGTGTTCTGGTTGTTTTTTACATCAGGATGTGCGATGGTGCTGTCCATTCGCGGCATGTTGTCTGTTCAATAGAGATGGATGTGGTTTTGGGACTATGTATGAGCGTAGGGAGAGGTTGGATGTGGGAGAATGGTACTGTAAGTTTCGAAATGGCTTATCGTTTTCTCTCGATGCATGTCCATTCAGGCAAAAGGGATTTTTTTGGGTGAAAATTGAACTAATGACACGCTGCCTCGAGGTCTACACGTTTGGGTAGGATGTCGCGATGGGGATGCACTGATTTTCGTAAGCTTCACTTCATACCTACTGATCATATTCTAGGTCTAGCGAGTGGGAAGTGCATACACAAACGCAACTACAAGACCTTTGCAGATGAGCTAATGTTCCCAGAGGACTTCTAGGCATGCTTTAGCCCATAGCGTAATACACATCCAAGGAAAATCACCCCCAAAAGAAGATTCTGCTTCTTCGGTACCGTGTGTCGAGCAAGAAGTATTAAATCGTCGCTTATTGAAAAAAAAGCACAGGATACGCAGACAAATTGAAAGCCCTTACTGGAGTATCCTTTGCATGTGTCATATAAGGGCACTCTTCCCCCAACCGAACTTTGAGCGTTAAGTTTTCCGAAAGGGATTCGACTCACTCCTCCCGCATAGCCATGCCAATGCCTCCTCATCGCCTCCCTTTTGATACGGCGTTTCGTACCTTTCGTATTCGTCTTGTCCTTGGCGTTGAGGGGTGGTTATCTTTTTGAGTGATTGGAGACGAAGACTCTGAAGGTTAAAAATTCCCTTTAACTTATCAAACGCCGATCCCCAATCTCCGCTGAGAAGGATATCTTCAAGCGTCAGATGCGTTAGCGTTTTTGCGGTGGCTTTAAGGAAGTAGTCCATATGTGGTGGTTCTAGCCTGAAATGTGCTAGATGCAGTGTTTTCAGTCGACAAAATCGATTCGTTCCCGGATATCTGCCTAGAGGAATGTTCGGCAGTCCGAATGTATAAGGGGAGAAAGTATATTGACCACTGAAGGAAAGAGTGAGTTCTTCGAGCTGAACCGCTGATCTCAACATACAGACCATTATTTTGTCTGAGCTGGACAGAAGCGGACTATCTAAGTTTCGAGGCTGGGGGTCATCTGCCGATCTATTGATACTCCATAAGCCACGCAGCTGCATTCTCTTCATGTTTCTGAAAGCATTAGAGATGGTGAGTGACGGGAACGGGTAATCAAAACAAGCAGTGTTCAAGGCTGCGGAATGCATCCCGTCGTAATGCCACCGGCTTCCTGCATTTCCCATTATCTCAAAACTGCTAGGCTTCGAATGTGTATTTGAGAGAACCTTGATGAGGGTTGTGAGTACCGTGTTGCATGACTGTTTGGAGAAACTAGGTTTGGAGAAACTGGGCCAACGAGAGAGATGATAACTCTCAGGGACGTTGAAGTATCTCAAGCCAGACTTTCGACGCTCTTCATCACGGCGATCAAAATTATCGATAGTGATAGCGTTAAAGCTCTCGAAGCGGCCAAGAGCTTCTTCTAGTATTTTCACATCCTTGCCACTATTCTGCAGCTCTTGCAGAGATTTGAGCGCCGATTTGTGAGCAATCCATTTCTCGGATAGCGAAGGCCATCCATCGCAAAACGGACAGGAATCTTCTGGGATTCCAGCCAAGGTATGGAAATTTTTCAATTTTATATTTCTTGGTGCGCGACTCCGTATCGAATGTTTGTCCATCCACTGCTCCTGGAGAAAGTGTTTCAACTTGATATAACAGGGCATTTCATAGCCGACTATGAGTTCCTGGACAAAGTTCCGGATGGTCGGGTGATAAGATATTCGAGTCAACTGCTGCAGATTCTTTTTGTCAATCCAAGTACGATGTTGCGCGAAGCGAAGCCGTCCTTCCTTCTCGAACAAACCTTTAGCGCAAATCCGATACGGAAGATTGTATATGTCGTCGTTGGATAAATGTTCGAAGATGTTCGCAAGTATCTCAGCTGGCAGATGATCTATCGTTACTGCTGGTGACCGCGAAACTCGCGTCGCAGTTACTTTGAGTTTGCGGAACTCGATGATGAGTTGGTCCATATCTCCTACTGGTAACGGTGATATTGGAGCCGCCTTCAGGCCGGGTATCTTCAAGATGAGCATGATGCGGTGCTTGGGAGCGAATTCGGTGAAAGAAGATGTATTTGTAAAGGTTTCTGCAGGTAAATGTTGAAGACCCGGTTAATCAGTGTTGTGGAAATGACAGTGAAGGGGTCGAGAACTGACAACATTCTGACAATGACCTTCATCTGAACACATGTGTTTGGGTCATGAATCCTCTTCGACGGTACCTGTACTTGCAGAACGCTTGAAGAGAAAAACAATGACCAATCGTATGCTTGTTCTCCAGGTCTTCTTGTCACTCTGCGTTGTACTGCTTCTGTGTTGACGAAGCATGAAAGCATCTGACTCACCATCAATGAATCCATTTCGTCACTCTAGAGTGAAGGGAAGCTTATAACGTGTTATCACTATCGCAAGATAGTTGGCAACAAGTGATAGAGAAAAGCCCCACGATGTGCAACATACCTTTGAGTTCAAGCAAAACAAGCGTTATAGCTAGAAAATCGTCAAAGAATTTGTTAAAACACGGTCGCGTTTGTAATGTCCACAAGAACAATTACTCTGGAGCCTAGAGACTGGTCGAGAGATCCCTTATGAGAAGAGCGGGAAACGAATTACCGGGAGCAACTCTATCAGGCTCCTTGGCAGAGTTACTTAGGTCCTTGGTGATATAACCCCAATAGACTCGGATTTAATGAAGGGTCGCCGATGCTTGGGACTCAACACAGGTGACTTGAATGTCCAGCGTGCGAGTGTCGAACTTAGACCTCAGAACCCAAGGTACAAGGCCATTGCTGTTGCTCGTATGGATATCTGTGTAACAGCACATCGTAAGCAGCGGATAGATAAGGGGAGCTTTTATTTGGGGTTGGTGGTAATTATGAAATTTGTTTAAACCATGGTGGCAAAGACGAAGAAGCCAGCGGCAACGCTGTGTGTTGTTCGCTGATCTCATTGTGTAGAGACTATGACACCCACCGAAAAGGGAAGATTACGGTAAAAGATTGCACGATTGCACAACAACCCGCTCTATATCCCAATATCATAACCGCTTCACCATCTCAAGCGCCTCATCCCTATAGCTCGACCTCTCGGCATCATCATATTTACCCCTCCGATAATACTGATCACACGGTTCGGTCCTTGTCTTCCTGTATCCTTCCGAAAAAACACGTTTCAACAGTGCAATAGTCTCAGTCATATCACCGTCATCAAACTCTAAAACACGAAGATCGGGCATTTGAGATACAATTTCACTCAGTCTGGTTCGCAGCGCGGTGAGCCACATGTGGAATATTAAATGGAGCCAGTAGACATGGGGTTTTTCTCGGGGCGGTTGCGTGCAGGATATGGTCAGGGTTTGGAGGGTACGGAGGACGGAACGGTAGAGTTGGGATAACGGGTTTCGATCATCATTTATTTGTATTATTAGGTACCTGCGGTGTAAGTGTTTTGAGGGAATAGTCCTACTGTAGGTTGTGAAACCAAAATCACCAGCAACCAGTTCCAGGTGCCTGATGCGAGACATTTCAAAGCCTCCCGTTGGCGAATCGATAGTGTCAATTGCGTTATCCCATAAGGAAAGTTGGAATGTGTTATATTTGTAAATCGTTTCCACAGCTTCGTTGTAGGTTTCAGTCGAAGGATGTTCCTTCTGCGTACCGAAAGGATGCGGGCTGGAGCGAGTCTTGAAAGACATAGGCCGCTGATTGGGATGGGGTAGGGGTGGACAAGGCAGTGGTAGTAAATCTGAAGGCGGATATCTAGGGGAAATTCAATTATACTGCCTAGTTTAGAGGGCTGGGACTTTGTTGGTAGTCTCTGAAGATCTCGATATGAGTAGCCTGCAACGCGAACTCTTTTCACATTACACATGTAGGATACCTCATTCTGCAGTGGACAATGACTGAGCTTTTTCATGTGGGAGCCATCCCTGACCAATCAGCAGGCGCAAACCAAACTCGGGCCGAACCTTATCCCGACACCTTTATCAGATGGATCGAGTCAGCTCCTGAGTACCTTTACCTAGCGAAGGTGTTTCATTACTACTCCCACCATATAACCAAGCAGCCTTCCAACACTGGATACTTTTCTCTTGCGGCCCTCGAGGCTTGTTCGCCCGCTCATTGCGCAACGCTGCTGCCGAGCGGCGGTACGTACGTTCTTCAATATGGGCAGCACATCAGGGTCGCCACAATCCGACGGAAAGATTGGTTCGGCGACAATAACAGACCCACGGCCGAATAAAAGAGCAAAGTTGACAGGCCGGGCTTTCTATGAAAGTATAGGCAGTCCAAAGATGATCCTAGCCCCCATGGTAGACCAGTCGGAGTTCGTACGCTTTCCTGATGATCTTGACATTATGACTCCTGCTAAATATTTGTTTTAGGCATGGCGTATGCTCACAAGATCCTACATGAATCCGGGATCCTCGAAAGATCTTTTAGCATATACTCCAATGATTCATGCGCGCTTGTTTTCCGAGACCCCCAAATTCCGCGATCATAATTTCCAGCCTATCAGGTCCGGTTTAACCTCACTACCAGATCCCGCCACTCTCTCGTCTTCTGATATCTATCTTGACGGCAACCCATTGATAGATCGACCGTTATTTGTACAGTTCTGCGCAAACGATCCCGATCAACTTCTTGAAGCGGCACGATACGTTCAGCCTTTCTGTGATGCTGTCGATTTAAATCTTGGCTGTCCTCAAGGTATTGCCAGGAGGGGACGTTATGGAGCTTTCCTGCAGGATGACTGGGATCTTATCTATAGGATAATAAACAAGCTTCATGAGAATCTCGATGTGCCCGTCACAGCCAAGATCCGTATACTAGACACAAAAGAGAAGACCTTAGAATATGCAAAAGTCATACTCTCAGCTGGTGCTAGTGTCATTACCGTTCATGGACGGCAAAGGGATCAGAAAGGGCATAAGACAGGTCTAGCGGATTGGTCTGTACTGCGATATTTGAGAGAAAGCCTACCACCAGACACAGTCATCTTTGCGAATGGAAACATCTTACAGCATGGAGATATTGACAAATGTTTGGAGGAGACGGGGGCGGACGGTGTAATGAGTGCCGAAGGCAATCTGCACGACCCGACCATTTTTGCAAAGGCCCCTGAGGTGGGTCGCGAAGGTCGGGAATACTGGAGGGGCAGAAACCAGGTAGGAGGTTACCGAGTGGACGCGGTTTTCAGACGGTACATGGACATTCTGTACCAGTATGTGCTAGACGAAACCCCGCCAGCGCGAAAACCGCTTTTCTTACCAACTGATACTCCATACGAGGATAATGAACAGGCTATCGCCGAAGATGAGAGCGCTGATGCGCATGATCAACCTCCTGCAAAAAGGCAGAAGCGCGACAAGAACACCAAGCCAACATCACTAAATCTACTAGCTATGCAGGCCCACCTCTTCAGCCTCCTACGTCCTCTAGTATCGAAACATACAGATGTCCGGGATGCGCTGGCTCATATTCGTGGGGGCGAAATTTCTGCCTTTGAGGGTGTTCTACGTATGACCGAACGAGCAGTAAAGGATGGTCTCATGGATTATGAAGCGAACCCAAGCAATTACGAAAACTTTACGTTACCAGAGATACCCAACGGAGTGCAAGAAGATACGGAGGGCAAAGACGAGAGCTCAGTGGCGACTGTCAATGCATGCAAGAGACCTTGGTGGATTTGTCAGCCGTATGTAAGACCATTACCGAAGGAAGCACTAGCGAAGGGGAGCTTGCAATTGAGCAAGAAAGAAAGGAAGAAGCAAGAGGAAGACTTAGCTTGTAAGAATCTTTTAGCGCGACAGAGTGGACAGTCAGAAAGAGAGAAGTTAGATGAAGCAAATGGATTGCCTAGGGCGGAGATGCCGAAAGAAAGTATGGTGTGTGGGTGAACAGAAAACAAAATTATTCGCAAGATCCTTCATCGACCTGGTGGTGAACCAAGGCAATTCTACGGTGAAGTCAATGAGTTGCTACCAAGACGGATAGCTCTAGTCATGGCATTACAATGTCCAATCTCTCTACTTCCATCCCACGATTTAGACGGTCACTGCAGGATCAAGTAACAACGAACCATGCACATAGGAGCTCGGCTCTTTGATTGATGTCTTTGATCGCCCTAGACACAAGCTTGTACTTGAGCCGATGGCGTGTCAATCAACTTGCGCTCGGGAGCAGGATTTAGCCGCCCTGAATACTACATTTAATACCCCAGATTGTCCCCATAAAACGTTTGCCCTTACGTGTACACCCTGTCTGGCTTCCTTCATACTCGAATCAGATTTCGCTCGCCGCGGAGCAGACGATCATGTACTCGTACATACACTGCTGAAAAATACCGTCAGCGATCATTTGGTATATCTGAAATGTTCGATAATTTTGTACGTTTCGTAGTAGATTGATTCGACAAGGCCGTATATAATTCGCCGATTTTCTTCGCATTCATTGGAACAGTTGAATTAGTCGACATTGTCAAAAACCCTTAGCCAGTACCCTTAGCCACTCTTGTGCTGCTTATACTAGCTTAAGATTCACTCCTTTATCCTTCATCATTACAGCTATGTCGACACGCTTGAACCAGCGTTCTAATAATAGCCTTATTGCAATTGCAAAGAGTATAAAGTGGGGGAGGGGTAAAGAAAAGCCAAATGGCAATTTGATAAACGGATGGATTTGAAATTTGAGCACAGTATGACAACATGTGGAAGCCGAACAGCTGCACGTTTCAATTGTTCTCCAATCCATTGCTACTTCTCGCGCTTCTTCTGTTGCTTATTCTAAATCTAATCCCCTCAATGGCTCCTTCCGCTCATGATGTGCTCGAAAAATTAAGCAGCTATCCCAGTCCGCCCCGCGCCAAGCTCACCACCTTCGAAGTCAGACTCATCGTCGTCATCCGGGCTCCACATTGGAGGCTTCCCTGGAGCCGGATCCCCGCGACGAGGATATTTCGGACGAGGTTGCGGTTCTTCCTCATCTTCGCTGGACTCTTCAGGGGCCTGCTTCTGGTCCCTTGGCGTGATCCCCGTGTGATCCGTTATTTCTTTGATACGGCTCCGTTCGGTGCGCAACGAGTCTCTGGTTCGGTAAGGCCGAACATCAGTATTGCCGGGTAGGATCTGCCCTTCAAATCTGGCGTTGAAGTCCCGTGTGATTCGGTCCCAGTTCATCTTTGACCAGTTCGCCTCCTGCCCGGCGGCCCTTCTTTGCCTCTCGAAGTCGATGTGGGCGTCGAAGAGGAAACGCTTCTCCAGATCGTGGAACCTTAATCGTGGAGGGCGGGCAACCCCGAGATTGCGGCTATATCATTGTCAGCCATCATGCATAGGACGAACTCAATTCAGACCAGGTACAAACCGGAAAACCTGGCTTCTCCACCTATTCACAGCTCGAATCCGGGCTGCACTCGAGAAGTCTATGGTTCCGTGTACCATTAAAGGGTATTTATATACGGAGTCCGCTTTATTACCAGGGTTCCTCAGTGTGATGGTCAGCTTTGAATCATCACGATGGCCCTTCTTGGCAGAATCCTTGTTGACCTGAGGGTTCAGACGACGCATCAGCTCCAGCGGATCCGGCCCCTCCTCTGACTCCTGTTATACCAGTAAAATTAAGCGTACATCCAAATCAACTTCTGTCACACATAACCGTACCTCCGGAGCCGTGCTCAATTCAGAGCCACTATCTGTCCCACTGCCAACATCGGGCTCTTTGTTGTCCCTGGGCGCCACCTCTCGAGGTGGAGCTAGGGTCTCCTCCTCTTCAAAAGTTCGCTGTGTCGCAAGTCGGTAGTCCCAATCTGCCTGAGCCAGCGCATATATAGCCTGACGAGGGTCCATCCGGCCGGTAAGGCCCATCCACTGAACAGCGCCGTTGACAATGGCACTCTCAGTGGGCCGAGCGGCCTCCGACAACGAGAAGTAGCTATCTGCCATCACCTGCCGGAGTTCATGGTCGGTGCCATCCTCATCTACTCCGTCGTGCAGGGCTCTTCGGACATCACCTAGCAAGGTGTCGGCTTCCATCTCTTCGGTCCGCATATTGAAGTTGAAGGTGGCATTGTTAGCTAATGTAGCTAGTTCCGCTGTAGTGGGTCTCCTACACTAAGGATTAGTGTGTTACCCCTTTAAGATGTGCTGTGACAATGGCAGAACGTACTGGCGCCGAGGAGGATTATCAGGGTTTCGAGCTTCTCCATTGTTAGGTCTTCATTATTACAATATTATAGCTGTCGAAACTGTACCTGGTCTAATGCCCGTTTCCCTCAATGCTTGGTCTTCTTAGTATTCACATTAACATACTAACAGGATATGGATAAATCACTTCTTCTCTCCTCAGGAGTCATCTCCCAGTCAGAGACCTCATCTTGTTCCGTCTCTCCCTCTCCTTTTCCAACTTCCTCTTCATCTCCTTCTTCTTCCTCCTTGTTCTCCTCCCCCTTGCCTTTTATTCGTCAGTGAAACTACTCTTCAGACAACGAATCATCAACCCATACCTGGACGCTGGGGAGCATCACCCCCACCACCGCCTCCTCTTGAGGTTCCTCTAAAACCTCTAGACCACATCTTCGAGGGTCTCTCTTGATGGAATTTACGCTTGGTTGGCCGTCAGCTCAAACTTCTGAATTTTCTGAATGTCTGTCCCACCGTTGTATGAAGGATCCAAGATAAGTTAAGTAGATGTTAGGATTCTATCCTCTGTAACACCAAAGACCCTGTTTTAAGGTGTTGAGAACTTTCTTAATAGAAGAGCTTCACTGTCTGGACTAAAATATCAACACCGGTTGGATCTCGTCACAAGTTACAGCAGTAGAATTTTTAGCACTGTCCGTTATCATGTAAGTGTTGGAAAATATAATGAGAACTAGAATACCAAGAATTCTCTGGGAAACTTGAAGAACGTCCCGGTATAATCACAAACAAAAAGATCAAAGGTATTCGAAGAAGCAGTATATGATTGACTTCTCTTCAATAATCGCTGTTTCTGGGGATCGGTGAACCAAGTCAAATTCTCCAAGTACAGTATTATAGCCCTCTTTTAAACATGTGCAGTAGAATTTTATGCAGTCTTTGATAACCACGCAGTAAGCAAATGAGCTGATCTCAAGAGTGTCAGGAGTCCTTTGCTAAGCGCGAGTTGTTTCTGCTGATGTTTAGACTCCTGTTCATCAAAAGAACGTCCGAGCTGATCAGAAAATTCAAATCACTTGAGTCTTTTTAAGAGAAGGTTCAGCTAAAATAAAAGTTTTCATAAGTCCTTTTTTTCTCAGCAGATATTACGGCCTGGTTGGAAGATGAAATTAAGCATCAATGAATGATCTTGGATCAAGTCTTTCGGGCGAGATAAGAACCTCCGACAAGAATGGCTATTATCTGACCCACGAGCCTATGAGCGCTTCGGGAAATATACAGGCAAGGAACTGGATTTAGGTGAAGCGCAAATCTTTGCTGGAATAGTATCTCGTCCGTTTTAAAAGTCCTGGCCCTAAAACTTCTGCAACCTTCTCTAAGCAAGCTGTAGTTGTTAGATCCCGGATCTCAAAGCCGTCCGAGTAAACCTGACCGACCAGGCAGCACTATTATTAATACCTCCCCAAACTTCCTCAGCCAAGCTGCAATTGTTGGATCGAGGGTCTCGCAGCCCGTTTCACGACCTCAAGAGTCTTCTGCCAGAATAGCTTCAGATCAAAGGCCTTAATCCAAGTATGTAGGAAAGACATTTCCACCCACCATAGCCGAAATATATATACCCCCCAATGAACACCCCAACCCCCAAAAATCCACCACGTATTCCCCCCACATTCTCTTCTGGGTTTGGCTATTTTCACACCTGTTGGTGGAAGTCGGCGTGAAGGAGGCTTGACCGTGTGGGACTTGAATGGTGTGGTGAATTGATGGACCTTGCATACGGTGGTGAAAATGGCGAAAGATTGGTGAAGGAGGATATATTCGGAGGAAAGGCTTCACTCGCATCTTCCGACCAAGAAAAGCCAGTCGTTCCTCCTAGAGCAGTATCAACACTGAGTGCATGAATGCTTTCCTCCACTCCATCGGTCTTCCGAAAAGATCTCCCTGGTCGCTCGGACACGCTATGCCCTGACCACTCTCGGATTCCTAAATCCTCGACAACAATCAACCACATCAGGCCACAGCACCAGTACCCCTATAGCACGCCCTTCACATGCCTGGATCTAGTTGCGGGTTTTGAAGTTTGGGCTACAAGCTTATATAATATTGTCCGGTACATGCTTAGGCATCCGGCAGAGGCAGCGGCATTCAGACATGTATTGCTTGATTGATCTTTCAGGCGGTTTTTGGGCCTGCTAGGTGGTTGTCTCCGTGCTCTGGGAATAATTGTTCCATTGATGGTTGTAGTGAGTATATATTTGTTGTTGTGGTATATAGGGGTGATGATATAGTAGCCGTCTATGAGGGAGGAGGTGCTACTTATATGTATTCTAAGGTATTATGATCGGTAGATGGTCTTTATGGTCCTCAGAAAGGGATTGCGGTATGCTGCAGGCGCTGCATCTTTTTCTTTTGTTTGGTTGAGTGATAGGGGTTGGAGCATGTTTCCGTCGGGGTTTTCTGTTGAAGGTTTGGGTGGGTTGGATGCCTGGGCTCGTGGTTTGGAAAGGATGGATAAGGGGAGAGGAAGGGTGCGTGGACATATAGACGGAAGGAACTGCGTGGATGGGTGCGCTGGTTAGGGATTTGCATTGATGGTATTTCTCTGTTTCTTGTTCTTTTGGGTTTGTATCGTCTAGAAAGTTCCAATTGGAATACTTCCACTTTATCTTTTCTTTCAGCAAAAAGGTGCCGCATTGTTGCTATCTTCCATCTTCCTACCCTCTCGAAGTTTCTTCCTTTAAAGCTTTCCATCCAGAATTTTTCTACCTTAACTTTCAATGAAAGGGTTGAGAATAGGAAATCTCCAGTTCGAAGCGCAACAACTGGAAGTTTAGGTGGTTTTAGTGAAAGGCCATACGGGGAACGAGCCAGAAAAGATCATAAGAAAAACAAGGCAGCTACTACAGTAACATTCCGGTTTCCTATGTAGAACTCGTCATGTAGAAAAAACTATAGGAGACAGGTATCAAAAGCGAATCAATCGCAGTAAGCTGGATCATCTCGTCATTCCAGTTCCCGGAATCCTTTTTGCGAGACATTGTAGCCATAGGCATGCTGCGTACTAGCTTAATAGGCTTAGGGTCAAAAAAAGCCACATCAAGCAAATGTACTTGTGTCATCTGTGAGCTCCTTGTTCTCTAGGGTTGGTCGATGTGATGTGATTCCGACCATGGGTCGTGTGAATCCTCATATACTGTGATAGGTCATTGTGGGATAGGACAGTTTTTTGTTAGGTTGGCTGGTGGCGGAAATGCTGAACTGCTTGAAGGGGGGACGAGTATTTTGGTTTTTGCTTTGATCGGATCGAAGTCCTTATGTGTATCAAGATGGTGCTTGGGAAACATGTTTGTTAAAGACCACACAGCCTCTTCATTGTTACTCCTTGGTCGTTATCCCATCCATGTCGTCACCATCATGGGAAAATGCCGATCAATCTAGCTGAACATAATCGAGACATATGAAAGCAGTTACCAAAGCCATTAAGTGAAGCAACCAGACTTGCGGTTGCAATTTCCAAGAAACCAAGCGTTGGATCTCGGACGGTTCCAGCATTTCAAAATGGCTGACAGTATTCGTATCTCGCGATGGCCACGCTCCAATGGTTCATCAGTAGTGTACATGACCGAGTTGTACTCGAAACAAAGCATATAGTGTGCGGGAGTAGAGAGCGTAGTAAACAGAATCAAAGACGAGGACCAGAGTCTGGAGAGTCGATAGCGGCTGAATTTGACGGCCTGGCGTACCGAGGAATCTATATCTTTATAGCCCTGGACGGCGAAGGTCAACCATCGATTTTTCTTCTTCGGCCCCTCGTTTTGAGACAGGAATTTTGACTGACATGTTACCATTAGATGGATGGCGGCAGCTGGTGAGTGTAAATAGGCAAATCCCGAATATTACTCGTCTGTACAGCCAAGTTGTAGCTCGCGAAACCCTTGCTCAAGTTTATCCAACGCACACACAACATCTCTGTGGAACCCAGCTTGTAGCTTAGGATCGTTCAGATTATCGCCGCATCCAAAGTCACACTCTAGAAGCTGCTTCACGATCTTGCTGTACGTACCGCCCATCTCTCTTCCCAATGAGTTGGCAAGTCTTCTGGCGGCGAAGATCTCGGTCAGTGAACTCCTTTCGCCATTTTCAAGGTCACATGGTTGCTCTAAGCTTCGCAGAGTCGCGCAGTAGGCTACCTCCAGTAACATAACACCCAGGTTGAAAAGTAGAGGGTTTCGTGCGACCGACCGAGTCGGATTGGTGGAAGCCTGAGATAGCGCTTGGTTTGGCCCCTTGATGTTTACGTGTAGGTGGGGAGCCTTTAGACTTGGTCTTGATTGCAGTATAGTATTACCCTCAAGCCCAAAAAAGAATATGTCCTGACTCCGCCAAGAAACCTTTAGCCACGGGGTAGCATGATACTGGAGAACAGCAGTTGCTAATGATTTTGCTAGGTGTAATCTCTCGTACTGTGGGAGGCTGCCAGCAGGCCCCTGTTGTGAGACTGACGAGATAAATTGTTCGAGCGAAGTAGCACTGCCGCTTCTTGGTTGACTCGGTGAAGGATAGACAAGGTGTCTACAGCTGTCTGTGTGCTCAAGCACTCCCATACATATATTAGATTGCATAGGCTCGCGGAAGCTGCTGCGTAGATAGTCACAAAAGTCTCTTCGCAACCGGGGACTTGAGATCAAGGCGGTAGAGACAGCTACAGCGGGGACAGTGGATGACACCGGTGCTGTGGGTGCAAACCTGACACTTTTCTTGGGTTTCTTCGGACGGTTTTCATTTGGTAACTCTAATTCTCTTTTCAGAGATTGAGCAAGGTCCATGATCCCAGCGATTGGCTCAGTCGGAATATCCGCTATTGTGTCGCCTATTATCGTATCAATCATGAACCATACGGGATCGACTTGAGTTGAGAAGCCCTTCAATGTCAAGTTTGTGAATGCCAGGCTAAATTTTACCTGCGCAGCCGGCCGGTCGTCCTGGGTCTCATGTTCTACTTCGATACAAAGATGAGCTAAATGCTCGGAATGCTTTGTGCAGGCTTTTCCTAGTGCCTCATACACTTTCCGGGATGCCTTTTCAACAACCAGATACTTTTCAATTTCGCGGTGGTGTTGCCTAGCATTTTCTGGGGATGATCTTGTCCGGCAAGGTAATAATGCACTAGTCTGGCTTGATAACGTTCGGAAATCATCGTTGAGTGACTTCAAATCTGCCATAAACTGGTCAAGCCTAGATTTGGAGAAACAGAACCGTAGCTTCTTCCCTACACCGCGTCGCCAGGCCTTGTTTTTCTCCGTCTGTGATGCCTATGATTACAGATCGCTTAATTAGGGACTAAGTCTCGAAAGAAATTTTTGCTCACTGCATTGCTCGCATCGACAATAGCACCCAGATCTTGACTTTCTTTCCCTATGTCACGAAGCTTTTCATCAATTGATCTGACAATGATACAACAAGCTTCTCGCGAACCCCCGAGCAGCGTAGCAAGCTCATTGTCTAGCTCGGGGTTGGTCCATGATGGATGGGCGCGCCCATCGAGCATTCTGGCGGCCACATTGGGCTCGGTAACATTTTCGAGAAGGAGGCGGCATTGGTTGCGAAAGATAGCTCTCTGTATTTTCAATTGCTGCTGAAACCGATCCACTTCTGTATCAAATTTTCGATAGCGTACGAAAGGGCGAAAGCAATCTTCATAATGCTCCGCAGCGGATATTATTAATGGAAGGACCGCTAGAACGGTAGATATTGCAGCGACAGTAGTCATGACACTTCTATGGGACCTTGGTAAATGCACAGATGTCCATCAGGCGACAATCTGCAGACGAGCAAAGGATACGGTTTATAGGAATGGTTGAAAAGCACTTTTGCCTAGGTAGTAACTCGCAGCCTCACACAATAGGATATGGCTTATGATAGGCTGTTGACATGCAAGGCTAAGTACTCGTACACAAGGCAGCACTCTGGTTTTTGCGCAATGCATCCGCTTCCCACTCATCTATATCATGCAATAAGAATATCGTACTTAAGAACTAGTGAATGATGAGCGGAAAAGTCGCAGTAGGCGGCACTGCTTCCTACACAAACCAATGGATTGATGACAACTTCAAATCATCTACGCTTGGCGAGGCTGCAATCACAGGCACGGAGGATTACGGCTTCGCCGCCCGCTTACACACAGCATGCCTCCGAATCTTCAAACTCGTTTCGCATTACACTTGTCGCGTTTCCATCTTCCAAAAAGAGGCGACCCAAGCGGCCAATGTGAAGGAGGAACTTGGACGATTATACCTTTGGGGTGAGAGCTTCCCAGACGGAGACCTGGACAGAGCATTAGAGCAGTCGGATGAAATTAGAAACAACGTCTTGGATCTTCTCCGGGGCATTGGAGAGACACTAATACGCGGTAAATAACATAATATGATTTCTATTATCCTTTTTCAAGCATCCGAACCTTCAGAATTCAAAGTGTTGAGAACCTTAGTCTTGGACACTAAGCGGAGCCTTAAGCAGGAGTATTGCAGTTCCTTCCAGTCACACACCAAGAGGCCCATCATCAAGACGTGCAAGATCTGATCTCTCTCATCGAGCAATCCAGAATCATCACATCCAATGATGGTCAAGAAGTAATCGACGACTGCGAAGACACTGGTTCGGAATGCGATACGGAAGACGGAGACGGCCCTGATGAGCGAGGTTCTAATCTCCTCAAAGATCTCGCATTCCGGACCCTATGTCTTATGGACTTGGTCCCTACCTTAGAGCTTAACCTCGCGCTTGCCGGAAAAAGACGGCTAAGAGAAGTACAAGCTGCGGAAAGTCCATTTCGTGTCTCTGAACCTGCTCATGTATATATCTCTCTCGTACGTGACAAGTACAACGAAGCTGATAACAGGTTGATCGAGCGCCTCGGAGAAGCTAACTGGCAGAGACATGTGACTATTCGTAGAATAATGGATGCAATGATGAACAATACCGAGCACGGATTGGATCCTTTGACCGAGAAAGATCTGATGCCTTCATATCTAGGACCTTCAGTTTTCCACGACTCCGGACTTGGCACGAGCTCAGCAGTTTCTCATAGTTCCTTTGTTTCCAGTAATGCTAGTGGTGATCCTACAGCTGCACGGGTACCCCAGATGCCTGCAGAAGTTGGCCTAGGTGACCCATTCCAGTGTATTCATTGCGGGTATTGTATCATCCATAACATTAAGAACCGCCAAGAGTGGAAGTATGTCTCTACCGGCGCCCAACGAAAGGCTCTTCAAGCTGAAATCTTACAGGATGCATGTATTCGCAGACCTTCGACCATATATTTGCACATTTTCCCGGTGTAAGGACGAGCTAGTGCAATTCAAGAACCGCAGCCTATGGGCCGATCATGAATTCACTGAACACCGCATAGAAAAGACTTGGGTTTGTCCGCAATGCCATATCGAATTCCCGCGCCCAGAAAACTGGGCACAGCATGTGCAGAATTCACACGGTATTGTGTTCTCCGGTCCAAAGCTTCAAATTGCTATTGCGACAGCATATAAACGAAAAGAAAAGCCCGTAGAGCATGAGAAGTGCTTTCTTTGCAACAAAATTACCGGAAAATCACGCAGGGGCTTTATAAAGCATGTGGGACAACATATGGAGGAGATTGCACTAATGGCACTGCCACGCGAGATAGAAGATGATTCAGGGGAAGTTTCGGAAACCACAAATGAAGACTGTGATCATCCTTTAGATCTGAATGACGGTAACTGCACTGTCTCACCCTTTGGTGATTCTCAAGCTGATATGTTTTCCGCATCTTAGATCGGCCTGAGAAATGCCCAGTGGTGAGCTGTCGTTATCACCAAAAGGGGTTTGCACGTAGGTATGATAAGAATCGACACACCTTGATCCATTTCGGAGCCATGGTATGTGGATTTTGTCCAGGATCCGGCTCGGCCACCGAAAATTTTTTTAACCGCGCCGATGTCTTCAAACGTCATCTGACCTCCGTGCATGGAGTAGCGCAAGGATCCTTGGACGCTCATAAGAGGAGTCTACCCAATGTCTCGGCTAAGAAGGTGCTAGAAAACCCTTACGGTGCTACTAATAAATGCTCGATGTGCTCGTTCAGATTCAGTAATGCACAGAAGTTTTACGAGCATCTAGACGACTGCGTTCTCCGTATGGTGCATCAGGAAGGTCTGGGCGAAGCTGTTAGCGAGGCGCACTTGCCTGAAGAAGCAGCTGATTCAACTCTTGGAGATAAGTTGAATCGGGAGATTTTAGGCCTTACCCCAATCTCCAGCTAGCTTTGAGACATCCAAATCGTCCACTCTCAAAATCGACACCAAAAAAGCGAACAAAGTACCTATGTATGAGAGAAAGAGTGAAGAAACAAAAACAACCAGTGGGTGATGACGAATCAGAGTAAAATCTCGATCTCGTCACATATTGGCTGAGAATGAACGAGGAGTTCTTGGCTGGAAAAAATGTATTTTTTTTCCAGACGCGTATCTAAAGGCAAGCATCTTCTTCAAACTCAGCATGAACACCGGATCTCTCCAACCTTCTTTTTTACATCTTCACGTCTCTTACATCTCATAACATCTTCACATCTTCTCAAATCTCTCAACCCTCTCAACCACTTCAACTATGTATTCCGACCCAAACGCTACAAAATCCAAAAAAAAAGAGCACTGTACGTAGCAGCGAGACAAAACGAAGTCAGCAATCTCAATCTCACCATATGATACTGTAGAACACAACAATATTCACATCGAGTACCCATGTTCTCTAATTAATGTCCAAACCCACCCACCCAACCCCCCTTACCCTCATCCATCCATCCATCCATCCATCCATCCACCCTCTTCCACACTCATCCATCCACCTACCCTCATCTTCAACCCTCTTCCAAACTCACCCTCACCCTCATCTCCAACCCTCACCCTCAACCCCCCACCCTCACCCCCCCAACCTCATCCCAACAGTATCTATACAAAAACAACGAAAAGTCTCACTTTGGCAGGGATCTTAATCTATTGATGTGGGAAGGGGGGAGTTTGGATATTACCGGGGGGGAATGTTGTGTGATTTCATCTACCTCCATCCCTTGGATTTCTACTACTCAAACCCTAAGATCCCCTCCCCTTCCTTCCCTTTTCCCTTCCCCCCCCTCACTCCCCCAGCAAACCCTCCTCACTCACAAACAACCCCACCAACTCCCCACTCGTGAAAACCCCACCATCCCACGCTCCCAGCACTCCACTCCACTCCACTCCACTCCACTCCACTCCATCCCCATCCCCATCCCCATTCCATCCGCCTACTCCACTCCACCCAGAATCTTCGACCCGGGGCGCTGACTGTCTGTCTGTGGGTGGCATGCTAACTTACTGCATTGGGGCCAAGCGGGTATTTTCCCAAAAAAACCAAAAAAAAAAGAATCAGTGTTCTGGTGAAATGTCCAAGGTACCCAGATAGATCTAGTAAGGGACTAGTCGGTGGAGAATCAGGGTAGAGGGTTGGGATATCGGCGGCGTGGTCCAATTATGCCATCGACCTTCAGTCAGGCCATCCGTTCTTGGGTTATTGGGCTTTCAGCGTGGCAAATGCATGTTGGATATCGTCGTTCTGTCGGTGGACAGATTAGCTTCTGACAGTGTACACTGGAGAGCATCTCATTCTTGGACGACAGATTTAGGAAGAGAGTGGCTCAAAGCACTCGGGTTATTCGGCATTCCTCAGCCATTGCTGCAAACAAAACCTTTTAAGATGACATTTCATTTCCATT
>JAABUL010001224.1_pt1 | contig 49758 bp, 50 predicted proteins | sample 5559151 | NCBI WGS metagenome assembly JAABUL01 (sample SAMN10711876, study PRJNA513368) | rock metagenome | isolation source: Antarctica rocks | place: Antarctica: Victoria Land, Pudding Butte sud
CTGATCGTGGTCGAACGCAGGCGACTCAGGTACCTCCAGCTTTTGTCGAATCGAATCCTGGCTATGGTGTCTCGAGCCCCAGAGCGATGGCGAGTTGCATTCAGTGCCGTGGCCGGAGTCTCTCGACGATCTCCCGCTGGTGTGGTCACTGTACATTTGCCAGCGATTGTGCTCGGCCATAGCCTGAGTAGAGACTGACGGGTGTTCAGCCGACTGCCGCTTGCTCTTGTACTCGCTGTACGCCACAAAGAAGGACATGAGTGTCCAGACGATGGTGAAGGACGTCGCAACCCAGCCGATCGGATGATGCGAGTTGCCCTTGTACAAGTCCGGCGTTGAATGGTTGTACACGAACCCAGTGAAGACAGCCACTCCATTGATGATGTGGAACACGACCTGCCCCGGAAGGTGATATCGTGATCTCGCGACGCTGAGCATCAACGAGAGCGGAAGAACGAAGCACCAGGCTAAGATCATGGTCCCGATATGTGCGTATATCCATGCGTCGTAGTGAGCATGCCGGAAGTAGTTGGGAGGCGCGGCAGCGGCTGACACCGTACTAGGGTCTACCTTCGCACTATTTCCGCCCATATCCATCTTCATATCTGTCCCATCATCGTCGTAGGCCACGACAAGCGGCAGCACTCCGAGTAAGAGCGCCGCGGATGCGACAGACAATATTCGACTGGTTCGCATTGGGAGAGCAATTAGAGATTCCAGATGTTCCAGGATTGAAGCAAGAGCGAGACAACGTAGGTCGGAGTCCAAAGGTCAGAACAATATCCAGCAAAGACTGTCGTGAGTATGAGATGTCAGGATCCGGCAGCGATCAACGCTGATATAGCCAATTCCAGTGTGTTCGCAAGCTGAATGCGCGGCGCTGGGCGAAGCTCCAAGACGTCCTGGAAGGCAGCAGGTACACTATGAGTACGACGGAAGGCGACACGGATACCAAACGACAAGACCCACCTGCCATCCGCACAATTCCACCATCCGATCCATATCGACACCGCTCAAGGACGAATCCCAAGCACGTTCGCCGATTAGCGGAGTTTGTGTTAACAATTTTGTCAGCACTACAGCAGAGCCGCATGCCATACCGCGACGTGGGTCGAACGAAAACGGTCCTGGTGACTTTTGGCGATCTGCATTGCATAAGCCGAATTGCCGCGCATATGCCAAAATGCCGCTAGCTGCTCGGCTTGCAGATCCGCCAACATCCGAATGTGCCGAACTCATATCTTCGATTCGTTGTGCTGTTTTCGGATACTGCGTTTCTCCCGCCTGTCATCGAAGGCTGAAGTTATGCGATATCAGCGGGCCAGATCTGAACCATTGAGGCTGTGAGAGCACTTTCGAGAACTCAAAAGCTATTGCGAAAAGCGGCCGTAGCAGCATGAAATCGAAAAGAAGTCGGCAGGTGTTGGATAGGACTCGTATGTTCGTTTCCGGAGATCGGTCCGGGTCGGGAAGGAAACAAGGCCTATTCGAACCGCGATTTTGTGCTCGTAAGCAGACCGCAAAAGTGCTAATAGTGCAGACACACACCGATCTGCGGATTTCCTCACTTCACATGACCATACATAGTACCGCATACAACCGAAACGCGAGACCTCTCTCACGTCTAAAGCATTTGGAGGCTGTGCGTAATGGCGTCCCGTAATCACAATGTACACCCATGACTTCCAAGTGTTCAATGGTCTCGGGTTGGATTACCATGTACGTTTCGTTCGTCGTTTTCTCTCATACACCATAGAGACAGTAGCCATACGCCATGTGCGTGGTTGAGAGGTCGTTGAAGATCGACGAAAGTGCCGTTCCGGCATCCGGATGACTGACTTCTGGCTGCATGCCCGTTTTCAGCCCTGCTACCGACCTCGGACTTGTCTTGACAGCTTCGAAAGTCCGCTTTTGGCCGGACTGCGCTCCGTGGCTGCTAATCCTGTTTACTAGACAACCCGGCTCCGGTGTCTGTTCGCCCGACTGCGACCACGAACGGGGTTTCGAAAGGCTACTTATCTGGTTGTTTGATGAATATACGTTCAAAACCGAAAGGCGGCTTACCGCGGAGAGTGATGTACAGGCGCTGTCTGCAAAGACTACATCCTCGCTATCGAAGGAGTGTCGTACAACTTCGCAGGTTCGCAATGCGTGGAGGATGTTTGGAATGCGTCGTGCGAGTCTGATTCTGGCATTCTTCTCTTCGCATATGATGAGATGATTGACTCGGATAGTGATCTGAGCGTGTTGTTTCGCTGTGGTCTTGCGTCTGTCAGTGGCGGCGTGCTAGGCAGCATGTTCGTCGTTGGAGAAGAGACGGGTGGTCTCCGTAGCTGTTTGTTTGAGCCCGAGAGCGTTCTCGTGGTTACTATTGGGCTTGATAGCGTTAAAGGAGGAGTGAAAGATTCTGGTGAGAGTACAGCGGTCGCTGTAGCACTATCGACGCTTCTCGAGCCATCGATATCCGCATACGTGATGCCCAAGCCGGGACGGGCACTGCCTGGCGTGTCCTGCTCATATGGCGCAGGTTTTGTAATTTGCATACGTGCAAGTTGCGGACTGGAATGAGTCCTATCGTTTGATGGTACTATCCCGTAATGCGTTGCTTGACAGCTTTCGATCTTCGCATGCGCTCTTCTCAGTTCTTTGCGGTAGCTTTTGGCTTCGACCCTGTGGATATGTCAGTGCTGCACTGCCACCAGTGCGGTGGAAACGGAGCGGACTCACTTGTAGACTATTATCTCGTTGATACAATGCTCCAACTCCTTCTCCAACATAAACATTGCCTGCTCCACCTGTTGGCTTGCCGCAAGCGAGCCCTCGGCACCATGACGTGCGCTTGTTCTGTTGCTCCTATCGGGCCTGGCTTTGGTCGGAGTCGCCTGTGGAGTCAAAGCAGTAGCTCGAGATTGGCGACGCAGCTCATGATGGAGAAGCGTGTTGTACCGTTCGGAAGTCAATCGAGCATCAGCTAACGACTGTCTCGTTTGCTCCAGACTCGCTTCGGCAGCAGAAACCCGATCATATAACCAGCTAGTTTCGGGACCGGATGCAATCATCTCTTCAAGCTGCTCGATCCGTGTATCTCTAGCTTTAATGATACGTCGAAGATGTTGAATTCGCAGCCAGGGGGGATTCGCTTTCGCCACAAGCTCTTTCACATCAGGACCAAGCTGCAAAAGCGCCGTCCCACAACCAGAGGTCCCCCAGAGTAGCGAAAGCTCGCGAACTTTGACACAGGCATCGTGGAAGCCCTCGAGAATATCCGTACGTTCATTGTTCGATAGAACCAGTCGAGCCTCGAGATCCGCGATTGTATTCTTCATCGCCCGTTCATTGTCCTTCGCTTTGCGGACAGTGCTTCGGAGACGTTGGGTAGCTCGCTCGCTATCCGTGAACATTGCTTGGAACTGGTCGCGGCTCTCTCGATAGCACTTGGCTTGATCGTCAGTGGGAGAGTCTTCAAGGTGCGGCACAGATATGTGCAGGTGACGAGCGTCATCAGTTGGCGATGGGTGGCGACGTGGTCTGCTGTGCTTTCCGACCGGCGTCTGTCTGCTTTCCAGGACGGCGACATACGAGCGCAGGGAAGCGAGCTCCGTCGCATGCGTCTGCTCCAGGCTGCGCAGATGCGCTTCATGCGTTACCCGCAGGTGATGAAACTCGTCCACGGTAGCATCTCCAGCACGACTGTGGCTGTGACTACGGATGTTCGCTGTTTGTCCATGTTCGGGTGTAATGGTCTGCGGCACTACAATGGTGCTGGTAAAGCGAGACAATGATAGAGATGGCGGTAGGCTGGCAGACTGGAGAGTGCCTGCAGAAAGGGGCGAATAAACCGGATTTTGTGTGTTCAAGCTGAGCCCGTCGCGCGCCGTCACAACATAAGGGGTCTTTGTCGCGTTGCGTAGATGTGGTATATCAAAATTGTCGTTTTGGTCACAGTCATTGCAGCGGCAGGATTCTTCGTGCTTGTGGAGCACCGGAGAGCTTGACAGCCGTGGCGTGGCGGATCCCATAACCTTAGGTGCGCCATATAGCAAGTTTTGAAAATGTAAAGCGTCTGCAGCCGCAGGATCTCGGGTGTCGCAGGGCACAGAACTGTCGTCTTGAGATCGATGGTGGGAGTTTGTGTCTCCGAAAGGCATCGACCCTGGGAGCTCGACGTACTCGGTCACAGGAGCTTCAGCGAGCGGTGTAGACGGCGCAGTCCGTGATCGAGGCCGACCCTGCATCGGCGCCAGTCGCGGAGGCCATGTCTGCGTCAAGTGGGCGGTCATAGGCGGCGACCGCAGCATATCGTTCATAACAGACATCAAATTCGTGGCAGACTTCACCGTGGCGTCGTGGAGTGCGATCGAATCGGCGCTTCTGCTGTCATGCCTGGAGCAGAGTTCCGGACTGTCGTCAAGCGCAAGCAGCGAGGGCCTCTTGTTCGATCTGCTCGAGCGCTAAGAAGAAATATCAGCATCTCGCAGGTGAGGTCTCTGGTTGAAGGAACACGTGCCTTGTGGCTCTCACAACAGGCCACCCCTCTGACGGAGATGCATTCTGCAGGTATTGGAACAAGCCCACGCGCACTTAGGGCTTCTGAGGCATTGCGCCTGTCGCCTTTGGTCCAAGTAAGGAATTTGGGGGACATTGTCATTAGTTACATCTCTCCAGCATTCAATACCGGACAAAAGAGATGGAAAGTAAAGTACAAGAAAGAATTGAAAGTCCCGGAGTTGGCTGTCAGTGGCACTGCAACCCTCACTGGGGAAGCTATACAGTTGAGGTTCTACCTAACTCCAATGCGGAACTATTCACGGCGTCCAGACCCATGCCGGAAGCCTTCATCTTACCTTGCATACCGTTTTGACGGCTGGATAAAAAGCTGGTTGGTTAGTTTGAGGGCAGAGGTACCTTGCCGCGCTGAACATCGCTTCTGGCGACGATGTGGGATCTTCGTGTGGTCGGCAATCATGGTCATGCCCACGTGAAACACATGCTGCCCTCGATGAGTACAATTGAAACTCGAGACTGCATACCAACACAAGATGGCGGCAGGAGTCCAATGGGAATGCGCCTTAGGCGCTGAGGATGCAGGAGAAGATTCCGTCCCACGATCGAAGTGAGGTGAAGTTGGGAGGCTTGGCAGCGCCACCCAGCGCCTCTTGAGGTTTTGCATACGCCGTTCCAAACCATCAACATCACTCAAGGACATCCAGCGAAAAGTTGCTTCTATACGGACATGGCCGACACCTATGATAGTAAGCGGTCTGGAGATCGCCGACGGCATGATCGCAGCCTCGAATCTGGTGACGACTCATACTCAAGACGGCGAGAAGACCAGCCAAGAGAAGACAGGCCTTCAGATCGCAGATCGGCTCGCCGCAGTGAACATGACGGCGACGAGGATAGCTCGAGAAAAAGCCGTGACCGTCGAGATGGCCGAGACCATGACTCCAAGTCAGAAAGAACCCGTCGAGATCGCTCAACATCACGGGACCGTCCACGCCATCACCTGAGATCAGATTCCCCACCCGCTAAGCGGCGAAGACGGTCTGAAAGCAAATCTCGCTCACCACCACCAGCAAGGAGAAGCAAGGCTCCTCTGCCATCCCAGGACGAGTCTTTCCGTGGTGAGGTCGCCCCTGGTGAGGCTAGCGCACCACCGGTCGAGAAGCAGAAGCCTAACTACAACCCTACTGGACTGCTAGCCAAGGAAGCCAACACCGTGGCTGGCACCACTACAGTTCTGAAGTACCACGAACCACCAGAAGCCCGCAAACCGCCTGCCAAGCAGCAGTGGCGGATGTATGTTTTCAAAGACAAGGATCTTCTGGACACGATCTACCTCCATACCCGCAGCGCCTGGCTGATGGGTCGGGACGAGAAGGTTACGGACTATTTTGTCGAACATCCCAGCATCTCGAAGCAGCATGCGGTGATACAGTTCCGTCATCGAACGAGTACTGATGAGTTTGGCGACAAGACGAGCAAGGTCAGGCCGTATCTTATCGATCTGGACAGCGCCAACGGGACGAAGATGAATGGGGAGAAGATCAAGCCGAGCCGGTATGTTGAGCTGGTGGACGGAGATGTGGTGGGGTTTGGGGACAGCGAGAGGGAATATGTGATGATGCTGCCGCCTCCAGCCGGCGCTTGAAGGACTCATGTGGATGTGCCGCATCTCCCAGAGTGAGGCGAACAGGAGTGACTGTTCGCCCTGGCAGAAGACTGATTGTCAGTGTATAGCCATGAGAAAGTATGTCAACGTCAACAGTTCGGGGCATGACTCGTGCCCAAGGCGCAAACACTTCCATTATTTGGTCGACATGGCACGCATAGATCTGTGCTTCAGATAGCCCGAGTCGTCCCTAAGAGTACTGTTACGATACTGTCGGTCAAGCCTTTGAAATTTGGGCACGCACATGTTGTAGATGTGTTGATGGAATGCTAGAGAACCCGCTGTCAGTGCCAATGTGGAGAGCAGACTTTCCGAGCACGTGGAATTTGATGCCGATCCGGTTTAAGTTTGGAACATCCAAGATGTCGAATGCAAACGTATGGCTACTGTGGGGAGTTCCACGCTGGTCCTGTTTGAGCGCTCCAGTATGAGGCACGACATGTATTACCCTGACGATGAGAAACGCAAAACCCCAAAACGTTTGAGTCTTCAGTCGTCCGAACAGCCGGAAAGGTCTCCGATCGGGCGGTTCGCGTGCCACACGTGGCGCTGATCCCGGTAGCCGATCATATTTGCCGCTTCCCCAAGGTCTTGTTGGCAAGAGAGCAAAGGATCGCACTGATACCATTTCACCGCTGTCTGTCATGATCTTCGAGCCACGGCGGATCACAGCCAGCGCGCTGCTGTAGCGTTCAGGCTTCTGCTATGGCGCAACATCCTACCCAAGTTACCCAGCAATGCACACGGGACATTGTGGAGAAGCCGACAATATCGACATTAGAGCGGGCGCGGGCACTGGAGCTTTCAAGGTACTTCCAGGCGGCCGGCATCAAAGGGAACCATGCCTGTACAGATCTCAACCAAGGAGTCCGTCACCCGCCAGATGCCACGCTTATGGCTCTTGCCCAACTCGCTTGCTATCGACTGAATACGAAATGGGCCTATGTCTCGCTGCTCGACTGTGATACACAGTTCATCATCAGCGAAGCGACACAGTCGATTTCAGTCACGAATCCCGGGAAGCACGACCCTGACGACGGACTGTTCCTGGGCTTTAGTGCTCACCCATTGTCCTTTGGAGTATGCCCAGAGACGATCAAGATATTTACCTCTGATGTCGATGGCCCTGCCGTAGCCACTGCCAACATCACTGCAGACAAGACCCGCTATGTCATTCGTGATTTCAGAGAGGACGAGGATTTTCGTGGCCGACCTTACGTTGAGGGCTGGCCCCATATGAGGAGCTACTGCGAAGTACCATTGACCAGCTCCTCCGGCTATGTTTTGGGATCTCTCTGTGTTATAGACAACAAGCCGAGGGACTATGGTAACCAGGAGACCTGTATCCTCGCCGAAGTTGCATCTACCATCATGAGCCATCTGGACTTGATCAAAAGCCAATTCGAGAGAAACCGTGCCGAGAGACTTGTTCGAGGACTTTCGTCGTACTTGGAGCATGGCCCGAGCAGTCACGCACCACATCCAGGATCCCTAGCAACGGTACCGATAGCTACTGCGCGTCCTTCACGTTCCAAATCTGCGAAACCGGCGATTCCGGGATCGAGGTCAGACCACGGGTCTGTCACATCATCCGACCAGACTGGCGTGAATCTAAATCAAAGTTCACGCACATCAACTCCCGCTACCAGTCCTACGAGATCGGAGTCTGTTAGTGGCGCTGCTCCTTCCGATTACTTCTCGCATAGCGGAGATCATCCGCAGGATCAGGGGGAGAACAAGCCGCCGTCTCCATCCGACGTAGGCGCTGCCGCGCACTCGAATACCACCTTCGCGAGGGCGGGGGAGCTGATGCGCCAAGCGTTAGACCTCGAGGGCCTTGCCTTCCTGGATGCTGGCTTCCACGACCCTACCAAGAACCACGCGGGGGGCCAAGAGCGTAAAAGTTCTCTCCAGGAACCGACCGAAGCAACTTGTGGCCTACTGAGCTACTCCGGCTCCGACAGGGAAGATCCCGATGACTCGTCCATGTCAAGTCGTTATGCCAACTTTAGCCGGAAATTGTTGTACCGAATGCTCAACGAACATCCCTTTGGCCACGTCTATTGCTTCCAGTGCTGCGATGTTCGTCCATATGGACTAAATTGGCCGTATGGATATGGACCGATAAATATGGAGCTCGAGAAAAGTGATATGGATATGGATATGGAGTATAGACTAATGCCAAGCCGGACCTAGCTAGCCAATCAGAGCGCTGGATTCGTAAGTCTTATCGAATCTAGCGCTCTGATTGGCAACCTTCGGGCACTCTACACCTAGTATAAAACCGCCAAGCATAGCTAATACATATAAGTCCATATGGATATGGACGGAAAGGCTATGGATATGGATATGGAGCTGTCAGAACAGGTCCATATCCATATGACCGAATCCATATGGAGTAGCACATCGCAGCACTGATTGCTTCGATAAACTTGGAGAGGTGTCAGACCTCGCGAGGAGAAATAGTAGCGTAAAGACACCCCATTCTCGACGCTCGAGCATGACTGCCAAGCAGCTAGCGGAGAACGCTGTAGGTGGGATTAGTATTGCCGAGCAGCTTTCTGTCTACGGCTCACCTGGAAGCTCCATCATATTTCTGCCTCTCTGGGATTTCCAGCAAGGACGATGGGTGAGTACACCAATGACCAGAACCCCTCCCTCTTGGACATCCAAAACATCTGAGACATTTGCTGACGGGTTCTCCTCACGAACAAAAGTTTGCAACCGCGATTGGCTGGACTAACAATGCCACCCGTGTTTTGGAGAGGACCGATCTCAGCTACCTGACCGCGTTCGGCAATTCGATCATGGCGGAAGTACTCAATCAGCAGGCTACAGCTCTATCTGCTGCTTCTCACTCCGGATCACTGACACCGGCCGTGGGATGAGCTCTGACTTCGTCAAACATAAGCTATTCACCCCTTTCATGCAGGGGAACAATCTCTCACCCGGTACTGGGCTCGGCTTGTATATCGTACAGCAGCTAGTACAGAGCCTCGATGGAAATATTGACGTCAAAAGTGAGCGAAAAGTCGGCACGGACATATTAGTTTGCATACCTCTAGGTACCAAGACTCGTCTGCGGGATACAAGCGCGGACAACTCCAAGGTGGCATTGTCTACCCTGGATCCAGAGTCCAAACTTCTAGACCACCAGGTAGCTTTCTTGCTACCAAGTCAGGCCGCAAGCCAGACAGCTCGCGATATCTCGGCAAGCAACATTGTTTCGAGCAACGCGGCAGTGGTATCAGCCCTGACTACGATCGCTGAAGGCTGGCTAGGCATGAAAGTGTCTCGCTTCGACGATGAACAGCGTGGAGGTTTTGCAGCACGATTCGGTGATCTGCCGAGCCTAATATTCGTCAGCAGCGAGGGCGATCCTGCCTTGCCATGGACCTTGCAGTTCCGCCGAAAAGTTCCCGAAGCTGCTAATTCTAGTGACGATACTATCTTGATCGAGAAGCGTCTCTGCCATCCCTTTGGTCCTCGAAAACTTGCCAAAGCCTTACTTCACATAGTGGATCCAACTCATTCCGAGTCAGCCAACTCGTCGCCTGCACAGGATCACGCGCTCGACCAGAGCCGCCTGAAGGCGAGCCCATCAAAGGCTGAGCGATTGTCAGTCGAGCCCCCGAGACTACACTCCGATGGTATCATTCTGGAGAACGCCACTACACTACCACGCGCAGCACGCCACTCCGCCGTACTAGAGACTCGCCGCACGCGGACCGAGCCCCGGCCATCCTGGGAGCATACCCGGTATAGGCGCCTGCTTTTGGTCGACCACACCCTCATCAACCTCCGAGTACTGGCCTCTTGCGTCAAGAAGCAAGGCTGTACCTACAAACAAGCCACGAATGGTCAAGAAGCTCTGGACATGTACAAGGAAGATCCGCAGCACATTGACCTTATCTTCATGGATTTGTCCATGCCAGTCATGGATGGTTGCACGTCCGCGGGGAGGATCCGAACCCACGAAGTCGAGATGGGCCTGCCGCGCTCGTATATTGTTGCCCTGACTGCGTTGGGCTCAGACGTCTCCAAGCAGCAAGCGTTTACCAGTGGTATCGACGCCTTCTTGACGAAGCCTATCTCGTTGAAGGATATCCGGGAGCTGCTCGCTTCGTGAGCGAAGACACTTGATGTTTGTGAAACATCCGTATCTGTCGTGGTCACCGATCAGGGACTGGGGGACTTCTCTTCATTCTGGTATGCTTGATCAGATGTGCTGCAGTCTGCTGGGTTAAACGCGGAATGCTGACCTCGAACGGAAGCAGAGAGCCGCTGGTCACGCAAAGAGACTCACGACTGCAGCTGGACGTCCCGCATTATCCCAGACACCAGGAATGGCTTCCGGAAGGTTGTCAAGGAGGTCCGTGTGACGTTGCAGTCGAGTGCTCAGGTTCTGGCCGCACAGAAGTACGTGCCGGCATGCTGGCCAAATGTTCGGCATTCGCGCGAAGACTTGGATGGGTTGCTGTGAACACCAGCACTATTCATAAAGCGCTGCAGACAGCTACGCTAGAAGCATCACTTGATGCGGGTGCACGCTATGTTGGCACACACACACTTTGGCATCCGCATGAAGAAGGAACCAGGTACAGGAGGTCGGACAACGAAGCGTGCTCTTATATGTGTCATTGGACATTGCTGCAGCTTTGTAGTTGCTTGATCAGCCGCTGTGCTAAGTCGCCAAAATAGTTAGAGCTGCTTACGACTATGCGTCGAGTCGCCTGGTTTCGCACCCAGCTTCCAGTTGTACAACATGACCCATGTGAGGATCATTCTGGGACGGGAAGCAGCAATAATTTACAAGCATTCTCCAGATATTGAGAGGAGTGCATATACTGATACAAGTCCCTGCCCGCCCTGCTCGACTCATGATCATTGAGGAGCGATGAGCTCTCTAAGTATTTCTTCCCCGTCATCGCCGAGCGACATGTGAGAGCGCCCAGGCATCTCCACCAGCTTCGCATTCGGCATACGTTTCGCCATATAACGTGCCATCCTCAAGGGCGTGAATGTGTCCTCGGTGCCGTACCACAGCCGTACTTCACCTCCCACATCGGCAAGCTGGAAAGGCCATGGCGAGAAGATGATCTTTGAATCACGAACATAGCCCTCGGCTCCCTGCGCGAGTGCCTGCCGCCAGTCGTCCGCGAAGTCCTGCTTCTCTACTGGATCGTCGAAGAAAGCAGCGTCCTTGTGAGGGAGCACCTCCTTAATGATCTTATCGATGACTTTCGTCTCGAAGACCTTCGGGTCGGGATTCAATGCGTGCCGTGTGAATGCCCGGTCGACGATCCAACGCAACCACGAGGCAGGAAGATGTATGTTCGTCTGGAACGCAAGATACCGTCCCCATGATGTGTCGCCGTAGCCACACTCAATTGGGCCCATGCCAGCTGCGACGCCGCTTCTTCTCAGCCGATCCACAGGAAGCGAATGTGCACAAGCGATTGAGAAGGGGCCACCACCGGATGCCCCAAGAACGGAGAAGCTGTCAAGTTTCAAATGATCCGCCAGCTGCAATACTTTGTCTGGCCAGTCGAGAAGTGTGCAATGACGTTTGGGAAGTGTTGTAAAGCCTATTCCGGGTCGATCCAGGCCGATGATTCTGGCATTAACGCTGTTTGCAAATGTTTCCCATCCTTTTGCTTCTAATCGTGATCCAGGAGTGCCATGGAAGTAGAATACAGGAAAGCCGTCCGGACTACCGAACTCTGCATACCCAAGTGTCGATCCGTTATGAAGAGTCAAAGTTTGTGATGCCTTGGTATGCATGAAGCGGGTAGGGGCTAAAGCTAAGGGTGGGTTCCGTTTGAGTAGAAGGTCGGCGCTTCGGTGGAGGAGACGTTGCATTCGGATGAAATTAATGAGCTGGTTGGTTGAACTCAATGGGCAGTGGATAGCATAGATATATCGCGCCAAAACCACGTGAGTCACGCCAGCTGGGATGGCTGATACCAGGGTACGACTCGTGTTGCTTGGCGTGTTGTTCCGTAACGCAGACTGACCAATACTCAACGCTTCATCACAGCACGTTGCCGACTTCTACTTCGGAGAGGCCATTTATTATCATCGCACGGCGCTTGATGGGTCCAGCGTCTCAAACGATCTGCTCTCACGCAAACGTAAGATTGAGTCAGGCGCCAGACTCACTTTCTCACCACCTAGATATTTCTTCAAGTCGTTGCCAGTAGCATTCGGATCCGCATCTCGCATTATGGCGAGCGGTCTCAAGCGGGCTCATGCTGACCGACCGACCCAGTCGCCACCAACCCCAATATGTAGGTACAATGACCAGGCAGGCGAGAACCATGACGACGAATCCGCCAGCAAGCCAGCCGCGGTGGGTGCTGTACACAGTCTTTGGCGTCTTGTTCGTAACGACTGACCTCTGGTGGAGGATTCTGTGAGTATCGGTCAAGTTTGGCGACAAGATCTAGAGCGGATGAGGTGATTCTATCAGTAGGCAAACTACGATGAAGTAAGCCGGGCGGGTTGCGGGGAGCAACACTCACATAGGGCTGGGTGGAGCTCAGATTGAACCGCAGGTTGCCGATACCCATGTTCACACCACCAGGCGCTGTGCTGGTCGTGGTGTATGCAGTCCGGAACGCGAGTTCGTTCGACATAAAGATCATGTCATCCATAGGGTCCTTTAGAGCAAAACGGCAAGAATGTTAGCAAATGTATCAGCCTCACCGAGGACACCAAGAGGTCTCAAAACGCAACATGGAGTTTCATGGTGTCTCGCAGAACCCTTCTACCCATTAGTGCTTACCTCGAATGTGATGTTGTAGGTCGATAGGTCATCAGCGCTCTCTGCGCGGAGATACTGGGAAGAGATTGGATTCGTTGGTATCAATCCGTACCAGCCTGCAACCGGGTATAACTGTGCGCTCGTGTTGAAACTGGACAGTACGGCAAGCCAAATCCCGCCTAGAGTTGAAGGGAAGTCTGCACGGGCCGATGTTAGGATGCCCACTGTTTATCTGCCCGAATAGTTTTCGATCACTCACTGCCCTGCCCTTGCGTTTCAAAGATCCTCCAGACTCTTTCCACTGTCCGGTTGGTCGACAGCGGCATTGGAGCCAATGTTACTGTATCGTTTTGAAGTAGGAGTGGGTACTTGACAATGGCTTCATAAAGTCTGCAATGGTGGTGCGAGAGGGTACCATTAATGCCTGATGTGCTCTTGTACCTGTTCCGAAGACAAAGGTGCATTAGTGCTGTCTAAAATGCATTATAATGAAGCCAGCAGGTCTTGTGCGTACTCACGTTGTGTTCAGATCGATGCCATACTGGTATCCGTAGAAGGACTGATTCGTGTTCATGAAGATGGAGTTGAAGCCCACATTGACATTAAACATCGTCTGCACTGGTAGCGGACCATCGTAAGTCGAGTTCTTTCGCTCCGTGCCACCCCCTGTGCTGTTATACTGATAGTTGCTCTGGTTATAATAGTCTTCCTGCTGGAAGAAATTCGCAAGTCAATAAGGTCGCTTGAATCCGAACACTCGATGTCCCAGCCAGGCGCAGACACCGATACCTCGCAGATACCATCGCAGATACCCGGTAACAAGACCGGATCCCTATTGGTATACTGTTGAAGCACCTTGGCGAACAAAGGGTGATACAGGCTTGGGACGGGGTTGTGATCAGTGAGGATACCAGTTGATCCCTCAATGAACGGGCTTGGTGATAGCGGGATCGTGCTGTTCGTGCGCGTGATGTCCACCGTTTGCACCACGCCCACGGCTCGCTGGAGCAGCGGACCGTCCATCAATAGGACGGGCTGCACAAACAGAAGGTCAGCAAGTGTCTAGGTCTTTCTACATGGTTCAACAGGCCTTAGAGCGGAACACGGAGTCCGATCTGGTCTGGAAGAACCCTTGCACCGATGAGTACTTACCATAAATACCGCGGCAAGGGCAACAGTGTTGAAGGCTGCCACAGAAGAGAATATGGCAGTAAGTCCTGAGCCATACGCATATGACGAGTGTAGCTCCTTCAGTGTTGCTCCACGCATGGCACTATGCCACCTGCATTCTTATCAGCACCAGTGTGGGTTTCTATACGACCCGTAACATACCAGGCAATGGTAGCTCCCTTGGTGAAAGCGAAGACCAACAGGGCGTTTGCTATCGTAGCGACCACGGAAAGCAGCACAGCTGGCTGAACCACATATCCGTTAATCTTCCAGTAGTCCAGTGGCTTGCCGTCTATGGCCAACGCGAGGGAGATAGCAGCTATGCCACACCCCAGCGCGAGGATCATCGACAGGATGCCAGCCCATGGTAATCGTCTGAAGAAGCCGGGTTGCCATGGTCGCCGCCGATTCCCGGGATGAGCGACGTCCGGCTGAGATACCAAAGGGTGCAGGGAGCCGTGCGAGTTCTGTTAGCCCAGAGGACGTAAAGAGATGTATTCTGGCTGGGGCTTGACCATGATCGAGCACTTCGAAGTGGTGAAGACAAGCAAAGAAAGTCGGCAAAACCGCGAACGGTGTAGAATCCCTCAGCCTACATTTAGTCTGAAGCTTGATCGAAGTTTGGTTACAGGGCGACTGATTTTAGTATACATCCTAACGTCAGATTCCACGCTGCTCCGTTAGTTTTGGAGTTGGAGATCGTGCCAGCATGACTTCAAGTGCCGAGTCTGAAGATGATGGCATTGGATGTTGGGACGCGTATGTTTACATGGAGGAGCAGACTTTGCGAGCTTGAATCAGGTTTGAAGGTACGTGGGTGGTAAAAGGGTTCTTCAGTCAGGAATTGGGAAGGCTCTGAAGTGCCCCCTCGCTTAACAGGGATTAGATAGCGCTAGTACAGCTGTATTCAACTATATGCTTTAAAATGAACCTTGAATTTTGAAATCTATCTTTACTTCAAATTCGAGTTTTTGAAAGCGAGCCGACCGAAGGGAGGGAAGTGAGCATTAGATCCTATACGCGATACCCGAGCGCGCGAGGCATAGACTCGTTAAAAAGGAAGCAGAGATCTACGCCGGACCGACGCGACCGAAGGGAGCCGAAGGGAGCCCGACCGCAAGGAGGTTGTCGCGCTGAAACACTGCTTAATTCTGTTCTGGGGGGCATTACAGAGCCCCCCCAGAACCAGCAGGCCGATGGCGTGGATGTGCTATCGATGGCGGAAAATACTAGCCCCGAGCTGTTTCGTATATTCTTATGTAGCGGACGCGACTGTAGGGCTCGAAAGCTTGTTGATCCTGCTGGTTCGATGTTTGGTTCTCGGCCCATGCTGTTGTCATGACTTCACGAACATCAAAATGAGATCAAAGAAGTATTGAGGTGACCATATTACGGCGGCGGCGAGTTTGGAAAGCTACCAAAATCTTTGCTATCTACTCAACTAATGACCTATCTAGGATCGCTTGCCTACTTCGCCCGCCAAAGGACCCAGGACTCCAATCAGCACCCGGCCCCGAGTTCCCAGGATATGACCACCGCTACTCGATCTCCCTCATGATCTGATCCGCGATAGCCTGGACTCCGGACAACATGTTTCCTGCATCTGCAGGAACGACGACTTCGAAGGTCTTGCCATAGAACTCGCTGTTTTCTGGGGCGGTGAAGACCTCCTCGTAGTTCTTCACGATCTTGTCGTTGTCAAGGCTCTCGATTATCTTCATCAGTTGCCATAAGATTTCCTTGAGCTTGCCGCCGTGGTAGTAAAGCGGCTGGTCTTCCATGGCAATATTCTGGTCCAGATCTTTGTGAGCGTATGCCTGCTCGATCAGAATCTTCGCCGCCGTAAGTCGGGCCATGGAGAGGCGTTGGGCTTGGATTTCGTAGTCGCAGAGGCTATAGCGCAAGTCAGCTGATGCGAAAGCAGGCATGGCTACCAGTACTTACCCGATCTCTTCACTCACGGGCTTTGGCTCTCTGGTATACGGCTGCATTGCTTCTGGAGTCTTTTTGACTGTCATTGGCAGCGGCGTCTGGGTTCTGCTGATCATCAAGCGTGAATCTGGTGAAGAAGCTGCACTTCGATAGAACTCCTCGGCATCAGCAACAGCGCCCACAGCAGAAGACTTCCTCTTCGCAGCAGAAGGCTTCCTGCCTAGCTTATCGCGGCCCTGCGAATACTTTGGATCGACAAATGGACTACCTCCTTGGATCGGTAGCTTCGTTTTGTTGGGAGGAGTCACGAAGCCCGCACCGTGCGACACGGGGATGTCGCTACTCGGGCGGGCCGACGCACCTTGTGCAGCCAGAGTCAGCTGGCGTGCCGCGTGGGCAAGGTCGGTAGACTGTCTCGGTTGCGGTGGACGAGTGGTGCCGGGTGCGACAGGCTCACCCTCGTCTTCCGGGGCACGGGTGAAGTATGAAATGTCTTTCGACATCTTGTGGAGTTGCTGACACGGTGAAAGAGGCAACGGGAACTGGTAAGTTATGGTATCACGGTTCGCATAGCACGGTGAGGTGGGCCTTTTATTGGTATCAATGTGCTGCTGTTTGCTACCTGCGAGTCTTCTGACTATTCTTCTTGCTCTTGATAGCATTACTCGCAATCGTTGAGGTCCACTCGTTTGTCTCTCAGACCGATGAGTTCGACTCTTACTCAAACTTCAGCCAAAGTCACATGTACTTCAGATGCTGATCATCAGGTCAAGATCTAGCTTATGGTCATCGGATGATCGTCGCATCGCATTCATCGGACTCGAATGGCTACTGCACCAATGCCGCAATCTTCTCAACGACAGGGTACTCATACTTGTCCAATCCCTCCGACGGCCCGTACCACCTCAGCCTAATAGAGAACTGTCCACCACCCTCAGGCACAGGCAGCCAATTGCTCGTCCAATTCGCCGGAGGGTACAGGCCAGCGGGTTGGAGGAGGACCCGGAAGGTGCCATCGTCATCCTGCTGCGAGCCCGCTGAAAGAGGGTAGATGAGCCTGCCGTCGGGATAAGTCATGCCGCTCGCAGTGCCCAGGCTATATCGATTCAGGCCATTAGGAATGAGGTGCTGCTGTCCATCGTAGGCAGTCACTGACCAGAAGCCTGACTGAACCAGCGGCGGTTTGGAATAGAATGTCATCAGATACGCTTCCTTCACGCCAACCTCGAGGTTCTGGTTCTCGCCGATGGTGTCTTTGGTATAAGTTGGGTATCGCGCTACGTCCGGCGTCAAGGCAGCGTAGAGGTGGTCAGCAATGTACCTGCGGCCCAAGTAGTCGTCACTGTAGTTGCCGATGGTGGTTGGGAACCAAGAGACCCAACCGTTGCCAAGGCTTTGAGTCCCAGAGACGCTTGCTAAGGCTGACGCCAGCGTCGAGTTGGCGAGAGCGCTGGCTGCTGTGAGATTTGCTCCTTTCGGGCTTGTGTAGACCCCTTCGCTGATGCCGGCTCTGGTGAGGATCTTGTTCACACGTTTGCGCTCCTTAGCGGTCGCAGGCGGGTTGAAGGGAGCAATGCGCGCAAGTACTTCGAGCGTGGAGCCATTGAGTACCTCGGACGAGACTGGGGGCGCAGCATCGGCGAAGGTGGACGTACGACGAGGTTTCGATTTGACGATAGTTGCATTCTGCATGGCATGCACAACATCGAAGTCGGAAATGTTGGTTTTGTCTTTCACGAAGAAGCGGTAGGCCAGGAAGCCATAGGATACTGGGGACTCGACAATGGCTTGATATTTTCCAGCACTGGTCGCAGGACGCTGCGAGGCGGGACGGATGAGGTACTTCCCTGGAATGCTGTCTAACGTGCTCGCCAGAGTCAAGACGTTGTTGCCCCATCTATTTCACTTCAGCAGGCGGACAGACTATGAGCACGCATTGAAACCTGGACTTACAGACCGAAGTACGAGAATGAATAAAATCTGTCATCGGGCGCAGTTGTGAAGGTGATCTCGAGATTCGTCCCAGAGAGATCCACATAGCCGGTGCTATACAATACATCGGTGTTGACCCGGATTCCTGGCTCTGACGTATTGGCCGGGTAGAAAGACGGGCGGTTCAGTGGCACATTGGCAGATATGTTGCTGGTGAAGTACGTGCTGGTTAACCGTTTTTACTGCGCGATAGGATCCTCGTACTGCACCATGTAGTTAGTGCAGGCATCTTCAAAATGGGCGGACTCCAAGGCACACAGTCAATGCAAAAGCTGTTGCTTCAGTGACAGAAGACTTATCCTGCGTCGCCGCGCTTGACAGAGAATGACACAAACTCAGAGTTAAGAAGCCCTTTGTGAACATCATCTTGCGAGGCCTCAGCTATGCAAGCAGTGTTACAGCAATCAGAGAACGTTGCGGTATGTATGAAAAGCACACTCGAGACCTACATCCTCTCCGTTGAACTTTCTGCTTTAATTTGAAACCCTCCGACCCTTGATAGTTCACTACATGCTAGTTTAGTGTAGTCTTCTGACAATGGATGAGGTTTTCCTGCACACCCATGGTCCATCGCTTGCGCCTTATCACATTGCCGTAATTCTACCGCATGCACGTTCGGTTTACCACTTCGGTCCTCTCCAGTGAGATGAGATCAGTCTGTTCCCACGAGAGCCGCAATGGTATCGGTGCTTTAGTCGCTGGAGGGGACGGCAGGAGTAAGGTCGGAGATTCGAAATTACAACTGAGGACGGCGACTCGGGTCGGCTGGCTTTGCTATCACGCCGATGCGAACACAGTATCCAATGGAAGCCTTCAGAAGAACATTGATTTCTGCTCATGTGAGTCGGCAGTATCATGACATCGACACTTACATAACTACGGTACCTTATACGAAGCTGAATCACAAAAGCCGCCATTACATCCGTACGCCAAAAATGCCACCATAAGCAACGGACCACGACCAGAGCCTGCCATAGCGTCTGACACCGCGATCCGATAATGGACATCGCCCTCGATGTCTTGCACCCTCCATTATTTAACCAGACCCCTTCACAAGCTTGATCTCCTGCACGCCCTCCGCCTGATCCACGTTCTCCCAATCATCCACCCTCTCTCTAATCTCACCCATATCGCCGTTCGTCTCCACCAGATCATTCTTCGCCCGAAACAGGATATCATTCCCATTCTCGTGAAACTTCCGATATACCTGGTGCGTTTGCGCTTGACTTCTGAACAGCTTCGACGCTTCTCTCGCCCACACGATGGAGCTGTGCTGCTCAGCCGTCAATACTTTCGGTACGTCGGCCGGCCAGTCTGGGTCTTTGTAGAGGGAGGTGAGCATGGCACCTGCACGCTCGAAGATCATGGAGTGAGCGAAGCCGAGGCGGAGTTGGCGGTAGACGTGATGGTCTTCAGGGGTGATGGTGGAGGGTTCGAATGAGGGGCGGGCGGGGCTGAGGGGCGGTCCCTCGCCTGTCAGGGCAAGAAGGGTGTCGGCATGGGTAGATCTTGGGCGGGATTGGATCTCAGGTCCAGGGACGACGGTTGGTAGGCGTTTCTTTCGTAGCTCAGTCGCTTTTGAGGACTTGCCTTCGGTGGGAGCGTGTCGGCTGCTGGCAAATGCTATGTTTCTATCCGAAGAGTCATTCGGGTCTGCGAATTCTTCTTCATTGCCTTGTAAGACTCTATCTCTGGAGCGTTTGTGCTGGCCTTTACTGGCGAGCGAACCTCTGGCGGTAGTATTCGGTAATGATTTGTCGCTACTGGTTCTCACGAGCCGCCCTTTGCGAAAAACCATGGACCTGGACATGTCTATCTCTTCTGGGGTAGCTTGCTCCGGGAAACGGTCCGGTGTCTCAACGTCTTGCAGCCCTTCTCGGTCCACGGAGAGACTTCGATCTCTGTTCGCACGACCGATAGAACTCCCTTCAGTGTTCGGGGTGCCGCCAGAAGGACTACGCGAATGCAAGCTCCATTGCGTGCCCTTCGCAGTGTGCTTTCGATGTATGTATCGAGGCCCACTGGGTGGCGTGACAGGACGCTCGGCGATAGTTGGCAGGGTCGAGCTGATCCGGCGTAACAAATCTGGGCTTGATGATGCAGTCACTGGACTTGAGCTTCGAGTCGAGGAAGCAGAAGCCTGACGTGATCGACTGCTCGTGCCCTCGGTCGCCATCTGAAGTGGCCCGCTCCTCGCAGCCCTGGGCTTCTTGTACATCATCGACGGTGCTTCATTATCGGAGCCAGACTCGATCGCCACGTCGTTCTCCTCTTCGTCGTCCGGTCGAGCTGGCGGCGACGGCGATTCGATACGCACGTTCTGTGGCAATCCAACGGAACGAGCTAGCCATAACTCTCGTTCGTTCGCTGTCCAGTCCTTGAAATCATCATGATCTGCGGCACGCTCCTCGAACGACGGCTGTCGGGCGGGCTTCTTCTTTTTCGCAAGAGCTTTCAACTTGTCGATGGGAGATGGTGGCATCCTTTGAGGGTTGTTTAACGTCGAGTTCCAGAAGAAGTAGCAAGACTTATCGTAGTTACGTTTAAAATAGACCAGGTGAGCCGTTCTCGGAGTCGTAGTAAAGAGGGCAGATCTCGTGCACTGCAGCAGCAGCTCTATAATAGTGGCTCGAGGCTCGATGTTTGCCAGCTCTCACAGTGTGACGGCAGGAATCGATTCACAGGAGAACGACAGTCAAACCTACCTCAACGTATCTAGGCACGTCCGAGTCGTGCTGACTTCAGAAAGGCGACGGCCATCATGTGTGGGCGTGTTGCAAGCGGACAGTTCGCAGGAATACTAGAACCAGAACTTGGGCAGTAGAAGAAACATCTGCGTGCATAATTGGTCAACTTGACTGCCGATGATGTTTGTGATAGGACATACCTCTCGGCATCGAATATTTATCTCCAGGAATCTGAACAACATGTACAGTCGTAGAGAGTGGTGCGACCACAGTTATCGCTATCTGCCCTTGAAGACGGGCTTCCTCTTCTCACCAAAGGCCCTCAAAGCCTCCAGTCTATCTTCCGTCGGCAACGTCAACTCGTATGCCTTATTTTCGCTCTCCTCGCCTTTCTGCCAGCCATCGACTGCCTGCATTGCTGCACGGATGGCGACAGGGCCGCCTTCGCAAATGTCCCTAGCCATTCCGACCGCGGTGCCCAGCACCTTTCCTCTCGCCGCACCGGGAGAGTTCTGCTCCTCCTCTGTGATCTCTACCAACCGGTCTGCAAGACCGATGAAGTAGGCCTCTGGCCCTTGCACTCGACGACCAGTCAAGATCAGGTCACGAGCTCTCGCCAGCCCTATCAGAGCAGGAAGACGATATGTGCCGCCTCCCCCTGGCACAATAGCGAGTCGCGTCTCGGGGAGAGCAACAGTGGCCGAGGAAGCGAGTACGCGGAAGTGCGTGCAGAGCGCGAGTTCAAGCCCACCACCGAAGGCAGTAGAGTTGATGGCAGATATGGTGGGGATCGGAAGCTCGGCGAGGCGGGTGAAGGTGGCTCGGAGTGTTTTCAAGAAGGCTTGGACTCTACAGTACGATATAATGAGCATTTCGCTAGTAGGAGATCGATGATATGGCTGCAGACATACTCATCTTTACTCATGGATTTCCGTTCCTTGAGATCCGCGCCAGCACAGAAAGCATCGTCCGACTCGCTGGCGAGGATCAAGGCACGTGTCGTACCTTTGCCACTCTTACGATGCAGGCCCTCCACCACCCCACTCAACTCGGACAGCAGCTGCGTGGAGAGGGCATTCCTCGCCGCCGGCCGATTCAGCGAGAGCACCGTGATGCTACCCGAGTGCGGTGCCGGTACACTGGAGATCTTGATGGACGATGCCAAGGCGCTGTAGGAGCGCACACTGGTCTGCTTCAGCCATATGCCATGTCGAGCGGCGGGCTGCACAACACGAAGAAGCATGACAGCGATGTCGAAAGCTCCCCAGGCAGGTGAGGTCGACAGCACTCTTCTGTGCGCCCGCCTCGGTTCCTGCACGTCCTCCTGCATTGACCAAGGCGCCGGCGCCGGCCCGCCTTCTCGAAACCTGCAATCAACCCTTCCTCCAATCGAATCCTTACAACCAAGAACGTTCTTCTAACCTTACATTCAGCACCAAGGAACCTGACGACATCTGCGAACGCTAGACGGCAGCACCGATCTCTCAAAACCAGCACCATGGGACAATGACTGGCTGAGCCTCCGTAGATCAGCAACCTCGTACCTGCAGGACAAGTGTATCGGGAAGGTCAATCATCCCGCGGCCCTCATCCTACTCAGATCTAGCAATATCACCGCGTCTTACTACCCGTGGCGTGGGTAAAACAAATATTCGATCCATATGTCGATCCCCTACAGCCAGGTACAAAACCTCACGTCTCCCAGCTCGTTCTGGACATCCCTTCCATCATCCCTCCGGGCCTATTCCATCGACAAAATGCCTTCCATCCGTAGTGTTTCGACCTTCGCGGTCGCCGCCGCTCAGGCGGTCCTGGGCCTCCAAAGCCCAGTGGCCCGAGATACTTCTCTGGTCGGCCAGTCCGCGACCTGCAACAATAAGCAGCTGTCTTGCCACAACAAGACTGTCGTCGAGAATCTGTGCTGCTTCAACTCTCCAGGCGGCTCGATCTTGCAGACCCAGTTTTGGGACTTCAACCCTGCCACCGGCCCTGATGATAGCTGGACAATCCACGGTCTCTGGCCTGACAACTGCGATGGTACCTACGAGCAGTACTGCGACGAGAGCCGCCAGTACACCAACATCAGCGACATCCTCAAGGCTGACGGGTACACGGATCTCCTAAGCTACATGAATACCTATTGGGCCTCCAATACCGGGACCGCGGAGTCGTTCTGGGAGCACGAATGGGGCAAGCACGGCACGTGCATGTCGACTTTCGACACCAAATGCTACAGCGACTACCAACCCACCGATGAGGTTCCAGACTACTTCCAGAAGACCGTCGATCTCTTCAAGTCGCTTCCCTCATACGACTTGCTCAAGGCTGCTGGCATTGTCCCGAGCACCACCAAGACTTACTCCCTGGCTTCCATCCAGAAGGCGCTGAAGGCCGGCCACGGCAAGAAGGTCTACGTCGGCTGCACCGACAACAACGAGCTGGACGAGCTGTGGTACTTCTTCAATGTCCGCGGCAGCATCCAGACTGGCCAGTTCGTTGCTGCGCCGCCGCTTACGGATTCTTCGTGCCCAAAAACCGGCATCAAGTATCTGCCCAAGGGATCTACCTCGCCGTCGCCAACCGCTACCACCACTACCACCGCGCCAACTTCTACCTCCACCGGTGGGCCGTTCGAGGGCAAGGGTTACCTTAACGTCATCACCTCTGGCAGCAAGAAGGGCTGCATCATCTCCGGCGGAACTTGGTACACCACGGGCACATGCGCCGGCTTCACCACTACCACCACTGACGACGGCTTCACGCTTACATCGTCTAAGGGTCTCTGTGCTGTACAGGACGGCAAGCTGACTTGCGCGGCTGGCGTGACCGAGGGCTCTACTTTCTCGGCCGATGGAAGTGACCTCTCTTTCAATGGCACGAGCAGTTTTCACGCTGATGCTGTGCCCACTGGAAGTGTGCAAGCGCCGGTGTATGTGAGCGCGGATGGGCACGCGGTTGAGTTGACCATTGAGTGGCAGGGGATCTAGATCTCTGGGTTGTTCAGATAGTTGTATAAATATATACTACCTAGCCAAACCCTAAACCATTGGCACAGGATGACAGATACGTCAACGACAAAATTCAACTTCGGCGAGGAAATGTGATGTCTCTATCTGCATCTCCAAGAGAGGTATTGTATTCGTACTGGATGAGACTAGGTGATCAGGACAACCATGCCAGGTATCACTCCAGAGATGACGTTCGCGCAACTAAGCTTTGGTCTCTTAGAAGTCAATAGTGCAGGTAGCGTTAGCTACCGTACTGCTCCAGGTTGCCATGCTCATGCTGGAGCCCCAAGCTTTTCATTAGCGCCCGGTCTGTTGATTAGAGGCGCCATCACGAGTACATGTAGTCATCTACCAGTAGTTGTATTGGCCCTACATGTGTGCAAGGTCTTCTGCCGGAGAACGGAACAACAGCGCCAGGAAACGTGATACCTAACCCGCAAAGCTTCCACCACTCCACCTCCGAGACTACATTCTTGCACGCTCGCACCTCCGAGATTTCTCTTCGATCTGGGTCTTTCGCGGCAGTGCCACTCACTCTCGCGCAGGCTTAACCTACTGGATGTAGATCTTCCTAGGAAAATGATGGCAAGGTGGCGGCAGATAGAACTAATCGGACACGCCATCAAAACATGGAAATGGAAATGGTGCTGCCTCAATCTCGTTACATGTAGCACTACACGATGCTCTGAGACGTTCCCACACATGTTGGCATCCCCGAGACTCTTGCTAATCACTCTACCTCTCATCTTAGGCTTTTCCTCATCCGCTGGCCAACGTGCAGTCCTCCAACACCGACCCGCAACTCACAAACTATATAAGTTATGCTATGATCGAGATCCTTACATGGCAGGGTCTAGGTAGGTAAAGGACGGTAGAAGGATACATGCTGCCCTTCACGCCTTCCAAATAATGAGACAAGGCTGACTGATTTGCTGTGTATAGGTGAGATCATCAACAGGTTTCGTACGAAGTGTCTTGGTCTGGATCCTATGAGTCTGATTTGGGCTCCCGGAATGCTCCATCGTCTTCGAGTTCCGCACACATATTGTTGGTGAGGCGCTAGTTAACGATATCTTACTTTGTCCCAGACATCGCTGACACCTTTACCCCTTCGCTCTTAGGTCTCCAGCTCTCATCCCCAAACCGCCAGACTGGGGCCCTCACATCTCGATCTCCGGATTCTACATCCTCGACTCTCCGAACTACACCCCTGCCCCGGAACTCCAAACATTCCTCAATGCCGGTCCACCGCCTGTCTACATCGGATTCGGAAGCATCGTTTTGGACGATCCTGACGCAATGACAGAGCTCATGTTCGAGGCCGTAAAAAAGACTGGTCGGCGTGTCCTCTTGTCCAAAGGATGGGGAGGCATGGGCGCCGAGGGCCTTCGGAATCGTGTCCCCGACGGCGTCTTTATGCTAGGAAATGTCCCACATGACTGACTTTTCGAGCACGTTTCGTGTGTTGTTCACCGTGGTGGATAAGTCAAACCACAGTGCAGCTGTCCCCACTACTCTAAAGCTACCTAGTTTATGTTGTTTAATTGTTGCCTTTACTCCATAGTGCAGGCACCACGGCAGCAGGCATCTCCGCAGGTCGGCCGACTCTGGTCGTTCCTTTCTTCGGTGATCAACCTTTCTGGGGCGCGATGGTTGCACGAGCTGGGGCTGGCCCTGATCCGATCCCTCACAGGCAGCTTACAGCGGACAAACTCGCCCACGCCATCGAGTTCTGCTTGAAACCAGAAAGCCTGGAACGTGCGAAAATACTAGCAAGCAAGATCGCAACGGAAAGAGGCAGCGACACAGGCAAGTCACTAACGAGCCATTCTCAGCATCTTCTGATAGATCAGCTGACTACATCCTCCCCTTCAGGTGCTCTCTCATTCCACCAATGTCTGGATATCGATCGTCTCCGTTGCTTGCTCGCACCATCCCGTCCAGCTACGTGGCGTATCAAGCGTACCCACGTTCGATTGAGCGCTTTCGGCGCCTGTACTCTGGCGAATGCCAACCTGCTTGAGTTCAGTGACTTGAAGCTCTATAGGCCACAAGAATACGATACCGACGAAGGCCCGTGGGATCCGATCTCTGGCTTTGGTGCTGAGGCTGTTGGGGCGCTGAGCAGTATGGTGAATGGGCTGTCTGAAATGCCTTCGGAGACTTGGAAAGCTTTGCAGGTTCCAACTGGAACGAGCCGAAAGCAGTCACAAGTATCGTTGTCGACAATGGCAAGAAAGAGCGAGAGCTCACCTGTCGACCGGGAATTGGCTCTGGCAAGTACGTTGGAGCAGAGTCAGACGAGCTTGAATGTGCAGGACGATCGTGCTCGTGACCTGAGCCTTTCCACGAAATCAGCCGTGTCGACGTCCAACTCCAGCACTAGATCAAGCTCTCCGTCCGGTACATGGCAAGGCCAGTCACGCCCCAAACAAGACCCTCGCGAAAATGCACTGCGCAAGCAATACTGCAGCTCTCGTAAGGATCATGACATGCTGCGCCAGACTGGCGTCCACACAAGCAAAGGTTTCGGGCGCATGGTCAAGGCAGTTGTGCAAGCACCCATGGACATGTCTGTAGGTAAGTACTAAACAGGAAAAGCATTCTTCGAGTCATGACCGGCGCCCATCGCTCCGAGGCCTTTGACGACCTTCACAAAGGCTGAGACGCTTACTGACTGGGTGAGTCTTCCGTTCGTTAGGCATCACCAAAGGGTTTCACAATGTACCTAAGCTCTGGGGAGACGATACTGTGCGCCCTCAACAACGAGTCAAGGATCTGAACTCCGGCCTCAAGGCAGTTGGCAAAGAATTTGGGTACGGTATGTATGACGGTATCACCGGTCTGGTCACTCAGCCCTGGAACGGAGCTCGTAAAGAAGGTACCAGCGGCTTTTTCAAAGGTATGGGCAAAGGAATCGGAGGATTTGCGACCAAGCCTAGCGCAGCTCTGTGGTCCATCCCGAGTTATTTCATGAAAGGCGCACATAAAGAGATGCAGAAGCTGTTTGGCGGAAATGTACAGAATTATATCGTCGCATCGAGGGCGACGCAGGGTTACGAGGAGTGGCTACAGAGCTCTGATGCCGAAAAGCAAGATGTCATCGAGAGGTGGAAGTTGCAAACAACGTGGGCCGGCTGAGCAAATGCAAGATATTCTAGATGCGCAGAGAATGGGGATGGAGGACAGAGACGCATACCAGAACGAAGGAGAGGCCGCGGGTTCGATACACCCCGGTCACGATGCAAGTCCCCTGGGCGAAGATCCTGACAAGACAAAGGGTGTTCCACCTGCAGCCGACCAGACAGACCACGATGCAATTTTGCAGGCCATCGTAGGATCCAACGAAGTGCTGAGACAAAGTGGCAGTAGCAGCAGTTGGTTTGAGACTGACATGGGTATGAATGATGGGGAGGATGAGGAGTTCGAGCGGGCGAGATGGATATCCGAAGAGATGGCAGCCGCTGCTAGTAGGTCATCGGATCCAGGTCATCTCGCAGGTACCACCCAGGAAGACTTTGAGTCGGGACAGCGACAGCAGGGCGGGAAGACGGATCGCGAGAGGACGAAAGAGGAGGTTGTGATGGAGTATGTCCAGAAACAAAGTCTGTTGGAAGTGCAGGATCGTCAGAGTCGTGGCGAGGGCCGTACGGCGAAGACTGGAACCGAGAGCGATGAAGACTTGCGGCGGGCGTTGAAGTTGAGTATGCGGCAACAGTGACGCATTGTAGACGAGCTACTATCTTCGACTGGCCCTTCTGGCAAGAGAAACCACTAGCATCTAGCCTCGCATCCTCGAGATACTTAGGTGGTGGATCTTGGCCTTGCCCATATTGGGGCTGAACATGCACATCGGTTGTTACAGCTTCGTGCAAGACCTCCACCTTCATCGTCGCTGCCCGGCTCACGAGACCCTGACCCAGCATCCAGACGCGCTGAACATCTTTCTGTTAGTCAACAGGCCCGCCATCCTGGAGATCCTGGCAGCAAATCGCAACACGGGAAACAAAATCGTGGGTTTCAAAACTTGCGTCGAACCTACAATGGAGATCATGAAAGCCTCGCGGCAAGAAATTTCTGGCGACGCTGACTTACCTGCGGTAGCGGCGCTGTAGGCGGCTACGGACGGCATGTTGCAGGTCCCGGACAGCATGAACATATCGATAGGAGGCAAGTACTCTAGGCAAGGCACGGGGAGGGAGAGCTTCCAAGGGATTGGGGAGCAGGTCTTCGCAATTCAGCGTCGAGTCGTCAAGCTAAGACCCGCCAGCATTCTGCCGTGGTCGACGAGGAGGGAAGATCGAGTAGAAGGCAAGGAGCTGAAGGTCGTAGATTTCGATAATGGCATGTTCTCCCCCGAGGTGCAGCAACGCCCGGGCGGCCAGAAGATCACGTCCGGGGCGAAATCGAAGACTGCGCCGGATAGCAGGCAGGTTGAATTAAGCACAGAAGATGATGAGGTTGATGCAGAAGCCAAAAGAAGAGGCCTAACACTGTTCTGTATACCAGACGGAGAAGGAGAAGGTGAAGAAGGTGTTCCGAACATAGAAAGCGGGAGTGGGGCGGAGCGGAGCGGAGGCGAAGCGGGGCTTTAGACAGATCCATGTCGGCGCCCTCGGGGTGGGATGGTGAGTTACGTCTTATCGTGTTGTTGCTACCATCGTTCGTTCACGACCGATGCCTTTATCTGGAGCAAGGAACGACTGTTATACTGTCAATTCTTCCAACATGTTCCAATGCGTGCAGTGGTCTCCGGGGGTGCCGCTCGCACCGTAGCTTGACCTGTTTTGTGCTAAGACTGACTCTCTTTCCTGTTCATATCTCTTCAAAATATTTCGCTTCCATCTGTATTTCACAAAGGCAGCTTTAGCAATGGTCCGTACACAGTTCGGCAAGCGCGATAGTCTACGCCTGGAACAAAGCCCCGGAGCAGTCGCAATCTTTTCTTCCCCGCGCGATTCCTCCACGGCGACCGTGCCGGGTAGTAGACTCATCACCGTACCTTCTGGGAGCACATGGAAGACAGGTCTACACTGGCACGAAGAGTACGATGAGACGGTGAGGGTGGTGCAGGGAAAAGCGGCCATCACTGTTTGTACGCCAGCGAATGCCCCTTCTCAACTCTTCGATGCTAATATGGAAATCCAGCTGGCTTTACCCGTGTATACGGCCCTGAGGATGGCACACTGACGTTTGCGAAATTCACTATCCACGAGTTTGGAAGAGCAGACAGTGGAAAGGACACTGGGATGTTGTGATCGAGGAGTGGGTTGACCCTGGTAAGCCGCTCATTCTCCGCGTATAGAGTTGTCTGGGTACTAACGCAGTAAACCACAGAGGACGGTTTCAAGGCAGTCTTCTTCTACAATGTCATCGGAGCTCTGCTAGAGGCAGACTCCAAACCAGGCTTCTCGGACTTCATCCAGATGGGCACAACACTCGCCTATGTCGATGAGTTTCCCGCCTTCATGCCCGGTCCTTTCATGCTGAAGTATGCTGCTACGCATGCCGCGTTGGCGACTGTCTCGTGCATGGGATGGGCGTTGGGCTATCAACCGTGGATCAAAGAGTATACCCCAGAGCATTTGTGGGACACTGCGAGGACACGCGGTGGACGACGGGAGGACACTAAAGCTAAGTAGGCGATCTGGTGGGAGGTGTCCGTTTGGTATTGCACGTATAGAAATCTTCATGAGGTATGACAATGATACTTGCAATCGTAGATCTCGTGCGTCTCGACACCGGTTGCCAGTATGGAGTCAATCTACATCGCGTCGACTGAACAACGATTTTGAAGAATGTGAGGAGAATATATGTTATAGCAAGACGATGGCAATGTACCAACCTTGTGAGTTTCTCGAAGCCCTACTTTCGTTCGACTCTAGTATATACAGAGTCGGTACCTAGACTTCCGTTATATTTTACGATTGACCTAATCCTTCGTGTTACGATCAGAGTCCGACAGGACAAGGTCGATAACCTCCTTATTCAACCCGGGCCACGTCTTCCTCGCCTGCAGGAACCACAGCGCCAAAGCGACTAAGACGACGAATGCAAAGATCGGAAACGCATAGTTCATTCCTGTTGCGGTCACTGGGACATAAGCAGGCTGCCACAGTATTAGCACACACACGCAATGACAAGGGACGACGGGGGCAACCCACAAAGCAGAAGATCACCATCATCCACCCGGAGTAGACCAGCGCAAAGATGTTGACTGGCACGCCCCATCTGCCCAGGTTCCACCCGCCGTAGTCCACTTTGCCCTGCAGCCGAGCGCGCAACATACAGCTGATAGCTATCGCGTATGATGTAAACAGTGCCAGGGAGGCCAGGGCGATGAAGGCGCCGAAGGCGGCGTAGCTGGCGATGTTCAGACAGGCCAGACACAGGACGATAAAGATCGGGAGCCAGATGGAGCGGACCGGGATTCGATGGCGCGGGCTGATGTGCGCGAACCACGCTGGTAGACCGCCGTCACGGGCCCAAGCCCATGTGAGGCGCTGTCGGGAGTCAGCGGATAGATCTCATCGTACTCACGAATCTAGAGACGAGGCTGGTGTGCTTTGTACTTACAGAAGCGGACGCGATACTACCGAGAGTTACCGCAAAGGAGATGATGATGAGGCCGCTGACCAATGCGGTGGTAGCTGGCAGTGAGCCAGTCACCTGCATGCAGATTTCGACGATGGGAAAGGCCGAGTTCACTGCTGCGTCCATGTCCTGGATGCAGAACAAGATGACGAGGATAATGGAGTAGGCCAGGACAGCATTGATGACGATCGTGTAGAACATGGCTCGTGGAATGGCGTGCCGGGCTTTGCGAACCTCTTCGCTCATGTGGACTGTTTTTCGACTGTCAGCCGTTCCCTCGATTACCGCAGCGGGAGAGACAACTCACCAGCGCCATCAAAGCCTGGTTGCATATCAGTATTGTCAGACATTCGCTCGCTTGTCGCAGCTGGAGAGAAGGCTTACCGACGAATCCCCATGTCGGGGTCATGAGACCCAAGTTGAATGATATGAAGGGGTTGTTCCAACCAGTCTGAGATGCCGATCGCAGGAACACGAAATCTGCACTTTTGCGAGGGGACAGCGTGACGAACACCACCACGAAGATGACGAACAGGACAATGTGTAATATCCCAGCCGCCAGCTCAAACCATGGGATCAGGAACCACGTGAACATGTTCATCAGGCCCATAAAGATGAGCAGGGCGAAGATGATCAACGTAACGTGGAAGGCCTCCGGTACGTACTCGGGGTTGTTGGCTGCGATTAGGCTCTGGAGCATGTAGGCCGATGTGTTGGCGACACCGGCGAGTACTGAGACCCAGGCAAACCAGGTCACCCAGCCTTGCATCCAGGTGATGAAGCGGCGCTGTTTTGCAGGTGCGAGGGCGTGTGTCCAGTGCTTGACACCTGTGTCAGTGGACGAAGGATTGATGTTTGATGGGAGACAACTCACATATTGAGCGCCAGCGATTGGCTGTGCAGACGACATTTCTGCCAACGAGGCAGATTGAGCAAGTGCACCTGCCGCAACGATCAGGATGCCCCAAGCCAGGGCCCTAGGGCCGCCGTTCAACAGCGTCGACTGCAAGTTTCTCCACTAGAGTTGGTCGGTGATGTCTTATGCGCATGGAGCCAAGTACTCACGTTGCCATCGTCTCCCAACTTGACATGTACGTCAAAGCAAAGAAGAAGATCTGCGCGAAGCTGAAGACTCTCTGTAGATTGGGTGTGAGCAGACTGCGTATCGCGAGAAGTGTTGCGTCCTGCTTACTCGGACCCGTGTTCGTGTGTCTCGCGTGTCTTCGGTTCGCCGTCCAGGATATGCATTGGCGACTACCGTGTCTTCTGCTTCTACGACCACCTGGTGGACGTGTTTGCTCTCGTGCAGCTCGTACGAATCCATGGTGGTGAGTGTTGTGCTGTGCCGCGTGTGATGAATAGGGAAAGAAGGAGAAGAGTGCAAGAAAGGTGGTTGTAGCGGGACCGGCAGACACGGAGAATGGTGCACGCTTGCGAGGTCGTTGCAAGGCCAAGGCATTAGCATTGCATGTGGCTTGCATGGGCATATTACCAGCGGCACAGTCGATCCCAGCAGAAGGTGATACAGTGCGCCAGAGCTTCGCCTACATATGCAGCCCCCACCCACCTCACTTGCGGGCGAGGTTGATCAGCTCCAAGACTGATAGCTGCCCTCAGTGAGCAGCTTTGCCGTTATCACGGACAGCCGACATTATTCTGTTCGGCTCTTAGCATCAAGGAGGTGATAGAATATTCCAAGGCTGCATGCCACGAAGACTGGAAAACTGCGCAGCGCAGCGCAGCGAAGCGAAGTAAGCGAGTCATGCCTCCCGTTTGGGCCGGGTCCGGGCCTCACGGCCCTACAAAAACCAGGCTTGGACCGTGGACCGAACCTTGGAAGAAGCCTCCGAAGCCTTCTATCCTTCCCCATGCGCCTAGGTCGCCGGTCTAGCCTCGGCTGGTCTCTCCCCGAGAGACTAGCGGCAGCGGAATCCCGGAACTCCCATGCCGTGTCAGATGTTTCCCAACCACGCGAAACCGCAAGCTCGCAGAGGACTGTGATATCAATGCAGGGCGGCATGAGGATTGCCCCTAAAGGACACGGCCACCTGGGCATCGGGTGAGGATGAACGGGCTATGTGAGGGTCGCTCGCCGCCCGTCGACTTCCTCGTGCTGCGATCTGCATCATCAACGACACCATGCAGGAACGAGCCCCGTCGCCTGCGTTTGAGCAGCTCTCCGACACCAACCGCGGTCCACTGGTCATCATCACAACCTATATCTTTCTCATATGCAGCTGTCTAGCGGTAACAGTGAAGATATGGACTCGCCTGGCTATTTCGCGCAATGTAGCGTTGACGGACTGGTCGATGCTTGCTTGCCTTGTATGTCCATGTTCCTCTCATCCGACAGTTGATTCACGACGACTGATACACCTAGGCCTGTGCCTTTGGTCAAGCAATTGCATTAACGTTATCCGTCAATTCCGGGTTGGGGCGGCATATCGATGCGCTCTCGTCCGCTGAGGTTGAGACGGCAAGCCAGGTAAGCTGGAACCAACTGCAAAGCTGCGGCCACTCTCACTAAGACCTCATAGGCCTTCTATGCGTCCAACATCCTCGCAGTAGCAGTACTTGGGAGCGCGAAAGCGTCTGTGATCCTGCTGATCGTTTCAATCCAACCACTCCGGCCAGTCTTGGTCGGCTGCTACAGCCTGCTGGGAGTAGTGGGAGCATGGATGGTCGCTGGAATGCTGGCGCTCGCTTTCCAGTGCGACGTGCCCAAGCCTTGGGTTCTCGGGCCAGAAACTTGCGTGGATCAGTATGCTGTTCAGATTGGGCTTGGTGCAGTCAACGTCGCTACAGACGTGATCATCGTCGTCATGGCATATCTAATGATGCGCACGACGCAGGTGGCAAGTTCGAGGAGATGGGCTGTGGTGGCTATGTTTGGCGTGCGCATTGCGTGAGCTTCGCACAACCAGCCCTCTTCTGTACGTGAACCTAACTGACTCGTCACAGCACTCCGCCTTTCGCTATCTGTGCTCTGATCGCGTACCGCACGTATTACGCCAATGTCGATCGGACGTGGCACGCCGTAATGCCCGCGATATGGACGCAGGTCATGCTTCATGCCTCCCTCATCACCGCTTGCATACCTTCGATCAAGCGCTTCCTCGCCGATGTTCAGTCGGGTCTCATGGGAGCAACAATCTCAGAGCAGTACGAGCTCACACACTCCGGCGGCAAGGCTACGCAGCTCCAAAGTGGCTCGGGCACAGGCTTCGGCAGTAGGATCGCTTCGCGGCTGGGCGGCGTGTCGAACAGCAGCATGGGACGCAGCCGAGGCAGGGAGAACGAAAAAGATTCTACCCAGGAGGAAATATACGGCCATCGTGCTTTCGCGAGGCAAAGTCGGGGGAAATCACATACGGAGGAGAATGAGAGTGTCAAGGGGCTTGCGAGCAATGTCATCCATCAGAAGATCGACTATGAGATCGAGTTTGAGCAGCGCGGTGATGAGCACATCTGGAGTGATGGTGGTCGCACGCATCGGTCCTCCTCGGAAGGGCAGGAGAAGTTCCCGTAGCTAGATAGTTCCGCCGTAGAGGAAAAAGTACTGCTTCCATTGTCTGGCTTGTTAGGACCCGCTTCGTCTCGATCGTCGTATCGCCGCCTGCCGGTCTCCGGTCTCCATGAACTGGTCGCACTCCATACCTACACGTCGCCCACTAGTAGTCCGGCTGTTTGAGTTCGCCTTCGGGAATGTTGTTGACCGGCTGGTTCGTCTTTCTGATGCAAAAATAGCCAAACTCCTCCTCCCACGGCTCGCACCTTCCCGCCCCCGCAACGCACCTGCAGGAACACGACTAGCTTGATCTGCGACACTGATCGACAGTCAGAGCCGACAAGAACATCTTCGAGGGCCAGCACCGCACAGCAACATTATCCAGGCCACAGCATAATTTCAGGCCACGTCGACCGGCGGCATGGCCGCACCGACACTCACGCCCACGTCGGCGGTCTCGGCAGACGCCCCGAAGCTCATCAAGAAGGCCAGCGATATCAAGAGTCCTGCTCAGACCAAATTCGGATGCAGTACGAGCCTCTCCCAGTTGATGAGCGGGCAGAGCTTGCTAACTCAACCTTAGAGCACGTCAAAGAGCTCTTGACGGTCAAGGGTGATAGAGCCATCGAGGAGTACAGTCGGCTCATGCGATGCATCCGGCAGGAGGACAATATCAGCGCGTACGTATACAAGACGGCGGACGGCGGACGAGTGGCAATCGAGCCAACGTATCTCTGTGTACAATGCCCCGTGGTCAGCAAGACAAGGGAGAGACACAGGAAGGATCACCCATTCGGTCAGTACATTGCACCATACCTATATCCACCTAGTGGTCGGGGCTGATGAGCTATGCAGCCGCGGAGTCCAGCAAAGGCTACCTCTTCTGCCACGACTGCAAAGATTTCGTCTACGATCCAACTTTCGAGGAGATCCGCACTGGCAATGCCAAGAAGCGGAAGCGTACAGCACTCTCCAGCGAGGACAAGCGTCTCGTGGCAGCCAACTCAACACCCATATCATGCTCTGCCACCGGCTTGAGGGGCTTGTACAACATGGGCCAGACATGCTTCATGTCCGTCATCCTGCAAGCACTTATCCACAACCCATTGATCCGGACATTCTACCTCTCCGAAGGCCACCGAAGAGAAGACTGCGAGCGCGAAGCCTGCACCTCCTGCGCCCTCGACGACATCTTCACAGACTTCTACGGCTATGAGAAGCACGAAGGCTACGGCGCAGTCAACATGCTGCAGGGCTGCTGGAAAGAGGGCGGCGCATTGGCCGGCTACAGCCAGCAAGACGCCCACGAATTCCTTGGCTTCATCCTCAACAGCCTACACACCGCCATCATGGACGACGACGAGGGCAAACTTGCCCGCCACTGCCAGTGCGTCATACACCAGAGCTTCGGCGGCTTACTTAAGAGCACCCTCACCTGCTCTGGCTGCAAGAACACTTCCACGGCTCTTGACCCGTTTATGGATCTCAGCCTCGACATCCGCAATGCGCCTGTACTTAAGAAGAAGAAGCTCAACCTCGTCGGCGGCACCGCGACTATCAAAGAGATCCCACCCATGGACTTGACCGAATGTCTCGACCGCTTCACCAGCACCGAGACCCTCAGCGCCGAAGCCGGAAGCTACAACTGCCAGCACTGCTCCACTCCACACGAAACGAAGAAAAAATTCTCTCTCTCACGCCTCCCACCCATCATCCCTATCCATTTGAAACGGTTCTCGCACTCCAAGTCTCTTAAGGAGAGCAGCAAGATCGAAACTAAAATCCGCTTTCCCAAATCACTGGATCTAAGTCCGTACACCACCTCTTCGGCTGCTAGAAGCAAAGCCGCTCCCTCATCTCCCATCGTCTCGGACGCTGACGCAGAGGAGGCAGCGTATACCGTCCCGCCGGCGCCGGTGTATGAGCTCAGCAGTGTGGTCGTGCATAAGGGCAAGATCGACAATGGGCACTACATTTCGTACGCGCGGCAGGGCGATGAGTGGTTTAGGTTTGATGACAGTATGGTTGTGCAGGTCGAGGAGTCGGAGGTGTTGAGGGCGGAGGCGTATATGCTGTTTTACGTTATTGCTGAGATTGGGAAGAGCTGAGAGGCCTTGGGCTGGGAGGTGGATGGTATTGGTTCTGCTGCATAGCGATTGGATGGGACTATCGGTGGGCATTGGGCGGTATTGTGTATACGGGTAGACGGATTGGGGTGTATACTTACCTAACATGACCATCATGAGACGACTTGACTATGGATGTACGACAGCCACGCTTGTGTCAAGCTTCAGACAAGCCTCAATTCAGATACTATTCTACACTCTGCGATATTGGCAGTGAATGTCATCCTGGTATACCTTTCCCATTCCCCAACCTTCTTGAAACGCCTAGTTTGCCGCTCATGCAACTCTCGCTATTCTATACATCTCGCCGCTCGTAGTCTACTGGCTTTCGTCCGGTGCGTCCTCCACTTCTGCAGCTCTCGCTTTGCCCTTACCCTCGTAGCTTTGGCTTTGCTGCTGCTGCTCTGGCGTAGGTGCGGGTGGTGCACCATTCGCTGAGCCATTCGCGGCGGAGCTCGAGGGTGCAGCTTCGCCGTTCGTGGGGGGTTGATGGTTGGGTTGATCGACGAAGCTCCAGCCTTCTGAGTTCCAGGGCGTGCTGTGGTCGCTCTGCTGCTGTGGTGGTGTCTGGTTCTCCGCTGACGAGGTGGCTGGTTCTGAGTGTGGTGTGGCATCGTCGGTGGACGTGGCTTGCCTGTTTGCGGGTGCGCTGGGCTCCGCTGTTGCGGGTTGAACGGTGGGCAGGAACAGTGGTGAGCCATGATCATCTGTAGGACCGTTCGAGCTTGGTGCTGCAGGTTGTGGCTGCTGTGAGCTTCCCGCACCACTGGCATCTGCTGGTGCTGGAACAGATGGAATCGATTGCGAGCTATTCGGCACCGATGCTTGTGTTGCATCCGCTGGCTGTAATTGGATATCAGGTCCATTCGCACGATGCAATGGCATGACTGTCCAACCCTCAGGTAGTGTCATACCCTGCGGTAAATGCTCATCTCCGTTTGCGTACTGTACATTTCCGGCACTACGGAACGTCTCGGGGGCCTGTTGTTGTGTGTGAGGCGGCTGAAAACCGGGTGGCAACATCGCACCGCCAGCCGCAGGCGTTGCTTGAGTGAGTGCTTGTGCACCATTAGGCGGCGCACCGCCATGTGCAGCCTGATGCTGATAATACTGCTGCCACGCCCGCAGACGCGACAACTCATTCTCCATCATCCGCAGCGTAGCGATTTGTTGCTGCTCAAGACCAAGGGCTTGCGCCTCCAGCATGATCCTCTGCTGTAGCTGCATGATTTGCACACTATTGGGCACACTCGCTCTTGCACCACGACCAGTTGCGCCGGGCTGTCCGCCTGGGTAAGGCACTTGCAGGCCAAGGTGATTCGGCCCCTGCTGACCATTCGCATCATGTCCACCTGCAATCTGTGCTTGTGGATTTTCCTGGTTGAGGTTCTGCATTTGTCGAACGATGTTGCCGAGTTGATGTCCTGGACCGTTCAGGAAACCTACTCTTATGGGCCCGAAGTTGAAGATTCTAGCTCGACCTGGGCGGCGCGCTGCTTGGCCTGCTTGTTGTCCCTGCGCGGGTTGGCCAGCTCCTCTGGCACCCTGCTGAACTCGTGTCGCGGTATCTGTCGCCACCACAACAGGTCTTCTGCATGTTGGGCACACCTGCTGCCGCTCTAGCCAGGACTTCAAGCACCTCAAATGCAGAATGTGTCCACATGGCAATTTCTTAGCCCTGAGTCCCTCATCTCTCCTCCGCGCGGGTGCAGGTGCAGTAGCAGGTTGCTGAGCCGCGGGCTGCGCTTGTCCGGGTTGCTGTGCTAGAGCCGGTTGCTCCCACGGCACCATGATCTCTCTGCAAACAATACACGCATCTCCTCGTATCTCTTCCTCCGTTGCATCCGGATATCGCGTGTTCATCTCACTTGTCGCCTTCCGGTATGCCACGTAATCCGCCACCCGCTTGCTGAAAGAGGCGAAAGTCATATAGACATCGCGCATGATGTGCATCGGCAATCCATTGAATGTGATGCTGACGGTGAAGAAGACGATATAGATGAGCAGCTTGATGAAGTCTGTAAAGACCTCCAGTGCGAACAGGTATCGTCTCTTGTCTTCCCAGCCAGGTACGTCCAGCTCGTTCTCGTCGACTTCGATGGGTTCCTCCGAAGGCGGCGACGCAGGTGCTGCGCTTCCATCGGCCGTCTCGTTCTGTCGTGCTGCTGCTCGTTCTCCTCTTATTTCTGTCTTTCGATCATCGATCGCCTTCTCCATCTGCGCCTTCTCCACTCGCGACTGAATCACAGCCAAGAGATATCTCGCCAGTGTGAACGAGGAGAACACCGTCAAAATCGCAAATTCGAAGGTAAAAATGACCATCATCCCAGGCCTCGGATCCGATAACACAGTCCCCACGCAGTAGTCCAACATGTAAAGATCGAATATGACGCTCGCGACCAAGCTCGTTGCCAGCCTCATATGAAACAATCGCGGGTTCGCAGGAGGCTGCTGTTCCAACACATCCACCCTGCCCTCTCCAATCCAGCCCCACACCTTCCCAGCTAGTAGCAACGTGAACATCGCCAGCAGCCAGCCCCCAACGTCTTCCCGGAAGCTGGGCATAGCCAGTAACGTGTCGAGCACAGCATACCATGCCTTCTCGCTCAGCTGCTCGATCTCGATGGGTCGGAGGGGTCCATAGAGCAGCCGTTGGAGCGCATACATGAAACTGCATGCTAGCACGAGTAGGAGGTTCGTGAGGATGAGGAGGCAGGCATTGGACTGCGAGAGGTAGACGGTGGCGCTGTAGAAATTTTGGCGTTCATGGAAAGCCTTCAGAAGACATGCCGCCGCGGCAGCTGTTGATGCTCCTGCGTAATAGCCGAGACGCATTTTGGTGGTGATGTGGGGGAGCGAGTGTTATGTGTTCGGTGAGTCGTCGTCGTCCATGACCATCAGTGAAGAGGTCTTTGTGAGAGTCGCCTGTGTCAAGAACAGCTGTCGTGAATGACAAACGCGAGCAAGCGTACAACCCTAACCCTAATCGCGAACCCGGAGAAACGGGCTTCCGTCTCCGAATGAACAATGAACCTCACTCGCAGTTGCGGAGACACGACTCGAACAGCTTCCAACTCGCCATTGATGGAGTAGCCGGCCTACACAACATCTCGACACTCCCACTCATCGTCTCCACTCCCCTCTACCGGCCATGGCCGGCCTCCAAACCAGCCCAATGGCACTCCACCGCCACCTCTGCCGTACCTCCACCCTCACAACCTCCGCCCTCACAAAACGAGCTCTCTCGACCACCCCCCGCCGACACGAACAATACAACCAAGATATAGCAATCACACGAACAGGCAAACCCATCATCCGCATCGCCGGCGGCCGCAGCGGTCTAGGCGGGCACACCGCAACCGTCTTCGGCGCCACAGGTTTCCTAGGCCGCTACATCGTCAACCGCCTCGCCCGCTCCGGAAACACCGTCGTCGTCCCCTACCGCGAAGAAATGGCCAAGCGCCACCTCAAAGTCGCTGGAGATCTTGGAAGGGTGGTGTTCATGGAAATGGACCTCCGCAACACCACCTCCATTGAAGAGAGCGTGCGACACTCGGATATCGTCTACAACCTCATCGGCCGCGACTACCCGACCAAGAACTTCGACTTCGAAGACGTGCACGTCGAGGGCACACGACGGATTGCGAACGCGGTAGCGAAGTACGATGTCGATCGCTTCATCCAAGTCTCCTCACACTCCGTGCACCCCGAGTCTCCCTCCGAGTTCTCCCGGACGAAGTATCGAGGCGAGAAGGTCGCACGCGAAATCTTCCCAGAGACCAGCATAGTGCGCCCAGCACCTATGTTCGGGTTCGAAGACCGGCTGCTCCATCGCCTCGCGTCTGTCGCCAACGTTTTCACTTCCAACAACATGCAAGAGCGCTTCTGGCCTGTACACGTCATCGATGTCGGAGCTGCTCTGGAACGAATTGGACAGGACGACAGCACGGCTGGGCAGACGTACGAGCTTTATGGTCCAAAGAATTACAGTCTGAAGGAGATATCTGAATTGGTGGACCGGGAGATCATAAAAGAGCGCCGGCACATCAATGTGCCGAAGCGGATTATGGGTCCTGCATTAGATCTGATGAACAAGGCGCTGTGGTGGCCTGTAGGATGCAAAGACATGGTCGAGCGGGAATTCATGGATCAATTCATCGATGCGAAGGCCAAGACGTTTAAGGATCTGGATATGGAGGCAGGTGATATTGCGGCGTTTACTTTTAAGTATTTGGTATGTCGTCCGACGGGAGTTGAGATTTTGTTGAGGGTGTCTACTGACGTTTTGGACTACAGCAAGCATACCGCAGCTCGGCATACTACGACCTGCCTCCCATGACGGAGAAGGAGAAGCGGGAGGAGAAGAAGTACTTGCATGTGCTTGATGATCAATAGTGGAACTTTGACATGCATCTTCTCTGTTTCTGGTGGTGGCTACCCTGTCTCGCCGACAGTAGAGGCTGTAGGGAGGGAGGCAATTGTACATATCACAATCGATACAGAGGAGACATTACCAAAGACGTAGATGTTTGTTTCTGCTTGCGGCTCATGCTTGAGGCTAAGGATGCGGCTGAGTTACATCGATCGGAGCACTTTCGGTTTCGACGTGGTATTGCAGGGTTCGGAGTGAGTGATAAGAGAAGAAGTAACCCTACCTCCCACCCGTATACAAATCACCGCATGCAAAACCATGAGGTGGGGCAAGACAGTGGAGGATACTGCGGCTGCGAGCTAGGCTGTTGGCCTTGTAGAAAGGCGTGGAGAGCCACTTTCTCTGGATTCCGAGGGGACAAGCTCGTATGAACATGCAGAAAGGCGTACAATTTCACAGACTTGCTGTAACGTTGAGGCCATCTACTATTTATACAAGACTATAAGTACTAAATGACCCTCGTCCCACTCATGTTCCCTTCGAGGAGCTCCGTCGTCAACACTCATCCCCAAACACATGACCACTAGTGCGGGGATGTGTTCTGGTATGGTGGATAATAACCATATGTATATAGTGTGGTAACAAGTGAATACAGGTGCTATATGTAATATAGTGACTACGTCATCTCCAGCTCCTCTAGAGGCTCGTCGTCGCCGCTAGGTAAATGTTCTTCTTCCTTAAATTAGCTACTAATAACACTACTGAATTGTTAGTACTTTATACACTTAATTTGCTCGATCGTCTTAGTAGATAAGCTAGCTCTCGTCTAGATAGATGTAAAGATAAAGTAGAGATATAATCTTATCTCATTAGCCGAGGTTTTGCTAGCTAATTAGAGGCCTCTAAATTCACTACTTTCTCTATAATTCTACAGCTACGACATAGAATTAGAGCCTTATACCACCAAAAACCACTAAAACATATGACCACTATATATACAAACATATAGTGTATAGCCAATTTGTATGTATATAGTGTGTAAGCTCGGATGCGCTACATATGTAGCCTGCACACCATAAAACACCACAAGGAATCCCCGCACTGATGACCACCTTCTCAGATCACTCGGTCAGACCTCCTCTTCAGCCTTCACGATGGCCGCTCCCTTCACAGTCTCCCGCGTAGCAGCAACAGACTTCTCCGAGATCCTCCGCCCCCTCAACCGCCGCGGTGGCGACCTCGCAACCCCACCCATCTCCCCTCTCTGCTGGCCGGTCGCTGATGGCGACGACAAAGAAGCGCTCCGCCGGCTCCGGTACAGCACAGCGAACGAGGAGAAGTTCTTTAAAGTCGATCCGACTTGCCACCAGATTAAGGCTTGCACGCCAGACGGCGAGATCGTGAGCTATGCGCGCTGGAACTTCTTTCCGGAGGGGTATGAGTTTGAGAAACATGAGTATGTTGATGTGGGGGAGTTTCTGCCGGAGGATGCGAGGAGTGTGATGAAGTTGGATTTGTATCGGGAGTTGAGGACGGGGATGATGAGGTTGAGGCGGGAGTGGCAGCCTAGGGGCCAGGCTTGTTGGGGTGAGTGCTGTCCAAGGTTGACTTCGTGTTCTTAGAGAGGAGTGCTGACAGAAGGGTAGTGTTGATGTCGATGGTGAGTCGAGAGTGCTGGCGCAAGCAGGGCGCTGCAAGCTTGTTGATCGACTGGGGCGTGAAGAAAGCCCGGGAAGATGGCGTGCCGGCGTATCTCGAGGCTTCGGTGACTGGGAAGCCAGTTTACGAGAAAGCTGGTTTCCGTGAGGTCGGCGAGCATGTACCGTGGGACATGCGGCCACATGGCATTCCTGTAGTATTCAACATTGCGAAGATGGCGTATATACCGGAGTCGGATTTCGTAAAGCACCCCCATAAGTAAGAATCTACACTTCCGAGATCTTCTCTGAGCGAGCCGGAGGTTCAATAGCCTGCTCCTTTACTGCTGTCGGCGGGACTTTGGGCGTGTACCACCGCTTCACCCATTGCAGATCGTTATCGTGCATGCCTTTGGCATAGTAAATCCACTTCTCCTGTACCTTGTCCCATTTTCGATTTGGTACGTAAGCTTCCAGACCGTAGTAATTGTCTCGATGCCACGGAGGTTCGTACGACGGCGGACCGCTGCGCTCAAGAAACTCGTCCGTCTCCCTTTCGGCTTCCGATTGGGTCAGGTGATAAAGCCGTTTCGGGTGTACCGTCTTCTTGCCTCGGAAGGTTCGGAAAATGGTTTGGATCGTTGTGCTGAGGTGGTTCTCGAGGATTACAGCGTGCACTAATCGACTATCCATTGCCTTCTCTACTATGGCCGCATTTGCATCCAGTAATCTGCGATTCCACTCCGGCGTGGTGCCCCTTGGTATCATTGGAATTGGCTCTCGCTTGTTGAGGTTTTTCTGCCAGTGTGATAGATCCAGAATTGTACATAAATTGATCCACGCCATAACGCACGACATACAAGTGCAGATCTTGAGCGGTTCGACGCTTCTGACGTGTTGATATGGCTTCTTGTGCGTTTGAATCGTATGTTGCCGTGCATCACTTAGCAGAGCTGAGCGTGCGGAGCTGTCGACGTTGTCAAGGGACAAAGGTAGTGGGAAGCACCGCGACAGTACCCAGTATCTTCTACCGATAATGTCGCGGGCGATGGCGCTTTCGTTGGTCTGAATGAAGTCCCGAACATTGTGGTTGACTTGCAGCAGCTGGAGCACATCGCTGGGCCGTAGATACCCTGCTATCTCCTGGAGGAGTTCGGTAGGAATGTCGAGAAGTGATATTGGAATCTTTGCTTTGGCGGCTTTCGTCTGCTTCTTCTGAAGTCGCTTTTCGGCCCGCTCGGTCTTCTTCGACCGAAGTGTCAAATCGGCCGTGGTGTCTACCAGCGGCTCGTCCTCATCAATAACCCGATCTCTCCTTGCCGCCTTGCGAGATCCGGTTGTGATGATACTGATCTCCTCAGCGTCCGATGCCGGGGTCCGGGTTGGAAGGCCTGATTCGATGGTCTGAACGACCTCGTTGGCGTCGCCACCAGCTGCCATCGTTTACTTCGGCCTTTCGAAGATTCAGATGGAGTTCGCGGTCACTCTAGGACTATCACGGCCGGCCCTCCAGTTGTCGGATATCGCGTAGGTATCTAGATATGAGTTGACGGAGTTACAAGTACGACGTTTTGAGGACATGCGATGTCGAAAAGCGGCGGCCCTGATCAGCAGTCAATCGGAACGCTGATGTTAGTCAGCCACTCCTTCCTCATTCGGACGCCGTTTCTTTCCCGCTGCACCTGCACCTCTTCCCAATCACGTTTTCATCCTTACCGAAATGTCGTCCCCCAACTTTTTGCTTCTAACTCCAATTCCGGTGGCGAGAGGTTGTGGCTGCAGCATTTCGGCATGGAGGTGGAGAGCACAACTCGTTCGAAGAGTCTGACGGAGTAGATTGATTTTACCCAAGACTTTAGCCGAGTGTGGCATTCCGAAGGTGGCACTGGCTTGCAGCAGCTCACCCATGGGGACGGTAAAGGAATATATATATAGGCACTGGTCATACGACATCCTTGGGCGACCGTCGATCGACATCACTGCCATCTACTGCGTAATCTTTAAAGTTTCTTTTCACGATGGGATACCAACAGCTAACCCAAGGCGACGTCGACCATTTCCTGAAGCATGGCTGGATCAAGCTGTCAGACTGCTTCACACAGCAACAAGTTGACGACCTGGCTGGCAATCTATGGACACGTCTGGGGATGGATCCGAACGACAAGTCGACCTGGCACTCGGAACCACTGAATCTACCGTCTCACTCGAACTTCGACGCAAGCAGCTTCGCACCCAAGGCTTGGGCAGCCATATGCGATCTGGTCGGTGGCGAGGAGAGGATTGCGGACTATAACCGGACGTGGAACATGGCAAGGATATCCATGGCCGTGATCTGCCTGGATGGCACGTTGATGGTGACTTCTTTGTAGGGCGTCTTGCGGAGTTAGCTTGAGATACCAGCTGACCGACGATGGCAGGTCCATTACCTAGACTCTCCCGAGCAAGGTCTCCTTGTCATCCCACTCTTCAGCGACATTCAGAAAGACGGTGGCGGAACCATGATCTGTCCTGGTGCCATCCCTAAGATTGCAGACCATCTACACAAACATCCCGAAGGTGTCAGCCCGTGGATGATATCCCGAGCGGACAATCCCAACTTCGACCGTCCTGTCAACCTCGAGTTCTTCTGCGACGTTGCCAAGTCAATGCCGGACGACGCTTTCGTTGAAGTGACCGGGAAGGTTGGCGATGTGTACCTGCTACACCCGCTTATGCTGCACTCTGCGTCGAATAACAAGCTCCGAAATCTGCGTGTTATCACCAATCCGCCTGTCAGCCTCAAGGAACCCTTCTTCAACGACCGCAGCAACTTCAGTGTTGTCGAGCGGAAGACACTCGCTGCCTTGGGTAGAGACGATCTTGGTGACTGGAAGATCGCGGGAAACAGGGATAGGCTTGTACCAGAACGACTCAAGCGTCAGCAGAAGATGAAGGAGGAAGAGCTTAAAAGGCTGGAGGAGCTGAAGGCCAAAGTAAACAATGCGATGGACGCAAATCTTGGGCAGCAGACTACCGTAGCATGAGATTAGTCTTGAAAGAAAGTCGACTTGCTCTTGATGTACACAAACTTCACATCCATTCAGGTTTGTCGCTTCCAAGTGGTTTCGACATGAAGTCGAATCCAGGCTGAGCTGCTTCGATCATCGCGGCATGCTTCAGACCGCGCATACGTCCGAATGCGGAGTCTCTCTCTTCTAAGTACTCCTCTGGCAGTGTCTCCGATGCGAGCGCTGGATCGGCGTAATCAAAGCCTTGTCGTCCTCCTGGCCACTGCCTAAGACTTCGGAGATATTTCGTGACGCCTGCCAGCGAGACATGCACCTCCCAGCTACCACCCTCATTAGCCCTCTTGTACAAGGCTGCTGAAATGCCAGTAGCCAGTAAGAACCCAGCAGCGTGATCGAGTGCTTGGACAGGTGTTGGTTGGGCTGGCTTGCCCTCGCCGCTGTGTTCTGCTTCGGACACATTCATGCCCGAGCACGTCTGTACCAGTGAGTCAAAGCCGCGACGGTCTGACCAAGGCCCACTTGGCCCAAAAGCAGACAGATTGGCGTAGATGATCCCGGGCTTCAACTTCGCAAGCTCGGCCGGTCCGAAGCCTCGAGCTGCCAGACTCTCTGGTCGATAGCCTTGTATGAAGACGTCACAGTCCTTGACAAGACCCTTCAAAGTCTCTTGATCTTCGGAGTGGTTCAGATCGAGCTGAATCGTTCGCTTACCTCGTGATAGATTCATGTCAAGGGATGGCAGGTCCGGTAGAGCTGGTGAGGTGACCCATAGCACATCGGCGCCGTGCAGAGCCATTGTCTTCCCACTGACGGGACCTGCAATTACTCTGCTTAACTCTAGGACCCTGAGACCACGAAGACATCGATCACCGTTGTTTTGCAGAGTGGATGGTAGTCCTTTCGGTCCAAGGTCGTCAGCCTTCCGAATTATGATAGGGAAGTTCGAAACAGCAACAGACTGCGGCAGTGCATCCCACTCGTCGAAGCTTCGCAAAGCATATATGGGGAGCTTGTCACGATATCCTGCTTCTTCGAGCTCTAGTTTCTTCCATTTGGCGACCTGTACTGCGACATCATCTCGATTCGCCCTTTCATCGAGTCGAAGAAGCTTCAACGTTCCATGACGATGGTTGGCGAAACTGTCATGGATCCTTACATAGCCGTCCGAGCATTTGTGCAAGCCACCGAGCGGACCCCAAGTAGAAGCAACAGGCTGGCCGTTGATGGTAAATAGTCTTTCCGTCTGGAACTCTAGGCAGGCATGGCGTAGAGGGACGGTCACTTGTGGAACTGCTGAACCAGTGCGTAGCGATCGTATCAGAGCGGCACTCAAAGCTGATAATGCGATGCTGCTTTGCGCCAAATGGCTAATTTTGAACGATGATTGGTAGTAAGGAGTGCCATCTTCGAGGTGTAGTGACTGAAGAGCAATCTCTGGGAGGTCTAGTGTCGTCCAGATGTATCGAACGGTATCCCAGGGCGTGAAGCTCGATCGATCGGGAATCAGTCCGCCCTCGACGACAACGTCAGAACTCGAACCAGTAATCATGTCGATGTTCTTGTTGCTTGCATGGCATGCATATGTTAATTAGTTGAGCTAGATGATGAACTTTGCAACAAGGCAGAATGCTGGTTGGAATTAAACGACGCCGATATCGGCGTTGGCCTCCGGTGGCTCTCAGCGTACTACAAGTGGTTTCTTAGCAATGCCATCCACCATCGATCGACTGCACAGTCCCTGTCATATAGGACGACGCATCCGACAGCAGGAACTCTATGAGCTTTGCGACTTCGCTGGCTTGTCCTTTCCGCTTGAGCGCAAGATGGTCCAGCTTCAGTTCGTTCCCACGGATCGAAGCGGATTGGTGAAGCATAGGCGTGTCGGTGATCCCACTGTTGAGTAAGTCAGCTCGGAAAGCATAGCCCACGAAACAAAGAACGCTCACGGGGCAAAACAGTTGCAGCGAATGTTGCGTTCGCCAAGCTCTTTCGCAGCAGACCTTGTAAGACCGATTACTGCATGCCTGGTGCATCGAGTCAGTATGGATACGACGTTTTGCGAGGCCGGATTGACTGACTTGCTTGCCACATATGCTGCATTCTGCTTGAAACCCTGCAACCCAGCAATGCGCGATGCGTTGACGATCGAGCCTCCATCATTCATGTGCGGAATCTGCGCTCGCATGCAGTTCAACCTGAGCTCTACGGTCAGAAAATGCGCCGTAGGGCATTGACGTTCCACGTATAGGAATCACAATTCACTTACAGCCCCTTGACATTAACAGCCTGCACAAAGTCCCAATCATCATCATCCACTTCTTCGATCTTGGCCATGTTCTGCTGCTTCGCGATTACGCCCGCAAGATTGGCACAGCCGTCTATCTTTCCGAAGTGCTCGACAGTATTTTTTATCCATTGCTCAACTTGAGATCGGTCACGGATGTCCACCACTGTTGAGAGGACTTGCCCGCCTGCAGACTTAATATCGGATGCTGCTTGCTCCAGTGGCGCTTCGTTGACATCTGCTATCGACACTTTCCCTCCGAGTGAAGCCATGTACTTTGCTGTCTCGAGGCCCACTGTTGCTGTTAGTAAACATATCGATGCATCTTGTGCTTCTTCACGTACTGCCCGATGCTGCACCAGTAATCGTGATCACAGAATCCTGAAGGCCGGGCATCGTGGTGAAGCTAATGTGGTCGAGTTATGTAGATTATGCTAGATACGAAATACTGTAGAGCTTCTAGCAATAGCAGGGGAAGATACTCCTACCATGGTGGTCGGGACAGTGTTTGCATTCGGCTAACGATTGCCAGCTTTGGTGTGAGCCTCGATCTCATCGACAGAGCTCGAGTGAGACCACGACATGCAACACAAACTCACGCCTGTCGAAACTGGTAGAGGTTCTGGGACAGTGGGATACACGTCGAGATGGAAGTCCAACGTCTACGGCGGACTAAGTCGACCCAAAAGGACATGGAATTAAAATAGCTTGACTAGCACGGTAGCGTCGACGGCGCTAGTTAGAGCTCTTTTTTTTTGTAACTACGTAATGCGAATAGTCTGAATGACGCTCCCTTAGTCGTTATTAACTAGTCTGGATATAGTAATGTAGGCGAAGTAAGGAGAGGTAAATATATACGTATAAATTCTATCTTATCTTTACGAGCTACTCTTAGAAGATAGTACTATACTACTATTACGACTATCGTCTACTAATACTATATAAACATTAGAAGCCTTATATTATAAGTAAATATATAGTACCTTTTACTATATAAGGTACTCTCGCCGCTAAATCTACTTCCTTCTTTCTTATAACTCGATATATTATACCTCTTATATACTATATATACTATACTCTATTAAGCTTATTCTGTTCCTAATTATCCGTATAAATACTCTCGGAGCTTCTCTAAATACTATATCTTAATAGTATATCTTAGTCTTAGTAAATATATTAAGGATAGAGATAATAGTATTACCTACCTACTTAATATCCGTAATAACCGAGTAAGTAGCCTTTACTTTAAGGGGTAAGAGATCTTAAAGCTAACGTTATATAGCTTAAAGTCGCTAGCTTTAACCTTAGTAATAAGTAGAAAGAGATTATAAACCTACCTTAATAATTTAAGATCCGAATTAATCTCTAGGGGACGTTCGAAATAGTTACTAAGTAGGAGGTATATATTAATATAATACTAATCTAGAGCTAGTCTATATAATACGTACTTGTTATTCTTCTCCGTTACTAATATATCGTAGTAGTATTCTCTAAATAAGTACCTATAATAAGTACGTAAGGAATCTAGTATTATATCCTAGACCTTAGCTAGGGAATAGGGTAAGTACTAAGCTATTTACGATTAGTTTCTACTATATAACTAAAGAAGAAAAAGCCCTACTAACTATTATAGTAATATATACGCCTCTAAGAGTACTATAGTAGTACCTATAGAAATTATATCTATAACTTAGCTAGGAGGTACTATAGTCTTATAGAGGAGAAGAAGGCGGAGAGGGTAGCTACCTACGCTATATAAGAGGAGAAGAAGTAGAAAGATAATAATTAAGTAGCGCGTACCTTCTACTATAATAGGTAAGGAGCTCTAGGTAGTAGAGTAAAAAGCTAAGGGGTCTAGCGGTAGTATAAGCGGATAGCGTATATTGGGTTCTAGAGATTCTCGGATTTATTAATTATACTAGAGAATAAGCTTCTAGAGATACCTAAAGGCGAGGCTAATATAGCCTAGTATTAGTATTTTAATTCTAAAAATTTATAATTCTAACCTAGCTAGATTTTCTTTCTCCGAAGTTAGACTACTATAAATATATAAAGCGACTAAGGACTCGGCGGTATTACTCTATATAATACTTCGAATAATCGTTTTGTCCTCTATTACTATCGTATTACTAGTACTTTCGAGCTTTCTTACCCTAGTACCTTAAAAAGTCTCTATCTCGTCTTTTATATATAGGATATCCTCTCTAGCAAGTCGGCTACGTTAGCGGCGGTAAAGCGACGGTATTTCCGGCGTAGTTAGCTTATATAATACTCGAGAACGCTATTCTTACGCGTATAACTAAGCTTATATACTAGATCCGAGGTCGGCCGTATATACTAACGAGTATATACGCTTTTATAAGCGGTAGCTAGCGTTACGAGCCGATATAACTATATCGTTATAGCCGTATAAGCCTATTATACGGTTATATAGCCTATATTATTATATAGAGCCTCTTACTATTTAATTTATTAGTACCCGCCCTCCCTTTAGCTTTCTTT
>JAABUL010001228.1_pt1 | contig 49715 bp, 85 predicted proteins | sample 5559151 | NCBI WGS metagenome assembly JAABUL01 (sample SAMN10711876, study PRJNA513368) | rock metagenome | isolation source: Antarctica rocks | place: Antarctica: Victoria Land, Pudding Butte sud
CTTCCTACCCCCCCCCGCCCCCCCCCCACGACCCCCCCCCCCCCCCCCCCCCCCCCCCCCCCCCCCCCCCCCCCCGCCCCCCCCCCCCCCCCCCCCCCCCCCCCGACACAAAAAGTGGTGTCGGAGCCTCAGTGCACCAGATCCCAGGTTGGAGACCTCGCTTGGCCGGGCAATTTCGCAGTCTCTCTCCAAATGCCTACCTTGGCCAGCGAGGACTCGAGCTCGCGCTGTATTGCGCGCTTCACGGGGCGCGCGCCAAAGGCGGGGTCGAAGCCACGGTCCGCCAAAAAGTCGATTGCCCCCTCGTCCAGGCGCAGCGCAATCCCCTTGGCCAACAGCCGCTCCTCCAGGCGTCGCACCTGAGATGGAACACGTCAAGTGGTCAGCTAGCGCATCACACATGTGCTACATCAATTGTAGCGGTAAGTGACATGCGCCCTCGTCCAAGGCGCATTGCGGTGCCCCCTCGCCAGCAGCTGCTCCTCCAGGCTGCGGCATCTGGTGAATCGAACGTGATGATTTGAGAGTGAAACGAAGACAAGGTTACATAGTCACTAATTGTGTGGCCCGACCGAGTCTATGGACCTCGTCCAAGTGCAGCACGGGTTTATGGCCAGCAGCCGCCCCTCTAGCGCCTTCAACTGCTCATTCGTGGTAAGCGCTGCAGAAATTGTAAAGGTAACTTGATGAAGCTGGCCAGGAACGTGACCGCCACATTCTTTCCCCGCAGTCGTATTCGCCAGCACTGCCTCGCACCTTGGTGAGGCTGTGCAGAAATCTGACAATGCACTGTCGGCTCGAACATGTGTGACGGTCATTTTGACTCATTTTGAGGCGGGGCCAGGGCGATAATGCTGCCCAGCCTGAGCAGTTTTTGAGCATTTCCCTGAGCAAACACTTTTCAGGCGTCAACGCGCACCTGGAGCGCCACGATGGAGCGGATTTGGCCAGCGTCCAGCCCGTTGAAAACGATGAACTCGTCCACGCGGTTCACGAATTCCGGCCTGAAGTGCTGCTGCACCTGCCAGATCATGAGCCAACAGTGTCACTGCAGGTGGCGGCGTCCGCAGCATGCTTGGAGAAGCCACCTGCATCAGACTTGCGGGGCTGTGCAGCTAGGGCAAAAATCGTCCACACGCCCGCCGCCCCGCGGCAACCCAGTAGTGACCAGCAAGTACGCGTGCACATCAGGCCCATGCATGCAGGGCGGATGGGTTTATCAGCGCTCGCACATCTGAGAAATAAAGCAGCACCTGCGTCATGACGCGGTCGCGTGTCAGCTGGCTGAAGGCCCCGCTGTTGTCGCCGGCGCCCGCGGCGGAGCGGCTGGCTGCCAGGATGTCGGCGCTGCCGAGGTTGCTGGTCATGATGATGACAGCGTTTCTGAAACTCACGGTGCGGCCCTGGAGCGTGACGGACGGCACAGGCTCAGTGCAAGATATGACAGATGCCATCCTAACAATTGGCGCAGCAAATATCAACAGCTGATGTGCGAAAGGCCCCAACACCACGTGCCAATGCAGGCTGAGTCAAGCCGCGCAGCACCTGAAAGTCGGCGGCGCGGCCGTCGTCCAGCAGCTGCAGCGACACGTTCATGGCAGAGCAGGGAACATAAGCCGGGCCTGTGCGGCAGATGTCCTCCAGGATGATGCTTGACGAGCTCGAAAAAAAGGGAAAAAAGGTGAAAAAAAGTGAATGGCTATTGCACGCACCTGGGAGTCGGTGACGCGGCCGTCGTCCAGCAGCTGCAGCAGCACGTTCATGACGTCGGGGTGCGCCTTTTCCACCTCGTCAAACAGCACCACCGCATGCGGGTGCCGCCTGCAGGCAGCCGCCAATACATTGCCATGTCAGAATGCTAATACATTGCCATTGCCATTGCTGATACATTGCCATTGCCATGTCAGAATGCTAACACTGCTGGCACCTCCCCACCCGAACATCTCGACTGCATCCTGCGCAGGAATGCATTTGAATCTGGCTGGACCTCGGTCGCAGCACTCGAGTCAACATCTACTCGATGTCCCTCCATTTGGTACGTGAACTTTGCGGCACCGCCCCTTAGAGGAGCATGGGGAGCGGCTACTGACGTAGCTCCCCACCTGATCTGCTCTGTGAGCTGGCCGCCCTCGCCAAAGCCGATGTAGCCCGGCGGCGCGCCGATGAGCTTGGCGACGGTGTGCCGCTCCATGAACTCGGACATGTCGAGCCGGATCATGGAGCGCTCGCTCGCAAACATGTGCGCTGCCAGCGCCTGCGTGTGTCAGGGAACGCTGTGCTGGCGGAGCGACAGGGTGCAAGTTCGGCACGGGCTTCAGAACCCTCGAATCGTGCAACGCTAGGATGGAGCTGTCTGGACTTGAGAATGTCGGATGGGCATTGGCCTTGGCATTGGCATGTTGCTGTCGGGCGTCGACAGTCCAGTTGGAACAAGCCACACTGCCATGAGGCTCTCATGCCATGTGCAGATGAGAGATGCCGAGCAATGGAGGGTTCAACGACTGCACACCTTGGCCAGCTCTGTCTTGCCAACGCCAGTGGGCCCCAGAAACATGAAGCTCGCGATCGGCCGCCCCGGGTCGCTCAGGCCCATTCGTGACCTGCAGCAACAGATGCAAGGAATTCAGACGCAGGTGCCAAGCCAGCAAACGTTTCCGGCGTGTTGTGACACTTGGCCCCGCTGTGAGTCTCCTGTCGAGCTGCTGGGCTGCCTGCACGCTACTTGTGCACATTCTGGTGGAGGCGTGCTAGAAAAGGGGTTTAGGGTTTAGAGTTTAGGGTTTAGGGTAGGTGACACCCTGCTCCGGCGAGCCGTGACGAGCGCCTCTGAATGGCGGCCACGAGAGCATCAATGGGGTGTTGCCGCCCCACCATTTGCTCGGTGCAGCGCGTGCAGCCAGCGCAAAGGAAAATGAGCAGCCCAGAAGACATAACGTGACAGGCGTCCATACCTTTGGATGGCATCCGCGACGGCATCCACCGCCTGGTCCTGGCCCACCACGCGCTGGTGCAGCGCCTCCGGCAGGTGAAGCAGCTTTTCGCGCTCCGGCGCCAGCAGCTGCGCGACCGGGATGCCGGTCCATTTCGCCGTCACCTCCGCGATGTCGGCAGCGGTGACCTCCTCCCGCAGCATGCGCTGCCCCATCTGTGCGCAAGCAATGTCCTGTCTAGAAGCTAGCTGTTCAGCGACGGTGACACAGGTTTTAGGGTGTATCCGTGTCACAGGGTTTAGGGTTTATCCGTGCCACCTCGCTGTGACCTCTGCAATCATGGCAGGTGTCACCTCCTCCCGCAGCATGCGCTGGCTATCTGCCCGATCAATCTCATGCAAAAGCTGCGACGAGTCCGGTGTCGGTTCATCACCATCTTGTGACGGAATCGAAGTGCTTCCTCCTGGGTTGCTGGCGATTGTTCGGCTTGAAGGGTTTAGGGTTTAGGGTTTAGGGTGCTTGTAGTGCACATGAGGGCACACAGGCAAGTCAGGCATCGGCTTGTGAGGGACTTGCACCATCATCGGCTGCAAGTATGCGTGTGCTGCGTGGGTGAGCAGAGCCGGCAGAACGGCATTTCCATGAGACGAGCGCACTTGGCTCGGCCGACGAGGTTCCAGGCATGAACGATGAGGCAGCGGCAACCCAAATATCGTTATCGAAATTGAATATAGTTGCGTGCCGTTCCAGCGCTAACAGCGTCGGAGTACCGCACGTTACTTAGGTTGCCTGCTGTAGTTGTGCCGAAGTTGTCGAGTGCGGTAGATAGAAACATGGCAAACGGACATCAGGGAGAATACTGAACAAATCACGCACCTCGCGGCCCTTGAGCGCGTCCTCCTGCTCCTGTAGCTGCGCCCGCAGCCGAGGCAGCGTGCCATACCTGCAGGTGCAGAATGGAGAAATATTGCCCGATAAATGAAATATTTGAGTTATTGCCCAGGGCCGCAATTTGACGCGGGTGGGTTTGTGCTGGAGATGGAACGGGTAAACTTGACATGGTACACTGCAAGTCCCGCAAGCCGGACAGCTGCTGCATTCTGGTGCCCATCCTTCGTGCTCCTTGAATTTGCAAATGGCCAGGTGCAGCATTGGCGCCGCCAGCTGCTGCGATTTGGTCCTATATTGGACCTGTTTAGGTAAGACCGCACATTCGAAATCCCGGAATGCGCACCTGAGCATGGCAGTGAGACCTCGGGTGGCCCCGCGCTTTGTGACCTGCGCTGCACCTCAACATCTACTCTCCCTGATGCCAAGCTGGAGATTCGTAGCGCCTCCAGATGCCGCACCTGCGCTCGGCCGGGTGGCCAGGTCCGCCTCGCGCTCTGCCGTTTGAGCTCTGTGCTTCACAATTGGCGGCTGGGATGCAATCGTTGTGTTTCTCGGCACAAGTTGTTCTAGCTTTTCGCTGCTCGAAGAAGAGCTGCTCGAAGAAGAGCTCTCCAGAAACCACACCTGAGCTCGGCGGCGTGGCCAAGGTCCGCCTCACGCTCCGCGGTCTGTGCCTCGATGGCCACGCGCTCCATTTCCTCCTTGAGCCGCGCCACCGAGGCGATCGCCTCCCGCTCCGCCTCCCACTTACCACTCAGCTCCTGTCGAAATGCAAATGAATGGAGAAGGTGAACGTCCCAGCTCCTTTGCGGTCTGTTGAGCGTCTGTGCGTGCTGAGCGGCCATGCCATCCGGGGTATTGTGGTCTCGTCTTCGAGAAGTATGTGGAGTACTCAAAATAAAGCAAAGTTCTGACGGCTTAATTGTTGCCACTGCAGGCCTGCCAGCTGCGCGCAGGGCATCGTGCATTCCGCAGCAGCGCGGCCTCGTCTTCCGACAAGGCGGCAAAACTTGCAGAAAGCAGAACGGTCCCGCACCTTCTGCTGCCTCCGCAGGCCTGACAGCTGCGCGTCCAGGGCGGCCAGGCGGTCCGCAGCGCGATCTCGTCTCCAGAGCACGCAAATCCTCATTGGCCAGCAGGGCATTCCCGCACCTTCTGCTGCCCCTGCAGACCCGCCAGCTGCGCGTCCAGGGCGGTCAGGCGGTCCGCAGCGGCGCGGTCGCCGGCGGCGCTGCCCGCCAGGCTGAAGCGCTCCATCTCCAGCTGCCGCGCCTGCAGAGGGTGAGGCATCTGAACTGAGAACAGACAAACAGATAGAAGCCGGCATCGGGTATCTCCACGGTTGCTCGCGGCGCTGACCGCTCGCACCGTTGTCCAGCTGCCGCGCTTGCATATCACAGGAGACACACAGCTTATCTACTGACGTTCCCCAGTTTGGACATGGCCGCCGTATTTGTCCTTGAATCATGATCAGTGCGTGGGAGCGATTGCATATTTCAAGAGCACTTGCCAGCTTCAAATGTAATTGCAAGGTGATTGGGGCATGCCGGCAATGCTGGCAGGGTTGCCTCCCTGAGGAACAGGCGGCCACCAGCAAGGTGGACAGCTGCAGCTGTCCGTCTTGCTGAGGCTGGACTTGCTCCGCTTGGAGGCTTTCAGAACAGGTTGAGTGTGTTGGTGGGGACACTCACAAACCCCGTCAATTTGAATTTGAATTTGAACTTTGTCGTGTGGTCGGGTGTTGTTCAGGGCCTGGAACTTTGACACCGCCTCCGGCATCACAACCAAATCAAATTCTCATTCAACCAGACGACTCTGAGTTATTGACCTTGCGGTCGATCTCGTCCAGCGCTTCCGGTTTCGACATCGCCTTCGTTTGCAGGCGCGCCGCCGCCGGATCAGCACAATCTGTTGATTCCTCAGAGGGCATCAAATCACTTTGGAGGTGGCCTCCATCTTGAGGCGCGCCGCCGCCTCTTTCTATTTCGTTCAATTTTCAACAGTCAGAGAAACTGACCTTGCGGTCGATCTCGTCCAGCGCTTCCGGTTTTGGAGGTGGCCTCCATCTTGAGGCGCGCCGCCGCCTCTTTCTATTTCGTTTAATCTTCAACAGTCAGAGAAACTGACCTTGCGGTCGATCTCGTCCAGCGCTTCCGGTTTTGAGGTGGCCTCCATCTTGAGGCGCGCCGCCGCCTCTTTCTATTTCGTTTAATCTTCAACAGTCAGAGAAACTGACCTTGCGGTCGATCTCGTCCAGCGCTTCCGGTTTTGAGGTGGCCTCCATTTTGAGGCGCGCTGCCGCCTCGTCCACCAGGTCGATGGCCTTGTCCGGCAGGAAGCGGTCCGCAATGTAGCGATCGGACGCGACAGCCGCCTCCACCAGCGCGCCGTCGCTAATACGCACGCCATGGTGCACCTCGTACCTGCGAATTGGGCGCACACCTGGTGTAAGAAACCTCGGAGAAGACTTTGGTGGTTTGACCGTGGATTCGGCAAAAAGCCGTCGGCAATGTAGCGGTCGGATGCGATGGCCGCCTACAACAGCGCGCCGTCGCTGATGCCGCACCCATTGCTGCACCTCGCGCCTGAGCCGATGACCACACGTTAGGGGTGCGAAACCTCGATCCATACTTGAAAGATGTGATTGTGGTGCGGCAGGAAGCGGTCAGCGATATAGCGGTCGCTTGCCACCGCCGCCTCCACCAGCGCGCCGTTGCTGATGCGCACGCCATGGTGCACCTCGTACCTGCGTCACAGAAACTGGCATAAACACAGACAATCATCAGGGATGCGTCTTGCATCACACACAGGTAGCGGTCTCTCGCGATTCCCGCCTCTACCAGCGCGCCGTTGCTGATGCGCATTCAGATTGTGGGAAGGGACGCACCGCTCCCGCAGGCCGCGCAGGATGGAGACAGTCTCCAGGACGCTGGGCGGCTCCACCATGACCTGCTGGAAGCGACGATCCAGGGCTGCGTCCTGGCCACGGAAAGAAAACTTGTGAAACGTCATGGTGATGTCTTTGACTTGAACAACGAGAGATCTCAAGCAATAATAAGATCTCAAGCAACTGCACTCCAGACCTTACGAGAGTGAAGAAGGCAGCCGGTCCGTCATTCACAGCATGGATATTCACTTCTGGGTGCAGGACGTAAAGACAGAACCCCTGTGGTGGATTGCCAGAATCACCTTCTCGATGTACTTGCGGTACTCAGCGATGGTGGTGGCGCCGATGCACCGCAGCTCGCCCCGGCCCAGCATCGGCTTCAGCAGGTTGCCTGCCCATACCGTGCCAGAACCCATCGCACAAGGTGTGCCAACAGAAAGGCGAGCATATGCTCCACCAGCTAGTGTGGAAAAGAGTTTCATTCTGTGCATGGGCAACAACTGCAAGCACGATGCGGGCGCTAATGGAAAAGGCAATGCGAAGTGGTGCAGCTCGTGAGCTTCGCCCTGCTTTGCAAGCAAGAGGAGCTGCGGCTGCAGCGGTGCGCACACGTACTTGCATCCATGCCGGAGTCGCCGCCGCCAGCGCCAGCGCCCACGACCGAGTGAATCTGCAGGGGACAGGCACACCCTCGTCTGGGCTGGATCGATGGCGGCAGAGTCACAGGCTGCAGCACGACTGTTCGCACTGGAGGGCAGGTCTGCCCGTCCAGTACACGTCAGCTGCACATCTCAGATGAGCTGCTCCCCCTGCTCTGGGCCGGCTCATGTGGCCATCCACAAGGTGTATTGCGCCTGCAGAACGGCCACTTTCGACAACAGGTGAGGGTGCGCGGGCCGCACCTCGTCGATGAAGAGCACGATGCCGCCGTTGGAGGCGGTGACCTCCTTGATGACAGCCTTGAGGCGGTCCTCGAACTCGCCGCGGTACTTGGCGCCTGCTATCAAAGCCCCCATGTCCAGCGACATGATGCGCCGGTCCTGCGGCGGCAGAAACTACGGGTTTGGTGTACAAATTTCAGGAAGAGATCTGAGAGGTCCGATTTCAAAGGTCCACAGTACTTCGCGCCTGCTCTTGCATTATGCCCCCGTCTCCAGCCTCATAATGCGCCGGTCCTGCACACCCTAAAAAACCCTAAACCCTAAAAAGATTCACTGAGAATCATTGAAATTCTGTAACTTTGTATTCGTGTGTCACTGTGGATGCGTCTCGGGACACCTGCAGAGACATGGACACGTAGCCGAAGTTGATGTACTGTGCTGTGCGGAGGTCACACTCATGTCAATCTGAAGTAACGAGCAACAACATCCCTCTGGATCATGTACAGGGAGGTGGGCGTAAGACGTGGCTGGCGATGTCGCGTTGTGCTGTGGAGTGGTATCGGAAACCAAAAGTGATCTTTACCAGATTCGTTTCCATTCAAGATTCACCTGGAAGGAGGCGGGCGCAAACCCTACACCCTAAACCCTAAACCCGCCAGCAATGATACAATGGGTGAGGCCTGCTGTCACTGAGCTGACTCTTATGATTGCATCTCAAGCGGTTGGCGAGTCATTTCCGCTCAGCAGCTGCAGGGAGGCGGGCACGTCGCCGGCGATGTTGCGCTGGGCTAGGCCCTCCATGACTGACATATGCAGTATTGACACGTCATTCGGGTTTGACAACAGGTCGCCTTCTTGCCGTCCTCGTGCGCGTACCTGCAGAGATGCGGGAACATCGCCGACAATGATGCGCTGCGCGAGGCCTTCCACAATGGCCGTTTTGCCAACGCCCGGCTCGCCGATGATGATGGGATTGTTCTTGGTGCGCCGCGACAGGATCTGGATGGCGCGCCGAATGTGCTCGTCCCGTCTGATGACCTGCGCACGGTGCAAGAAAAACAAGAGATTGTTTTTCACTAGTCGACTGAGTGTCGGTTGCCAGAGCGTGCGGCAGAAGTGTGCAGCAGATGTGATTCAGCAGTGCGAAGTTCTCAGGTTAGGGACAGAGACTGTCCAGTCAGGACTCCGATGCTGCGGAATGGCAAACCTCTTTGGCTCCAACGCCAGTGCCGAGACCGAACCGGTCGAGAGCCAAGCCTCCTTGAGTAGCATGTCGATCAGCCAGCCGCGGGGGCTGGCAGTGATTTCTTCGAGGCGTGAGGAACCGATCGGCAATCAGCTCGGATGCTTACAATCTCGGAAGCTTGCTCGGGCTGCTTGGCAGGATGAAAGACACAAGCGACTCGGAAATGCCAAAGTGCATCGATATGGTGGCCAACGAATCGAGCTTGCCGTTGACGGCGGCGGCTTTTTGTGGTCGCGTGCGTACTTGCCGTTGTGTACGAATGTACAGCGCCATTCTGAGAGAATGATGCAGCATTGATCTGCAAATCTAGAGCATGGCATTCATACCGGATCGAGCTTGTCCTCGGCGACGGCGGCGGAGAGGTCGCGCGCGTAACTGCACAGCGCAACTCAATGACAATCCAATCTGTTAGTGAACTGAACCCTCACCGGGTCGAGCTTGCCCTCGGCGGCGGCGGCGGAGAGATTGCGCGCGTACTTGGACAGCGCAATGCAAAGCCCTAAACCCAAAAACCCTAATTTTGATTGAAAAAAATTCCAGTCAAATTATCATTGACTGAAGTCTCACCGGGTCGAGCTTGCCCTCGGCGGCCGCAGCGGTGAGGTCGCGCGTGTACTTAGACAGCGCCTCCTGAGTCCCCTCCGGATTCTGGCTCGTCACCTTCTTGTCGCCCCGCACCTCCTGCAGAAGTATCGATGGCGACACCGAATTTCGCAGGGTTTCCGGGGTGCTCCACGAGGGTGAAACACAAGAACGTGAGGCATGGTGGCGTGCCAAGCAGGACGGTTTTGTCCTGAAAGCAGTAGTGCATTGATTGCAGAGATGCGTGTAGAAGCGGCACTTAAAACATTCACAACTGTGTGTTCGGATTGGGAAGTTTGCGCGCCTGTATCGCAGCCTCGATCTTCTGCGTTTCTAGGCCCGCCTCTTTCAGCACCGGCTGCAGACGCGGATCTTCTGCCACTGCCTGCGAAAGTTGTGAATCCCGTGTTGAGCAAGTTGTATTGCCAATGCCTTTCCACGATGCATGATACAGAGCGCAGGACGTCGGGGCGATTGCGCAGGAGCTGGAAGCAGCCGCGCTTCAGCAATGTGTCGGCAGCCAACATGTGCACACACCTGCAGCAGGTGCTCTGCAGACACGAAGTCGTCACCCCAGGAGGACTGCAGGTTGGTCGCGCGCTGCAGCGCCGCCGCTAGGCCGTCCGAGATAACCTACGGTGGTGGGAAATGCTTACGTCATGCTGCAAGGTCATCCCGCCATGCACTGGGGGAGGCATGCTGCATTTTTCGGTGGGCATTGGCAAATCAGCGCGGCATCAAAGGCCCGGGCATGTTGGCAAGGAAAGACCTCGACGCTGATGTTCCGCTGCTGCGTACCTGGCGGGTGTTGCCGCCAGACACCTTCGGCTGCCGCCCGATGAAGGCGTCCAGCGCGTGCAGCAGCGCTGTCGGCTCGCCGCCGGCCTTCTGGATCACGCGGCGCGCAATGCCGCCAGCCTGCATGGACGTAGACAGGAGCATGGAGGCTCGAGGCCCGAACGGGAGGCTGTCTTCTGAGACTGCGCACGTGACTTTGCAGTGCCAGTAGGTTGCGGACCATTAGCAGTGATACATACCATCATGTTGCAGGCCATCACGTGCGGCGTCGGCACCACCAAAGTGCCTCTTGGTGGCATGCCATTTTTTGGGCGAGCATTTGCAGCTGCGCCGGTCACACGACCTCTGAAGTGCTCACCTGCTCCAGCAGCGCCTTGGCGAGGTGCTCAGCCTGCACCAGCTGCTGCCCTGCGGCGGCCGTCAGCTGCGGCGCCGAGGTGATGGCCTGCGGCATGCGCCGGCGATCAGGACCCTGTCTGATCCGTCTCTCCACCCCTCATCAAAGGTATCCATCTCGCGAGGCAGATTGTGGCTCGGGCAGGCAAATGAGCAGCCGGCCGGAAGGTCTGGCACTCAGGCCATGCATGCGCTGCTGTGACAGCATGCATTCGTGAATCCGGGCATTGCTGATCCAGCAGTACTGGGCGGTCATGCCCCGAGGGCTGCTCACCTCCCAGGCCTTCTCGGTGAATCCCTCCGGCGTGATGCGCCCGATGGGCTGGCTGGCGAATCCGCGAGCGCCATGCATTCTTGTGGGCACCATTGGTTGGGCATCGCGGAGCAGACCGCTGGCGACCGATGCCGCCAGCGGCCGAAGGCCGCTGCCCCACGGTGCAGAAGCGACAAGAGTAGGACTGCTGTAGGCCCAGCTGCCGCGTGCAGCGCTGCTAAACCCCCGGCCGCTCGGCTGCAGGGCCAGGATCCCGAGGCATCGTCCGCTTGTGCTGGCATGTCGGTCGGACACCGCCCGGGCGAAGCTGTCCGCGGCAGGTGCATGCGGGACGGCTGTGGGGCTCTCTCTCGTGTACCAGCGCCCGGTGCAGGAGGCCTCGCACCCCTGGGCGGCCAACTTGAGCAGCGGCTTCAACCGCTGCACTGCCTGGCGGCGCATCCTTCAATCCTGCATGCAGGAGACGCTACTGCATAGAAGATGTGATTGTTTATAAGCTTCAGAGCATATTCGTGTGAATGAAACACGGCTGCGTGAAATTTTGACGTGCATGCACGCACACCTTCGATCGGCAACGACGCTGTGTTTTGCGGGGTGACTTGCGGGTTGGAAATTGCCACAGAAGGCACACGCTCTACCGATGCGCGAGTATTACTTTCAAGCTGGCTAGCGGGGCAGCTTGCGCTGCTGCACGCTGGCGTTCCGGAAGCGCGGTATGTTCACTGTGGTGCCGGAACGAGAGGATGCTACTGTAAACCTTATTATGCTTCTACACATCGAATCAGTCTGCATGGAACGAAAACTGGCCGCTGCAAGGTCCGCACACTGTTGATGGGCATCTCGGAACAGCTCCGAAAACAGGAAGTACATGACAAATGGAACTGTGCTACGTGTCGTCGTCTGCAGGAGATTAAAGTGGACAGTTGGGCTCTCTGGCTCCCAAACTCAGGCATGTGGTCCATCGATCAAACAAAATCGGCATCAATCATCCGCCATCGACGTTCACCAAATCATGTTCCATCAGCTCGGTTCAGAGTGTAGCTCCATGCTTCTGTGGCGCGGCAACGCCGCGCCACCACACCACCACCCCCGCGGCAACGCCGCGCCACCACACCACCACCCCCCACCAATCCAAAGCTACAGGAGGTATGCCAACCGGCACTGCTATGGGCTAGGTACTGGAGCACCCACCCACGGCCGGAGCACCAACAAAAAAGCTGCAGGTACCGATGTCCGTGCAAGGACAAAGGCATCACTAAACCCTCCTCCACTAGGCACAGGCGGGGTTAGCATACGCTGCGCTGATGCTAACCCTCCGCTGTGCTACGTGTCGTCGTCTGCAGGAGATTAAAGTGGACCATCGAAAGTTACAGACCGCTGGCCAATGTGCCAAACCATGCGCCGCTGCGGGGTTTGGGCAGCCGGCCACCGCGCTGACGCCGAGCATAGAGTGCAGACTGATGTACAGGCAGGCCAGCACTGCCACTGCCGTAACTGGCAGCATCTTGGATTGTCGCCGCGCGGTGACCACTAGTCACCCGCCACGTCGGCACACCTTGGCACCGGCCGCCCATTGGCGCCATTTCCAAGGCGGAACGCTGCAGCTCCCACCGGCAACGCGGGTCAGCTACCCGCGCCGGCACCGCCCACCGGCGGTGCAGCTGCTGTAACCTCAGACTCCCAGCTCAACCGTGGACAACTCACAACCATGCACAGCCCGCCCCACCCACTGTGCCACAGGGAGCGGCTGGAAACGGCTGCCCTCTGACAGCTGGACCGTTGCCGCGCAGTGACCGCTGGCCACCCGCCACGTCGGCACACCTTGGCACCGGCCGCCCATTGGCGCCATTTCCAAGGCGGAACGCTGCAGCTCCCACTGGCAACGCGGGTCCGCTACCCGCGCCGGCACCGCCCACCGGCGGTGCAGCTGCCGTAACCTCAGGTCATCGCGGCTGCCCTTCCCCACAGCTCCTCGAGCTGCGCGCACATGTAAGTGCGCACAACGCCTGAGTGCCAGTGGCCGTGCACCTTGACGAGACGCTCAGGCCGCAGACCGAGCGCCGCCGCCGTGGCGCCGCCGGATCGGAAGGAATGTAGCCCGAAGAACTGACCATCGACGCCAATGCGCCGCAGACGCCTGTGAAAGCGCTTCAACAGAGTCGTTCCGAACACACAACGATCCCAGTCAGGATAAGGGCGGAACACAGGACCCCTCAACACAGGCGTGTGGCATGCCAACATTCAAGCGCCCGCACCGCAGCATCCGCACATGACCCAGAAACACGTCTTGGAAGCTCGAACCAACAACACCAGCCCTTGCTCGGACAACTGAATGTCACCCCAAGTGAGCGCCGTCAGTTCAGCGGACGTGAACCTGCCCAGCCAGGCACACACAGAACGTGGAGTCTCGGACCTTCTTCAAAGGCCTCATCGGAATCCAAGGAGTGCACACAAAACCCGCCCTCTGGCAGGCCCAAGCAGTCGCAGAAACGAAGGAACTGCTCCACCTGGGATGCATAGGCCCGCACAGTCGAAGCGGCCCGCGTGCGCACCGCCGGTGAAGCTGGCTAGAGAGACAGCCCAGGACTCCACAGGCGGCAGCCGCTGCGGCAGCCCGGCACACAGCCGCTTCCGCCCAACCAGTGGACCTGCCGGCAGCAGCAGATGTCAACCAAAAGGTGGCAAACTGAACTCTGTCAGCATTACTGAATGCGTGTCCAAAGGGATGTGGGCAGCCGGAGCGGCCTGCCCCGAAAGGTGTCAGGCCTGGTGGCAGATCTGCCACTTCGGAACACTGAGAAGTCAGCTGTGGCCACCACAGGGCCGAGGGCCACTCCGGCGCAATCATCAGCACATCTGCCGTGCCCTGCGCTCTTGTGCAACAACACGATCCAGAATAGAAAGCGGAGGAAAAGCATAATTGGTGACCCTCCCAGCTGACATGCAAGGCATCCATGCCCAGCGACCCAGGCTGGAGGAATGTGCGCATCAGCAAATCGGCCAACATGGAAGGGGCCAAACCGGACGCAGTCTGCATCGTCTTGCCACTGCGGCGGGACCCGGCATTCGCCACCACCCAGTAGGTGGAATTGCTGATGGTCCTGTGCAGCACTGCACAGCCACTCAGCTCCGACGAAAGTGATCCGATGCTCTCGCAAAGACCCCCAAAGCTCAGGGTACACAGAATCGACCGAGGACACCGCCTCCCATTGGCCGCATGCACATGCGACAGCAGGCTCTCCCACACATTGCAGCACCCGGTGGACCATACCACCCCAACCTCGGATTGCTGCCGCGCGGTGACCACTGGCCACCCGCCACGGCGGCACACCTTGGCACCGGCCGCCCACTGGCGCCACCGGCGGTGCAGCTGCTGTAACCCCAGGTCATCGCGGCTGCCATTCCCCACAGCTCCATGCGCTGCGCGCAAGTCCTTCAAGACAGGCAGCTTACGGCGGCTGACAGCAGAAGGGCGGCTGCCAGCCGAAAGCAGCGCTTGCTCCACTAGATCAGAAGCCGACAACACAAACCCCAGGGGTCGCGCCTAAGCAGCCATTCGTTGACGGCATGGACTCCCAGCTCAACCGTGGACAACTTGTAACCATGCACAGCCCGTCCCAAGACCCACTGCGCCACAGGGAGCGGCTGGAAACGGCTGCCCTCTGGCAGGCCCAAGCAGTCGCAGAAACGAAGGAACTGCTCCACCTGGGATGCATGTGTCCGCACAGTCGAAGCGGCCCGCGCGCCTTGCAGGAACGCCGCCAGCGCACCGCCGGTGAAGCCGGCTAGAGACAGCCCAGGACCCAAACAGGCGGCGGACGCTGCGGCGCCCCGGCACGCAGCCGCTCCCGCTCAACCAGTGGACGAAGGCGCAGTTCCAGTCGGCCAGCCGCCGCTGCCAGAACGCCAGGTCCAGAGCGGTTGGTGCATCCAGCGTCGCCCATGCGGTGTACAGGGGGAAACCCGACTCAGAGTGCGGCAGCTGGTTCACCCAAGCACACAAAGACCTGATGAACAGCTGCACAGGTGAGAGCAGAGCGCATGGACTGCAGCGCGCCAGCTGATGGCGGGTGGCCGCCATTTCCAAGGCGGAACGCTGCAGCTCCCACTAGCAACGCGGTCAGCTACCCGCGCCGGCACCGCCCGCCGGCGATGCAGCTGCCGCAACCTCAGGTCATCGCAGCTGCCATTCCCCACAGCTCCTCGGGCTGCGCGCACATGTAAATGCGGAACATCCGAGCGCCAGCGGCCGTGCACCTTGACGAGACGCTCAGGCCGTGGGCTGAGCGCCGCCGCCGCGGCGCCGCCGGATCGGAAGGAATGTAGCCCGAAGAACTGACCATCGACGCCAAAGCACATCAACAGAGCTGTTCCGAACACACAACGTTCCCAGGGTGAGGGCGGAACACAGGACTCCTCAACACAGGCGTGTGGCATGCCAACCTATCAACCGCCCGCACCGGGCACAGCGCAGCATCCCGCACATGACCCAGAACACGTAAAGGCCCTCGCCAGCCTGGTCAGGCTTGGAAGCTCGAACCAACAACACGAGCCCTTGCTCGGACAACTGAATGCCACCCAAAGTGAGCGCCGTCAGCTCATCGGATGTAAACATGCCCAGCCAGGGAAACACAGAACGTGGACGTCTCGGACCTTCTTCAAAGGCCTCATCGGAATCTAAGGAGTGCACGCAAACCCCAATGGGTCGTGCCTAAGCAGCCAGGCGCTGACTGCACAGACTCCCAGCTCAATCGTGGACAACTTGTAACCATGCACAGCAACGCCCCATCACCAGGCCTCATAAGCCTCGCTGCCACTGCTGCATTCTCAAACCGGAACGGAGGCACTTCGATGTACTCATTCACTCTTCTACCATCCCAGCAAAGCCTGAGCTTCCTGCCAGGTCATCGGCTACAAGCAGCGGCAGGACCGCAGCCAATTCAGCAGGGTCACCGGCCAGCGCCATGACATCAGTATTCGCACCGCACACGAGAAGCTCAGCAACCTGTTGCTGGAAGGCGGTCCATCCTGCGTCCGGCTGTCGTAGCCGTACGTCGCCTTCCGCTCCTTGGGCGCCCAGCGGGCGCGCTGACCCTCGCCGATGCGCTGGCCGTCCACATGGCTGGCCTCGCGGCAGGCGGACATGCTGTGGCCGTGCAGCCCGCAGCGGTAGCACTGATGCCGCTGCCTTGTAGCTGCCGCCAGCTGGCTGATACGGGATGTGCATCGGCTGACTCAGCAGGCTGACTCGGACCGGGCAAACAGACATCGGCGCTGGCCCAGGCACGCGAGCTGCGGGCAGGCAGCGGCAGGAGCGTGTGCAGCCCCCGGCAGGAGCGGCCCAGCAGGAGGCCTCCGTACGGCTTCGCCCAGCGCCTGGGCCTGCTCCGCCAGCTCTCTGCGGCCCAGCTCCGGCGCGCCCTCCTGGCGCACCCAGATGTCGCTGCGGCCGTTGCCGCCTCTGCTGCGCGTGCTCATCGCCGGCGGCTGACACACGGGACGGGCCAATGCCTCTGTCAAAGGACGCTCAGGACTGTGCTTCTCGTCGCTGTCACTCGGCGGGTCGCGCCGCACCATCACCACATGCCAAAGCTACAGGAGGTATGCCAACCGGCACTGCTATGGGCTAGGTACTGGAGCACCCACCCACGGCCGGAGCACCAACAAAAAAGCTGCAGGTACCGATGTCCGTGCAAGGACAAAGGCATCACTAAACCCTCCTCCACTAGGCACAGGCGGGGTTAGCATACGCTGCGCTGATGCTAACCCTCCGTTTTCACTGGTGCTCACGTTTGCATTTCGTTCATTGCGCGATCCGCACACCGGCGTGGATGTGCGAATTCAGGAGATACCTTTACGTCGAATGTGGCTGAGCCGAGCCGAGCCGAGCAGAGCCGATCGTACTGGTAACATTTTCCACCGATCACCCTTGCAACAGACCTAGAGCGAATTGCTGCGAGCAGTGACGATGCAGGCGCCTGGCCTGCGCCAACACCACGCGCAGCATGCTAGGAATCCACACCAGCAGAAGTTGGCAGCCCTTCCGCCCAGCTGCCGACGTGTTCGAGTCCAGTCGAGGTGGAGGGCTTCGGCACCAGGAGATGGAGGAGCTGCCGACGGCGCCGGCGAGCCGCAGGGTGAACCAAAGCGTGAGACGCAGTATCGGGGGCCGCGCATGTCATCGGAGGAGCTGCGAGCACGGCTGCTCCGAAATGCTCAGCGCACGGACGTGGCAAAAGCAGGTAATGCATTGTCAAAGGGTGCTTGGACACAAATGCATGCAGCAGACAAGACGATGTGTCATATCGTGCGCAACGTCTCCCGTTTCTGACATGCAACCACAACGCAGCCGGCACCTGCTGCCGGCAATGACAAGCACACCTTTCATGTGTCACAGGCGCACGGTGGCAGAGCTACATGCGGCCAGATGGCCGTGCCCCCGGCCGCGGCCCGACGGGGCCCTCCTGGCAGCCGCCGCCCGGCGCGCCGGACGTCGAGGGATCAGAACCAGCCATTGTGGGCGGCGTGTCAGTCGTTCCCGCAAGTGGCGACAGCGGCGGCGGTGCCGGCGGCGGCGATGGCAGCCCTGTCCGGCCGGCGGCGGGCAGCGCCGCCGCCATCAGCAGCAGCCGCGCGCTGCGTCGATACGGCAACTACTCATCCGCCGCAGCGCGGCGGGCGGTGGAGCTGGCCAGCAGCCCGGGTGGCGGCCTTGCGGCGCCGCAGACGGCGCATGTCACCTTCTGGCTGCAGTACCATGCGGAGTGGGGGCAGCGGCTGCGCGTGATCGGCTCGCATCCCAAGCTGGGTGAGGATTGCGTCTTGAAAGCAAGCAGGCATCTGTGACGCCAAAAGACGGATGACAAGTGATGAGGCCTGCAATGGCGCTGCCCCGCACAAACCTGCACATGAATTTCAGCGGAAACTTTGTAGGCGCGTGGACGCCCCCGCCACGCTGCCAATGCGCGGTCGCACTGTCACCACCTCATGCACTAGAGATGCAGTCCAGGGGTCGTTCCGATCACATGCTCCATGTTTCTATGCATTCCCGTGACGCAATCTTTGGCAGACTAGTCCTTCTCAGTTCTCTGTTTGCGCCCGGCAGGGGCATGGGACATCACGCAGGCGCCAGAGCTGCGCTGGAATGACGGCGACCGCTGGAGCGCAACAGTGGAGCTGCCGACCGCCCGCGTGGTGGAGTACAAATTTGTGGTGCTCGAGTCAGACGGCAGCCACGCGGCCGCCTGGCAGTCCGGCAACAACAGCGTGCTCGCGGTTCAGGCCGGCGAGGAGACTGTCGAGGTCTTCGACAACTGGTGCGCTGAGCTTTGGTCGTCGAAAGGTTGTTGACTGCAATCGAATCTACGAGGGAGATGGAACACCAGCATCAAGAGGGCAGCCTTAGTACTGGTCTCGGCCATCCTGCTGTTGCAGCTCCTGGCCTGCCGACCAGCCCACCCTCTTGGCAACGTTGCAGCAAGCTCCTGTAGAGCGGACGCTGGCGGACAGGCTCAATGTGGGGGCGCCAGACAGTTGCCACCTCCGCCAGCTGCAAAGCCCTGCCGCGTGCAAGCTTCCCCGGAGGATTCAACCACTGGTGACACACACCAATGCCTCGCCGTCATTCGCTGCCGCAGGACGGGGCAGCCGGGCGCGACGGTGGTGGCAGACGGGCAGCAGGCCACGCGAGAGACACGGCTGACGAGCTGGGCAGAGGGTCTCGCCTCCACCGTGGAGGCCCAGCGCCACGAGCTGCGCCGCGCCCGCATGGAGCTCGTCGCCGCGCAGGAGGTGGGCAGATGCCGCTGAATCAAGTGCCCTTTCGGTGCCGGTCGTTTCTGAGCGCAGCGGCACGGGCTGCGCCGCGCCGGCATGGATCTCGTCGCCGCGCAGGAGACGGGCGAGCCTGGTTGAAGAGGCCGCCTGTTCCATTCGTGCAAGTGTGAGCGCAGCGGTACAAGCTGCGCCGCGCCTGCATGGGTGTCGCCACCGCGCAGGAGATCGGCTGATTGCTCTTCGAGCTTCCCGCCTTGCTGAGGGAACCATGAACCGCGTGCAAGACCGCGTGTCGCCGGCCACGAGCCGCGGCCCGCACGCATGGAGCTCGTCGCCGCGCAGTAGGCGGACAGCTTGGCCTTGCATGTGAGCTGGCAAAGCAGCCAAAACACTCGGGCAAAGGAGGTCGCATGCACACGGCGCCACCCTCTTCCAGCTGGCTCCTGCAGCCGGTAGTCATGCGGCCGGGCTGGGAGGAGTTGGGAAGGTGGCTGTGCAGCGTCTGCAGCGGAAGAGCATCTGTGTTGGTCACATGGTGTCGGGGTTGGTGCATGTGCAGATGCATGCCTGGAGGCGCGGCGGCAAGGGAAGAGGGGCGCCCGATCTACACGGAGGTGGCGGCATCCAAGGCGGAGCGGGCGCAAAGGTTGATGTTACACTGATCACAGCACAACGAGATGACGGCTCTAGCAGCTCCGATGTTTCCGATCAGCTCTTACCTGCTTTGTAACAGTTGCAGGAGGCGCAGGCAGCACGGGAGAAGACGCGGGCAGTGCGCGTGAAGCTGGCGACCTTTTAGGCGGAGCGGGCGCGGCCGTTGGCGGCTACCCACTCAATGTGAATGCCATCGAAGCAGCTGTGACAGCTCCCTGACCTGTTCAGATTCTGCAACAGGAGGCGCGGGCGGCGCGGGAGGAGGCGCGTGCTGTACACATGGAGCTGGCGGCCTCCGAGGCGGAACGCGCACGGCTGGTTTCGGCGGCGCGGACGGCGGAGCTGGGATCGCGGGCGCTACGCGCGCAGCTGGCCGAGGCGGGCGCGGCGTTCCGCGCCGCGATGGCCACCGCGCAGGGCTTCCTGCAGCAAGGTGCGCGCCTGCCGGCACCGTGCTAGTCCGGGATGTGCTAGTCCCAGTGCATGACCTACTAGCACGAGCACACCACATGGCCATCCCAAAAGCGACTGAAAATGAATCTGACAGTTTGCAGTTAGCTATTACGTGGAAATCTTGCAGCAGAGCTTGCCGCCCATCCTCATGTTTCACCAATGCTGGGCCTGCAGCGGAGGTGGACGGCGCCGTGAACGAGGAGGTGGAAGCCATCGCGAAGCAGGCGGTGGACCTCATACTGCCGGCAAAGTCGGAAGCGCCGGGCGGCAGCGGCGGCGGCGGCGACACACCGCCGCCGCCGCTGCAGGCCCAGCGGGAGGGGGATGCGGTGGGGGCAACGCAAAACGACAATGGTGCAGCAGCCCAGGAGCCGCGAGGCGGCGGGGCCGGCCGCAATGGCGTGGCGGGGCCGGAGGCGCGGTGAATCGATAGGAGTTTCTGGAACGGCAGCTGCCGCCCGGCCGCAAACGGCCCCCGGCTGCGGCGACTGCTGTGTACGAGTCTTCGTGCATGTATGTGAGAGCTCTGACGTCTGTAGACAGGTAGTAGCACGGGCTGTGGCTTGATGGGGTGGGGATTTGATTCGTTGAATACTGCCGGAAGGGGAGGCATGATGGGCATTGTCGGGGGCGGCTCTGTGCCCATAGTGTGCGCGCGCGCGCGTTGCTGAGCATGCGGCTCTTGCGACATGTTTGCCCGGGTCTGGCGTCGCCACGGTGCGTGTATGGAATGCAGTCAACACCTTTCGTGACAGTTATCTCTCGCCCGCCCCCCCATTCGTTCAGATGGGAAGGTGCCCCTGGCCCCTTAGCCATCTGCTCGGTCAAAGCTTCGTAAAGGCCAACAGCGGGTGAAAAGGGGCACGTGACCACCGACCGACCCGCCTCGGACAATGCTGCCCATGCTCTACTCATTTGCATATGGCCGCAGCCTCCGTTGCAGACTGACTGCAACCAAGGGCAGCGGCTGACACGGCATGGCGATTCGCCAGCAGCAAACATGAGGCCGCGACGCGCAAACGAGGAAGAAGGGAGGACAACAGAGTCAGCGAGTTGGAGGGCTGCGAAGTTTGCCGCGTTGTTCCTGCTGTCATTCGGCGTAGCGTTTAGGCTGTACGCGAGCATCGAGGCACCCAGCAGCGGTCCAACAGTGCGTCAGCGGTCGCTGCGGGAGGCCGACGCCATCCCCGACCATGCCCAGGGGGCGCTAGCCTCGCACCGGCCCGGATCCGCCTCTGCCGCGTCTGGTGAGAGCAGTAGGAGATGCTGGAGGATCCTCAGCAGCTGCAAAGACACACAGATACGGCAGCGACCATACGGCATCGATGCAGGTGAGAGGGTCATCGATCCGGGCTCTCCTCTGCACTCCTCCTCGACTGCGAGCCATCTCGGCAGCCTTAACAGCAGGTCCTTCAAGAAAAATGCAGGCACACGCTGAATGGACTCGATGATGCCGCCTTCGCTCTTTGTGATGGGGTAGTCAGCTGCTGCAACCATGCATGGCAGCTGTAGCAGAGTCAGGCTGCGACGCTGTACAGGCAGTCCTGCAGCTATGAGCATCACACACACATGCTACGGGCGCTGTGACCTGTGCTGCAAGCAGGCAGCACGTCGTGCCCGATATGTCGTGCCTCACATCGAGCGCATGCTGATCGGCGTGTCGATGCACGCTGCAGGCAACAGCAGCCTGCTTGAGGACTTTGACTGGGAGGCGTACCTGCACTATTATCCCGCGCTGCGACGGCAGGGCGTGACCACCGCAAAGGCAGCTGCGCTGCACTACCTGCACCAGGGGCGAGCTGAGGTGAGACCAGTAGTGTGCGCCGCTTAGCCGCAATCACGTGGTGTAGGTCACGTTGCATCCGAACAGACTCAACAGTAAATGTGCGCAGTTCTGCGGCTGCCCCTTCAATGATTGCAGGCTGGCCGGCACCCATGGAGGAAAACCTACTGCATGTTCCGTGCAATGCAATGCAATTTCCTGCCATGCACGCAGGGGCGGGTGGGCCGACGGCTGCAGGTGGTGCTGCGCTATGTGGCGGGCACGGGGCTCATCAACCAGCACTACTCGCACATCGCGGCGCTCTCGCTGGCGGCGGTGCTAGGCGCCGAGGTGGTGCTGCCGCCGGCGATGCACCGCTCCTCCTTCGAGCACGTTTTCAGCGTGAGCACATCTGCTGCTTGGGAGCTTCGGCATTCGTCGGTGCCCTTGTCTGCGATCTCGCACGCATGGAATAGACACGCAGCGACATGCGGCGACATGCAGCCCAGAGGGGTCGTGGCACAAGCCATGTCCACGCTCGCGGCGATTGCGGCCTGCGCATTACACCCGTATCGCTGAGGTTTTACAAAGGCCACACGGGTGCTCATGCATTCGCCTGCGGTTCCGCTGCAGGTATTCAAGGGCCAGTCGTCGGTGAAGTGGGCATTTGCGCCACTGGACACATTGTACGATGTAGACGCCATCGTCAGCAAGTGGCGCGACATCGGAATGCGGGTGCGCTTTTGCTGGAACGACATCATGTCAGCATCAGGTGCCGATGTCAGTGGGCCAACCTTTGCGGATACATACGCCATTTGCAAAAGACCTGCGACGCGACGCTTTGCTCTGCCTGCTTGCCGGCTATCAAGTTCGCATGCCACGCTGCGCCGCCACGCCTCTTGAGCACACCCTCAGCATGCATCGTCTGCCATCAACCACCCGCAGTCGACGCCTCTCACTGCCTGCCGCAGATACACCACACGCCGCGCATCCTGCGCACGCCAGACCTCAGCCAGCCGCAGACGGCTTTCCCGACGTACGCGCCAGTGCCGGCGGCCAACGGCGGCGTGCCCGACTTCCTGGCGGCTCGCCTCCACAACATTTTCGGCCAGAACCTGGACATGGCGTCGCTGGTGTCGCGCTCGCGCGCTGCTGTCCTGGACACCGCCCAGGTCAGTGATCAGGACTTTGCTGCTCCTGATATCCTGCAGGGGTTTTTGGCCAGAATCCGGACATGGCGTCGCTGGTGTCGCGCTCCCGTGCTGTACACCGCCCGGGTCAGTAAGCGACCCTTTTCGTGGCTACACGGGGCTTCTTTCCTCCACCAAAGGTTCAGCGACCCTCACCTATTTGGCCAAAATCCTAGGCACAGCGATGCTGGTGTCGCGCTCGCGTGCCAAAGACATGGACATGCCCAGGTCAGTGAACAAAACTTCTGTCACTTCTGAAGTCCTGCGATGACCGGCCAGACCCTGGACATGGCGTCGCTGGTGTCGCGCTCCTGTGCTGCGGTGCTGGATACCTCCCAGGTATGTCAGCAGCCTTTTCGGCAAGACAGCGAGAAAATGTTGCATCACTCTGAACCGCAGCTGTTTCTGTGCGTTACTGTGTGCACGCCCAAACATGGTACGCATCCGATTTGGAATTTCGTAATGTGCCTGTGCTGCGTTCAGCGCGAGGAAGTCTGCAGCGGCCTCACTGTGCACGTCTCATGGGCTGGTCCTACAGGCCCCTGCACGTGCTTGCAGCCTGCGGCCTGGGCTTTTGAACTGCCGTCATGTGTGTTCGTACAGCCGAGCCCGTGGGATCAGCATGCAGAAGGTGCACCGTGAGGCAGCACCGTGTTGGCCCTGCAGGGGATCATGGGCACCACTGCGCTGGACGGGCCATGCGCATGCTTGTTCTGGAGCCTGTGCCATCCCGCAAGCATCGTTTGCGAATGGATCAGCTGGGCAGAGGCAGGCAGGAATTCAAAACGCGGACCCACCGCTGCGCTTGACATGCCGTGCACCCCTTCTGACTTGTGAACGCATCCATCCAGCCCAACCCCTCCTGGGCCGCGCGCAGGCAGCGCTGCGGATGGACCCGAACACGGACGTCTCCACCGTCGCGCTGGATCTGCCGTGTACCTTTTTCATGTTGAACGCGGCGCGGGCGCTGGCGCTTGTGGAGCCCGTGGCGCGCACGCTGCGTTGGTCGCCGGTCGTGCAGAAGCTGGCGGACAAGGTCGTCGACGGCCTCACCAAGCAGCTAGGTGAGGGCTTCGATCGACAGATCAACAGATCGACACGTCAACTTACATCATCCACCTTGGGTGGGAGAGTGCGCTGCGCTGGCCGCCGGTCGTGCAGGAGCTGGTGGACGAAGTTGTCGCCGGCCTCAAACAGCAGCTCGATGGGGGCTCGATGGAGGCAGAAGGAGTACCATGTAACAAGCTTATCAGATGTGTGCTTGAGAAGCTGAGCTGACAGCCCACCATTCAGAAACTGGTGGACAGAGTCGTTGGCGGCGTCGTCGAGCAGCTCGGCAGAATGTCCAGACCCACGGTCTCGACTTCCTGGCACATTTCGACAGATGCACAGGAAACGGCGTTCTGGAAGGCGTGCATCTGCTCATTGACAGGCCATGTTTTCAGATGCCGTGCCTCCTCGAAAGGTAACCGTTTGCAATGCCCGCGCAGGCAGCGGCATTTTCAACGGCGTGCACCTGCGCATCGAGAAGGACGCGGAGGCCTGGTCCCAGATCCTGGGGGGCCGTCACGTAGTGGAACAGCGCTACAGGGGGGCCATGCGGACAGCACGCTTCGACGGCAACACGCCCCTGTACGTCGCCTCGGCGCTGCTCACCTACCAGGGCGGCCCGGAACAGCTGCAGAAGGTATTTGGAAGGACTTATCCTTGTCGAGGGGAGTTTTCCTTCCAGCCTGGAAACGCCGCCGCATGCATGCGCGGCCCGGGGCCCGCGGACCATGTGATGCTGCCTGACTAGGAGAGTCGTCAGTACACACAGTCAGGGCGATTGACGGCGGACGCATTCGGCAGATCCGCTGTTGCCGCGCTGGTGAAAACCCCTTCGCCTTGTATCGTGTCCGCAGGTGTGAACGCGCAGGGCATGACCAGCAACGCTTATCCCCAAAGCAACACATGTCCCCAATCAGTCAAACGTGGGGTCCAGGCTGCATCTATCAGCCATGCGGTGTGTACGGCCCAGATGCATGCTGTACCCAGTGCACTCTCAGCCTGCTGCAGGTGATCATCAACCTGACGGCGGAGGGCCTGGCCAGCGTGCATCTCCATTGCACGATATCACGAGTTGTACCCAACACACTTTCCCCACTTTGGCAGGTGGTCAGCAACCTTACGGCAGAGAGCCTGGCCAGCGGCGCAGTGTATAAGGAGATGTTCCTGACTGCGGCCGACACTGCCGGGCTGCATTCGGAGCAGAAGGGCCTTATTGACTTCCTGGTGCTGGCGCGCTCCGCACGCTTCGTGGGCTTTGGTGAGCCTTGCGGATAATGCAGTTACGGTCATGCAAAACTGGCATAATGATGGTTCGGTGCAGCAACGGTGAGTTTATGGCAGCAGCGGCGGCAGCTTTACATACCTCCATGCAGCACTGCTCCAGTGGCCGATGCCTCCTCACCGATAACACCCAGGCGCAGGCGGTTGATGTTCGAATGTTCATGCCATGAGCGTCGGGTGTGAAGGAGACACGCTCCTTTCTTCTTGACGCTGCTCCTCGTACTGGCTGCCCAGACTCACAGGGCGACACTCTGCGGCGCAGGGCCGTCCACCTACTCCTTCTTCCTTCGGGAGTACCGCATGCTGACCGGCGTGGACCGCGCGGCGTCGGTGCTGGTGGACGGCTCCCGCATCGGAACGGGTGATTGCTTTCTCAAGTTGAATGTCCTTACGAGACCATTGCTGCTCTTTAAAGTTTTCTGCGTGACAAAAGTGTTGGCGAATCGGGAGACTCTTCTAACGGTGACTGGATATTTCTGCGCAGACCCGCTGTTTCGCGCGGCCGGCGTGCTCAACCCGCCGGCGCCCGGAGTCGCGTCGGCGCAGCCGGGCGCGGGCGAGCCCCGTCCGCGGCTGGCGGAGGGCGTGCCCGGGCCCGCGCCAAGGGCAGCGGCCGCCGCGGTGGCCCGGTGACGGCAGCGGCGGCAGTAAGAGCAGCTGCCAGGGCGTCGGCACCGGCAGTAGGTGCAAAATGGCCGAGAGCGGGGGGCGGCCCACCGGCGGCGCAAAGCCACACCGGAGCTGACGTCCGAGTATGGAGTGTCGGTCCATAGAATGAGGTGTCTGCCGGATAGTGCTTGCTGCTGCAGCTTTCTGAAGCGGGCTGCACACCGCAGGTGCAATGTGCATGCAGGCTGTGACGCTAGACTGAGCAGTGCGAGCCGGCAACTCGTACCAGGAAAGGCTTGTCGGTCGCCGGAGTGCGTTTTCAAGAACCTTAGGACTGCCAGCTAGCTGTGCGGGGGGATCTGCCTTGCTTTACGTTGCTTTCGTTGTTGTTTGCACTCTTATTTGTCCAAGTTCAGTGCACCGACTCTGCCATGTGCACTTGGTGTACGAGTGGCCCTACAGGCGCCGCAAGGCCAGCAAGCTTCGTGTATTTGCGTGCTAGCATGCGTGTGGTGTCGCCGTTCCGGATCCTGCTGTGTTGGCGACAGCGTGCGTCTCCGTCACCAGGCAGTCAGAACTGCTTGAGTATCAGCCCAGGCTAGCTGCTTCTGCTTGTCGCCGAGCTGCATGCCTGACCTGGAAAGTCTAAAATCAGAACAATGACCAGGGACGTACCTGCCTCTCCGAGGCGTCGATGCTTAACCAGTGTGCGTCTGGAGCGCAATGTCAGACGGGCTTGGCGCGGAAACGGCCAGCTGGACAGCTGTATATACGATCTGTACCAACGATCGACCACGCCGCCCGCCTCACTTTGTTTCCACGATCCCGGCGGACACGGTCTATCATCCAACTTGCAGCGGGCCAAGCTGTGGGCAAACACACCAGTCCATGCATTCCGGCCTGTCCTGCGGCGTCCTCCTGTCCCTTCCGGCTCAGCTGCGCGTTCCATCAGCGCTGACGTTTACCGACCGTCCTGAGTCAGCTTCGCTCAAGCGGCCAGGCCTGCACAGTTGTGCCGTTGTCTTCATACCGGGCCTGCCAGACACAGCGACCTCTGCGCCAGACACGTGCTGTCGGTAGCGATCAGCCTTGCATCGCCCTCCCAGAAAACCTGCGGCGGCGGCGGTGGCCATCATGATGTCAACGAAGGCTTCCTTCTGCCTGCTGCTTGCCGGTGAGCGGATGCTTCTCCTGGCAGTGATCAAGTCCCATCTCAGCGCGTGCGGTGTTGAGCTTGTTGCCGTCAGACTGGCTGGCTTGCACCACGCTGCGTCGCGCGGTGTACTGCTTTGAGGAACGACCGAGACACGACTTTGTTTGATGTCGAGTCTTGAGTATCACCAAGTCAATGCCCGCGAGATGTGGTCGCTGCGCCGGACTGACCGACTATGTCACTTGTGACTCGCAGGCGTGACGCTGTGCGCCGGCGGCATTCTGACGGCCCATGCTTCGTATGGCCCCGGCTTCGAGTCCTACAAGATGCCAGAGGCCACCTGGCTTACAGAGGCAGACACCGCTGGGGCCAGCGGCAGGAACCTGCTGGCCACACCGGCGTGCACTATCAAGATCACCGGCACTGGTGAGCAGCTGGCTGGATCATGCATGTCTTGGTGTTTATCGAGGCTGAGCACCTGCCTGCCTTCACCACCCGTCCTCCGCGTCGCTGCGGGCGTTCAAGCACAGTGCAAAAGGTTGAGGCGTGTCGCCGCCGCCCCCGCCGCAGGGAAGAAGTTCGGCGTCAAGGCTGCCTCCATCAAGTGCACCGGCGGAACTGTGACGCTCTGTGAGTCATCTAGCGCTCCACCCAAATTGTGGTTCCTGCCGCATGTGCTGTGTGGCGCATTGAGGACTGGGACATCACTGGATCAGCACCCCGCCACAAAGTGCTGATCCACTCGACCATGATGATGCGCAGTCGCCGGCCGGCCGCTGGTCAACTATCAGAAGGCCAACCCCAGCAGCTTCTCGAGTACGCGCTGCCACACTCACAAGCTGTGCAGGCCTGCTGCCGCGGCGCCACCGCTGCCTGCCAGCACGCAAAGGCACACAAATCGCCGCCTGGTTGGCGCTGACTGACGCTCTATCATTTGCCTGCAGACGTGAAACTTCAGCTCCCCAACGAGCCGAACTTCCTCGGTTAGCCCTCCTCCATGGTTGCTGTGCCCGGCTGTGCCATACGCATACCCCATGGGCCAACAGCTGTTGCCGCAGCTGTCGTTCAACTTGCTGGGCGGGGAGAATTTGATGCGATGAGGAAAGGTGACACATAGCTTCATTGTATACCATGCTTATCACTATGAGGTGCGTGCTGCAGGCACCAACAACACGGAGCCAGCCCTGTTCCTCGTCCAGCGCGGCAAGATCAGCCTGACGGGCTACGTCCGCAGCCTGTCCCTCGTCGATTGGTGCGCAGCATTGTCCCTGCTTCCAGGGTTTTGAAAACCCGACCTCCCCCTTGCTGATTGCCGGGCTAAGCGCTGCTGGCTGTGAGCATGTCGCAAGAGACTCCGATGCATGGAGTGAGCAGACCAGCGTGTTTGCTTTAGTATGGCGGGATGTTCACACTATGCATGCCTCTACCCTCGGGGGGGCGAAACCAAAATTCCACATACGCCCCTGCTGAAGCGCCAGCCTCACGGACCTCATTCTTCCCGTGGGCAGGGCCGCCATCGTGGTGGAGGACGGCACACAGGCCACCGTCAGCAACTTCGAGTTCACGAAGAACAACGGGGTGCGGTTCCCGACGCTCGCGGTCTCCCGCGGCTCCGCAACCGTCTTCAACAGGTGAAGCCTGCCCTTCAAACAGGGTTTTGTTACAAAGTTTGTTGTTCATAAACGCGTGTTTCAGACAACAACCGCAGCATAAACTCGGCACACAAGGGACTTGGTTGTTGCAGCACCTGGACCAGCAACACGTGCACCAGCAAGACGCGGTGCCACACGCCAGGCATCTACGTCACCGAGGGCGCCCGGTGCGGCTCGAGGCTGCCCTTTGGGCCCTTGCTTCTTTTCTGCGGCTGTCTCGTTCCTATTTCAGATTTGTGCAGCACAGCAGATCATGCATCTGCTGTACATGCTGCGCCCTGGGATGTGCATCCTGCTGGGCCGCGCTGACACCCGAGTCACCTTTCATCCCGCAGGGTCACAGTCAGCAACAGCAAATTCACGAGCAACCAGGTGATTGGACTGCCAGACCAGCCATGCAGCTTGGGCGCGCCGTGTCATGGGCTTGAGGCCAGACGGCGTTCGAGCAAGCAAACCTGGCTTGAAGCACAGCTCGCTCAGGTTGATCCCTTCAATGGGCTCCAGCTTTCAGTATTCCCACTTTGGGAAGCTTTCGGCTGCAGGGTCACCTGGCCGGCGCGATTATGATCACCAGCGGCGCTCTGGGCACTGTGACGTCCAACACTTTCACCGGCAACTCGTGCGTCAACGTGAGTGCGTCTGAAGTCGCTTGCATGCAGTCAGCATTGCCGCCACACTGACAGCTGAGATTTGTGCAAACTCAACTGTGACTGCATTCTCGCGGCCGCTGGGCGATTGTGCCGCCATTGCTGCTGCTGCAGAACGGCGACTTTGGCGGTGCGATCTTCCACGACCTGGTGAGGTTGGTTTCACTGCGCTTTTAGGGTTTAGTGACGCCCCACTGCGCTCTTGATCATGATGACACCAGTGGTGGAGTCTGCTGCATGGCTTTGGCTTTTCAGCGTGAACATACTGCACTTCTCGCGTCTACCCGCTTCTCCGCTCGTATGCCTTTCATCGCTGCTATGCAGTGCACCGATCCGCGCACCAATGGCGGCAAGTCCACCTTCCGCAGCAACAAGTTCATCAACAACAAGTGAGCACCATCCCACCTCGTGTCCTCGGCTTCCATGTCTGGGCAGGCAACATGATTTACCTTGCTGCGAATGTTGCTGTCGAGTCGGCGCCGCATCTCACGCTTTCAACCCCTGCGGAATGCGAACCGCATACTTGCCTGAACCATGTACGGGTTTTCTGAATGTTTGGGTGCTGTCTGTGTCTGCAGGACACAGGGCTTTGGCGGCGCCATGTGCATCGGCTCGCCTCAAGGCGGCTGCAAGCCTACCATCTCCAGCAACACATTCACCGGCAACACGGCCAAATACACGGTGCGTGCTATCCCTCTGCATCGCAGCGCCGCGCCAGAGAGCTTGTGCATTCAGAGGTGGCGGCTCTCGAACCGCGTTCGGGTCAGAACAGCGTGACAGCATGTCAAGGCGGCACACATTCACATCCTCTGGCCCAGAAGCCTGCACCCGGCTCCATGATGCAGGGCGGCGCAATCTACTTCCGCTACTGCGGCAGCAAGGTGCCGTACCTGTCCAAGAACACGTTCTCGGGCAACAGCGCCACCATGTTCAACGGCCAGATCGGGTGCGCCCTTCTTTGGTGCATACAAACGACTGCGTGACAGCTCATCCTGAGCGTCAGCCCTCATGCGTTCTGCTGTGCTGAATGCATCCTTCCAGGTCCTGGCAGTAGGCTCTACACATTCCAATATCTTTGGGAAATGCAAGTTTGCCCTACCTTAACTGGCACGCATTGCCGCGCAATGCAGGTACAACCCGAAGACAAAGCCCAGCAAGCAGGGCGGCGGCTCCAGTGGCACCGCCGGCTGCAGCAAACCGACCAGCTACAAAAATGCGTTTTCTGGATCTGTGCCCTCGTACAGCCCCGCATGGTGAGCGGTTTATCATTCCCCTTACTCCTGCGTGCCTCCCATCCGACTGTTTCCATGTCAGCTGTTGCATGATGATTCTGCAGGTTGCGATGCAACCGCTGAACAGTGTCCCTCGGTGCTGCGCAGGTTCTTCCCCTGAAGAAGGACAGCTCAGACCGCACAGGTGCTGCCGGCGCCGCGCCACCAATCGCGAGCGGCGGCTGCACATGCTGCAGCAACCTAAATAGCTCGGGCCCAAAGGCGGGGCAACACTTACATCGAGACTTTGACTTTGACTTGTTTTGAGACTGACTGACAGCAACGGCTTCCACCCTCTCAATGACATTACCCAGTGCGCCTCATATGTGGGATATATGTAGTGTTCATGAGCGTGCCAGACACCATCGGCATGTCTGCGTGCTGCAGCACGTTGACTGTGTGATTCTTATATATATATATATAGCTACTCGTATGTCTGTATACACAACATACAAATATATAGATACTAGATTTGTCACCGTCGGCGGGCCAAGCTAAGGCGAGGAAGCACCGCTGGTGACTGTGACTAGTTTCTCATAACGCTTGCAGATGGGGCGGCCGGAGTGCACACAAAGCTAAAGGCAGCTGCGAAGACTAGTCGTAGCAAACCTAGATTGAAGGCACCATTGAGTGCTGAAGTAACAGAACTACTTTGTGCCGTTGATGGATCGCTCTACTTACAAACCAACAACGCCCCCGGAAGCTGTGGTGTTCAACTTATTGCAATGCGCCAACAAACCATACGACCGACTGCGACGATTATAGATATTGATGAGCTTCGATCCACCGAACGACAATTCCCAATCACCAAATCAACACGACACATGCCCAACGTATTCCAACGCTCGAATCAACATCTGCAGTGTCCGCCGCCTGCCGCACCACTACCTTACGGCAGAGTCTGTCACTCCTGCTGTTGGGCGCCCCTGTTGCCCGCCCAGTCATTTTCGACAGCGCCCTGCTCGCTGCTGCTGCTGCCGCCGGCGCTGCCCAGCAGCTGCATCTCGACACCTTGGCCCGTCATGGCTGCAGCTGCCTCCACAGTCCGGCCGCCCACTGCCGGGCCGCCGGCCAAGCTCGCGCCCGCCTCGCCCATGTCACCGGCCGCCGCATTCGCCTCGCCCGTGCGCGAGTAGCCGCGCTTGCCCGAGTTGCCACGGCTCAGGCTATGCGCCGCGCCCGACGCCGCGCGGGCCAGCGCGCCGCCCGACGGCACCCGCACCAGCAGCGACCCCGAGCGCGTGCGCCCCAGCCCGCCGGAGCCGCTCCTGCCGAGTTCACCCGCCTGTGGATTTCCCCCTGCCGCCGCCGGGTCCGATGGCAGCCGCGTCAGCGCAATGCCGCCGGTGCCAGAGGGCGTGCGACCGGCGCCGCCCAGCCCGCCGGATGGCGAGCGGTTCAGCGCGGATGAAAAGGAGGGCGACCGGCTGGCGTGCGTGAGGGAGGGCTGCCGGCCAGCAGACCGGAAGGAGGGCGTCCGGCTGAGCGCCGCGCCGGAGGGCACGCGGCTGAGTGGCGGCTGCGCCGTGAAGCTGCGCTCGGCATCCAGCGCCGCCAGAGCCGCGCCGAGGTCCCACTCCAGCATCTGCGGGATGCTCTCCGGGCCTGCAGGGCAGCGGCAAGAATGCCAGGTCAACGATGTCACATGATCCTGGAATGGTAGCGTTCAGTGAGGCCATAAGGAAGGCGTAGGAAGGCACTCCTGCTGCCACCGGCAAGGGACTTGCATCGGAGACTTGAGATGTTGAGATCAAGCGCGGCCGACAGAGGCGATGCGGCTGGGGTCCGGCAGAACACTGCCTGAGACTGTTGGCTCAAAGATGCGATGACACAGGATACAAGCAGGTTGCTTGGCGCGCTGCAACAGGCGAGCAAAGGAGTGCACCTCGGCGCCGCCGGCTGCGCATGACGCCAGCCTCCTGCAGCGCAGCAACCGCCGCGCCGTGGGGTGCCGGCCCGCTCGCCTCCCCCGCCCCCTGCGCCGGTGCCGCCGCCGGCAGCGCGCCATCGCCGCCGGCCCGTGCAGTGCCATCTGCCGTCCCCGCCACCTGGCCATCGCGGTTGGGGCCGGCAGCAGCGCCCTCGCCGCCGTTTGGCTGGCCGCGGCTGGCAGCCATGGCAGCGGCGAGGCCGCCGACCGCTGGCGCAGCAGATCCAGCGCTGCTGCCGCCGCCGCTGGGTGCACCCTCTGTCTCAGGGGCATGTTCCGTCGCGGCGCCATCCGCGGCTGCGGCGTCGACGCCATCGGCCACTGCACCCTTTGCCTTGGCAGATTCCCGCTCCAGTTCCCGGAAGGTGTATGCGATGCTCTGGTTGTCTGGCTGCAGTCAGTGAACGAGGTGGGCGTCAGCCAGGCTGCAAGCCAACCCAGTTTCGACAGCTGCCCTGCTGTGCTGTGAAGCGGATCACGGCAGTCGTGTCCAAGAGGTTCCGCAGTCTCCAGATTGCACAGGATTGAGCTGCACAGGAAAACACGCTCCAGCAACGAGCTGGCACGGCACGGACTGGTGCAACACGTGCCTGAATGACCACGATGGGCTGCACGGTAAGCTTAGTGTCATGCGGCACCGCAGCCACCTCTGGGACGTCGTCGCCTGTGCAGCCGAAAAGTCAGCAGGTTGAGCACGACTGGCAATGCGTACTGTCCATATGCAGGCGTCCGGTGAGAGCAGCCGTGGGCAAGACCGCAGCACGTGCGGCAAGGCACACGAAAGAAGGCGAGCTGCAAGTCCTCCGATATGGCACTGCAGCAGCACTGGCGCGGGCACGCACCAAAGTCAGGGCGGCCCGAGGCGTTCATTCGGGCGGCCACCATCCGGCGGCGGCGGTACACGCCGCAAAAGCCCCAGAAGCAGGAGACCGCCAGTCCCAGCACGATGGCCACTGCACAGGACGAGTGTGTCGTGAGTGGAAGCCACTGCTGTGCCCTATGGAGGCCGCAGCAGCTTGCAGAGTTCCCGGCCAGACAGCACCGTCAGCGCGCGCTCACCGCCAATGAAGGCGATGTTGTTGTTGAACTGGAACCCGACGGACGTCTGGAATTGCTGATTGTTGTTGTTGTTGTTGTTGCCGGGCTCCGGCGCCGGGGCCGGGTTCGTCCTGTTGACCATCACAGTCGGCGGTGAAGTCTCGGCCGCCATGGTGGGGGCCCTTGTAGGCGCAGCTGTAGGGGCAGCTGTCTGCAGCAGGCGACGGGCCAGTCGCCGGTCAGGTGTCACAGCCCCGCCGCCGGTCCTCAGCAGCCGGCGGCCCAGCCGCGGCGCGTTTGCCGCATGCGCGCCGTCCGCATGGCGGGCTGGATGCAACGTTTCGTCGCCTGCAAACGCCGAGACGCCTTCATTGGCAGCCGCACCATGCAGGCACCATCAATTGCCGTACCGCAGGCGCAGTGCGTACTTCGTGCAATAACGGCTTCGGGAGGCCCAGTCGCATGCACACCTGCCAGCCAGTGTCGAGCGGCGCCCACAGCACCCACGCTTGCGCAGTGTTCGGCGAGGCCCACAACCAGCACTAACAGAATGGACCTCATGGTCCGCCGGTTGCCAACACACTTGCGCCGCTAGCTGCACCGGAGGACCAATTCCCTCTGGAATTCCGGAATGCCGAATCAAGTGAAAAAAGCTCAGCCCTGATTGGCCCAAGCCTCAGTCCGAGGCATCCGAGAACCGCGAGCAAGTGCAGGCTGAGGCTGCACGCAAATGTACGCCAACCGGTGCTCGATTCCGTAGCAACGTCACCTTCAAACCCTCAAGGCCAGATTTCCGCAATGACGCTATGCAGCAGCGTGCGGCTGAGAACAGGAGGTGCCGGTGCGGCAGTGCACGGTGGTTTTGTGCAGAGTCGGTGCTGGACGCTTGTAAAGTTGTGATGCTGTGATGCGGGCAGGTATGCTGCGAACCCCCGTGGAGCACGTGGCAGAAACTCCGCTGCAAGCACAGTAAAGTCAGCACGATGAGGATGGGTCATGCTATCGTTATCCTCGTCCTCAGTGAAGTTATGCCGGTGGGGTCCGGGAAAAGAACGCTCATGCACCTGAATGAGGCCCGCGGCTCGGACGGCTTGGTCATTTCCAAGTCTTACACCGTTCTTACCAGATTTGTCCTCGTCATAAACCCTTCTCCTCTCCTCAGTGTACAGGGTAGATGCTAGATGTCACTAGGGATGCCAGCCTTCTTCTCGCTCCCCCCCCGAGGCACCATTGGAGACTGCTGCGACTGCATTGTGGCACGTGGGCCCACACTCCGCAGGCGCACCATGCAAGCCTGACCGCCGCTCATCGCACATCACCTCTTGGTCTCCTTGGACGCCTGGATCTCCAGGATCTCCTTGACGCCGAGCGTCAGCAGCGCCAGGCACGACAGCAGCACGCTCGCCGAAAAGGCGGCCTCCGTGTTGTATTCCTTGTAGGCGCCCTCCACATACAGCGTCAGCGTCTGCGTGCGCCCGATGATGTTGCCGGAGATGACGGACACGGCGCCAAACTCGCCCATTGCCCTCTGCGGCGGCGCAGCAGGAAACATTCCTCGGGCAGCAGGGTGCAGAGAGATCCTCGAAACTGCCACCAGGGGGCCGAATTCGAAAGAAAGTATACATTCTGACAACAGGATATGTGAAACAGAATGGCGGCTTCATCCCCCTAGGAGGTGCAGAAATCCACTGCATGTTCTGCGAGCTGGCACTGCACGGAGTTGTTGCAGAGTAGATGCGGGGTGAAGAAGGCGCACCGCGTTGGTGAGGATGATGCCGTACATGAGGCCCCACCGGATGTTGGGCAGCGTCACATTCCAGAACACCTGCATCAGCGTCACACACACCGTTGCGCTTTGCGTCGCCCATACTGCATTGCCCATTCACTGTTGTGGTCGACCATGTTAAGCCAGCCGCCCTCCCTCCCTCCTGCCCATTCAGGGTGCACAGGATGCTCCAGCGTCGCCTTCCCATGCATCTGAACTGGCTCCTCAACCACCAAAAAAAGCGTCTTCCGCGAATCCTGGCTGCTCGCAAGCCCAGCTCAGCGGCGCTGGTCCCTGGCGTCAACTTCCAGATCCTGCCGCAGCAAAGTTACTCGTGCTGAATCCTTGACTGCGCGTACCTCTAGGTAGGAGGCACTGAGGTTGTGTGCCACTTCCAGCTGCCTCTCCAGAGCCCCGTCGTGTGTGCAGAATACCCTCCTTCCCTAGTGAGGTATGTTGACGGACTTGCCTCGAAGTCGGAGGTCCCAAGCGTTCGTCCTGCGCCGCCGTCTGCAGCCCGTAGGATTTACACTGGTAACAAGCAGCGTTTTGGTATTGTTTTAGCAGTTTCGTTGGCGGATTCGCCCCGTACCTCTAGGTCGGAGGCGCCGAGGGTGCGCGCCGCCTCCTGCAGTCTACCCACATACCCAGGTAACTTATCTAAAGCGCCCTTCTTGCTTTATGTACCACTTACGAAAGCTCACCTCGAAGTCTGAGGCGCCGAGGGTGCGCGCCGCCTCCTCCTGTGCCATATCCATAGCCTCCAGGATGGGGATCAGCTCCCGCGCCACGAAGGGCATTGTCACGAACAACGTCGCCAGTGCCATGCCTGCGATGATTGGGCACGTCAAGGACAATAGGGTTTAGAGTTTAGGGTTTGCCAACGCACCATCAGGGCTGCAGCATGCCGCAAGCATAGATGCCAACATGCGAGGCATGCGACAGGGGCGTCACTCGGCATGTCCGAAGCACCGGTGCTGCCCACAGGGCAGTGCGGGGATGACGTGTGCAGTGCTGAACTGATGCACCTGGGAAGGCGAACACGACATTGAAGCCGAGGGCGTTCAGCGCGGGCGCGAACCAGCCGTTGCGGCCGTACAGCAGCACCTGCGGCAGCGCGACGGCAGCGACTTCAGCCGTCTACACGACACCTTTTCGGCATGTAGCCCTTAGCTTGCACGAGGCTCTGCGCCTTGGTGGACAACCATATTCAGCGTTGGGCCCGACCTCAAGCGCGCGTTCAACCCTCGACCCTAACCCCAAACCCTAAACCCTCACTGGCGCACATTAACACCTCCTCCAGTACATGCCGTGCTTGCGCCGCAGACATGTCTCTTGCAGCGCCTGAAAACCCTCGGGACGGTTCAGTTTCAGCGGCATTCACCAGCATGAGGCCGGTGCCGACGGAGCAGATGCTGAGGCGGGCAGGTCCAGGACGTCCGCGAGGGCTGCTCGAAGTCGATACGCGCAGAGAACCCTAGGACTGCCAGCGGCGCACCAGCACGGAATCGGTGATGACGGAGTTGTTGCTGAGACGAACAGGTCCAGGACGTCGCAGAGGCTGCTTTGAGTTTGGGAGTACGCCCAGAAAACTTCAAGACTGCCCAGCAGCGCACCAGCATGAGGCCGGTGACGATGACATCTCAGCTCGCTGCTTCAGGAAACCCGGATTGCTCCGATAGGCCCAGAATACCCTAGGACTGCCCAGCAGCGCACCAGCATGAGGCCGGTGACGACGGGGCTGATGCTAAAGGGCAGGTCCAGGACGGCCAGCAGCAGCGTCTTGCCGGGAAAGTTGTTGCGCGCTATGAGCAGCGCCGCGCTGATGCCGAACAGCGTGTTGATGGGCACCGCCACCGCCGCCAGCGCCAGCGTCAGTTGCAGCTGCAGGGTTTGTGCAGAGGCAGGCAGTGGGCACGGCGCATGTGTACTGACATGTTTTGCGGCGTACATGCAGCATGCGAGGTTAAGCGCTAGGAGGAACACCCCTGTGGCAGCTCACCCTACAGCACAGAAGAGTGTCGGTGCACCATCAGCACAGCTCGTGTATTGCAGCTTGTCAAAGTCAAAACGCACCGCATGAAGGAAGTCTGGGTCCGTCGTGTGTTGCAAAAACGGACCGAAGCCGTTGGCAAACGCCTGCACGCGGCCAGATACGTCAGCTGGAAGGGCGGACACCTTTGAGGATGCAGCTGTTTATTAGGGCACCGGATGACGAGAAGCAGCTGCTGGAACGCAGCATGCATGCGCGGCAACCCACCTGAATGAAGATGTTTGCGGTTGGCACTAGCAGCACCAGCAGCACGTAGGAAACGGCTATACCAACTAGCAGCTTTTTGCCTGGCGTGTCGACCTGCAATCATCCCAGAGGTGTACCGTCGGCACACACACTCTGTCGCCGTTGCAAGATGTGGCATGTTAAGCCGCAGCACCCGCATGTGGTTTGCGCCGTGATGCGTCCGCCTCCAAATTGGCAGCTCACCTCGCTGCCTCGGGGGCTACGGCTCTTTGTGAGGCCTCCACTGGGGCCACCTGCCGCTACCACATGCGGCTGCCCTCGCAAGCGCCTCCTCGCCGGCGCCGGCCGGCTGAGCGCTGTGACGCTGGACAGGGGGCTGCCGCCAGCTGCTGAACGCAATCTTTTCGCCGCTGCGGCCGCTGCACGCGGCTGTGGTGCTGAGTGTTGTCTCAACTGTGCGTCTGCTGGTCTGTAGCAGCCGCAGGCGTGCAGCGGCGAGCTGCTGGTGCTGGTGGCCGACCGATGGGTTGACCCTAGAGGCCGCATCCTGCACCGACACTGCCGCAGAATCGACAGCAGCTGGCTCAGAAAGCGCCTCTAGGTTGTCTGCAGCGCAATCGTCGTCTGTGGCGCAGGTCCGACACTCGAAATGCCATTGCACGTGCTTACGGCATGAGCATGGCCTCTGGCCCAATTTCAGTCGCCACAACTTGTGTTTCACGCCCTTCATCTGATCTTCAACCTACAGCTCGCATCAACATCGAGTCACGCGCCAAAATTCTGCTGTGACGATAGAGGTTGCACCCCCAGTGCCACCGCGCAGCAGCGGCAGGGCCACATGGAGGCAGCAGCACCTGCTGGCAGGCCTGACAGCCCTTTAGACATGCACAGTCACGAGCATGATGCAGACTCATCAACAGGCGCACATCAGGACCGCGCTGCACCTGCCGCTAGCAGCGCCGAGGCTGACACGGCCGCTTCGAGGCCGGCGCCCGTGCAGCAGGCTGCCCAGCTGCTCGGCCGAAGGCTCAAGGTCGGTATCTTTGCGTGTTACGTTTCACGCAGCATGCTGTGTAGGTCCTTGCCAGCGCGCATCTGAGCTGAAGTAACGCTGGCAAATCCTGTCAGGTCATAGTGACGGCAGTGTATGCGGGCTGATTGGAAGGTGGAGGTAAAGGATGGTCGAGTCCTTGAGGGCGACTTCTGGTGCCTGGACAAGCAGGGCAACATCGTCATGAACAACACGCAGCAGCTCAGCGACAGGTACGGCGGCGGTGCTCATACGGCGCAGGCGCCTGTATTCGCAGCGCCATGAGCAGCACATGTCTGCTCCGACAGTGCATGGCAGCTGCGAATGACAGACCCTGATCAAGATATTGCTGTGCAGCAGCAATGGCGCCAGCGATAAGCAGCAGCATATGGGGCTGGTGCTCGTCCCGCGGCACCAACAAACGACTTGTCAGCTGCTGGTGCGTGCAGGTCCCGCCTTGCATTGTTCCCCAGCGCATTGCACACGCACGACATTTGTACGTGTTGCACTTCTCGCCACTAGCATCAGGATCATGCAGATGCAATGCACGAATGCGGAGTCCTGACTTCCGCTTCAGCCATGTTTCATAAGGTCATAAATTGACTGTGATCTCGCAGGTCATGCCTGGCGAGCAAGCGGAGACAACAGTGTTACTGGCAGAGGCGGCAGGATGAGCGCTGGGGAAGATCGCGGGGATTCTCACATGTCTTTACACCGGTGTGCTGCGCCGCCTCTCGGTGGAGTGCTGCGGGACCATGCTCATGACTCATGAAACAGCAGCCCCAGATGCTCCTGCGTCGATGATGCGGATGGAAAGGCAGGACACACGCTCTCTGGTGCCCATGTCGGAGGCAGAATATGGCAGCCGCGAGCGTGCTCTGCTGCCGCCAATGCAGCGCAGCTCCAGCCCAATTCAGCCGCATGCCGGCAGTCGCTGATGCTGCCTCTGAGAGCCTGCAGTGAATTGGCGCAGGCGGCTTGATGCGATATATCAATGCGAACGGAGCACGCTTGGCCGTCTACTTTGTTAGTGACATTAGCAATCTCCCCTTTGCAGTGTGATTTGGGGCCAGGTCTCTGTTTGGACCTCATGTTTCCAGCAGCGTTGTGCCGTCCCCGGCCCGCTTGAAGTGAGGCGAGTGGCATGATTGCTGGCTACATTTAATGCATGGAGCCAGCACGGTTTCAAACGGCTGGCCGCTGACGCCACAGAGGCGCGTAAGTTCGAGCAGCACGTGCATCGAAGGGACTGAGTCATCGAAGAAAGAGCCTCGTGCGCCGAAGCCTTTCCCAGCGGCGCAATGCCAGCGGGTGAAGCATATAGATACGGAAGCAAATCGCGTCTTGTCCAGTCAAGTATCAAGACAATGAAGTATCATGGGAGTCGCCAGCTTCAGAAAATCGAAAATATACTGTGTTCATTGCCGACCCCATCCTAGTTTCAAATGCAGCTGTGTTTGTTTGTGGCGCATCAGATGACAATGAGTTGCGCCGCATCAGGTCGAAGCTCCCGCAGCAAAGCTGGTCGATGAATGACGTTTGCGACGTGTTTGCAGCCAGGTCATACCCGGACATACAGATATGTACTTCTTTGCCATACGCCGTCGCTGAAGCACTTCTTTGCTGATCTCCGTCTTTTCATGCTCTGACATGGCATGCGTCATTTGACGCCCACCACGCAAAAACCAGTGCGCATGAACACGTATGATATTGTTAGGTTTCACCGTGTGCCCTCTGTTTTTGGTACCGTTTTTTGAAAAACCAAACCTGGTGAAGTCCAAATCAAACATTTTTGTGCCTGTCATCCAAATCTGACGGTGAGGGCTCGGGGACAGGAGCAAAACCCTGTCCCACCGTTGTTGTTGCCACTCTGTGCATTGTCTGCCGCGCGCCTTCTGACCTCCGTTGACGGTCTATAGATGCTCGTGGCGTTCTTGTGTCACTTCCTACAGCTGCGGCAGTGCGGCAGTCACTCCTGAGGGTTACGAGTCAGGACTTCCGCGCCGTTGATGTCTGTGTGCCGGAACTTCTAACCGGCGGCGCATCCCCGCATCCGTGGCCCCCTCTTGTGCTGGCTCAACTGGGCCCGTTGGCGCTCACTTTGTCAGTTCAGCAGGCTGTTGGCGAACAGGATGACCTGCGCGGAAAGGGGAATTGTAATGCTGCGGCAACGCAGAGTGCGGACTTGGAGGTGCCTCGGACGCCCATCATGAAAAGAATTCCTCTGCAGTGAAGAATTGATAAGATTAACGAGGCTAACCAGATTTACTTAGCAAGCCTCGCCGAAAATCTAGTATACAATTGTTATCACTAGCAAAAACATTTTTTGGTTCCCCAAGTCTATAATGGATACCGAGATACCGAGTTCGATCCTCGGTGGTGGAGGTGAGGGGTTACAGTCGTTCGGCACAACTGCCATTTAATGTAGCGACCAACTGGCAATTGTGAAAACCCTTACTGATTCGTCACCAAGGATGACGCGGCAGCAGTGTCACCAAGCATGGCACGGCGGCAGCCTGCGTGACGTTCACAAAACCCTACCTGGACGTACAGCGCCAGCAGCGCAAAGTAGGAGAACGCGCCGCGGTTCCGCTTCGACGGCGTCCCCGTGCTGTAGCCCTGGAAGCACGTACATGCAAACCTCATGCTGGCGCTTGACCTAGCACAGCACATGTCAGGTGGAGTGTGGCTGTGACACAGCTAGCAAATGATCGACACAGATGGCGAGGTGTGTGTGCATTGAAGTTCCGCACCTGGAAGTAGACAAACTTGCCCGCATTATAGACGAGCGCAGCCACCGCAGCCGGGAGTGGGTACTGCGTGTGCACAGAAGATCATACACATCAGGTGCTTTGCCTGCAAGAGCGGTTGCCGGAAAGCAGCGCACCACATCGCATGAAGCTCCAGTTGCGCCAGGAGCCAAGATGCGGGAGATTGATCCCATAAGTGTGCAACCCTCACAAGCTACCGCGCTCAACTGCGTGCAGGGGGCCACATCTTGGTGCTGCATCCTAGCAAGAAGCGAACGCGCACCTTGATCGCGGCGACGGCAAAGACGCTCAGGAAGTGGGGCAGCTGCTCCAAGCTGTTCTGGTGGCCCCGCTGCACGCAGTTGAACTCGTTGGCCTGCTTGTTGGAGGCGTCCGCATACAGCGCCGGGTACTTGACGCCCAACCTGCGGTTGCATGTAAGGGGAATGAAATTGAAGGATGGTGCGGCCGGACTCAGGCCGACCAGAGTCTTTGATCTGCGGAACCGGCTCTGGCAAGTGGCGCCCTGCCACGAGCCACAGCAGCTGGCGGCAGGGATGCACGGCGCTGCAGCAACAGCTGGCAGCAGCCAGTGAGCACGACGAGCATGTCCAACCAGGCCATGTGGATGCTTGCCCCCACATGGGGCGCCACATGGATGCGTTATACTGACAGTGCATTCTCTGGCCAATCATCCAGAGCGTGGGCATGCTCACCGCTTGCGAGCACTGCTGACGCCCGCCGCCATGTACCTGCAAGGATGATGCCCACTCACATCCGAAGGCACAATGAACGTAACATACATGACATGCACCTGCCCACCAGTCCGACCACCAGCGCCCATTCGCATGGCCTGTGCAGCAGCCGATCTCACCGTTCATGCGCGACTGTAGACTCACCAGTAGTGAATGAAGATGGTGGCCAGCAAGGCGAGCAGCACGAAGCCGTGCTCCTGCCTGCGCACACACAGCAGCCGTGTGTGACTGCTGCAGCCTAAGACATGGGGATGCGCAACATGACATGCAGCATGGCGACCGCAGCAGAGGAACGTGCGGCAGTGTCGATCAGGATGATAGGCGGGCCGCACTTGAGCTCCACCTGCAACGTCAGCAGGTGGCCAGCGTTCAGTGACGCACTTCGGGACTACATTAGCAAGCTGCAGCGTCCCACAGCATCGAAGCAGCACAGCATCATCAAGAATCAGCGCAACAAAGGACAGGGGCGCCTTGGCCGTACCGCGACGGTGGAAGCATCGAGGAGACCCATGACGAACTGGTGGCTACGACAGCTGAGTGGCGAGATGTGCGGTCTTACAGGGAAGTCGAGCAGGTTTCCCAAGTCACACGAAAATGCTTGCAAAGCTGTGATACATTTGCAGCTGGGTCGATGTGGCATTACGAAGGGCGGCAGCTGTGTCGAAGCCACGGGTTGCCCGTGCTCTCTTTCCCCATTCAGTGAGAACGAAACACATGTTGCCAGTGCTGTCGTGCATCGCTGCTTCGAGAAAGGTGAAGCACTCGGCCGCCATCGGTGGCGCTTAGACTCTGCAGATCCGTGGCCTCGTAGGCACTCACGCTGCGTTCTCTTTCAAATAAATCCACTGTCATCGCTGGGCTGCAGCGCCGCTTGGCCGCGATCCGAGCCCGCCGAGCTGCAGCGCCAGAAGATGCAGGCGTCAGTGCCCCCCAGTCGCAAAGCAACCGCGCAGCATGTGCGGACACTTCATGACAGCCAGGCATGCTTGCCACCGAAAGCAACGTAGAATTTTTTCAGCAGCAAACGGCAGCACCTGGACGACAATGGTTCCGGTGTCGGGCGAGGATATGAACTTGTGCCCCGCCTCGCTCAGCCACCGGACCACGGCCGGCCGGATGCGCGGGCGGCCGCCGACGCTGTGCATCCCCTTGCCTGTGGCGCATGGATGCAGAGATTGGAAGCAACTCGGGAAAGCAAGGGTGGCGCTACATGAGGATGGGGGTGTCAGCACGAACGGAAGCGGGATATGGAACTGGATGCACTGCTGTTCACCAGGAATCATTCCATCAGGACTCGAGACACTTGAAAACGCAGACGCCCGCAGAACGCAGCGTTGTACCGGTGATGACGGACAGGGCAATGCCGTCAGGGGCGCGGTAGGCGACGCCTGCCAGGCACTCGATGTGGTGCTCCAGCTCCGTCAGTGCCTCCTCCACCAGCATGCCGTGCAGGTCCACCTGTGGACATCCACAAGCGACATGGTTAATTACTGCGTTGGTTTGTTCGTCGTCTGGCGCCCCAAACAGTCGGAAAAACAAGTACCAGATAGCAGCATCCTGTCATCCTGGCGTCCTACCATCCTAGGGTCTTGCAATGTGCATCCGAAGGCGACAACAGCACTCGATGTGGTGCTCCGGCTCCAGCTCTTCCACAGGCGTGTGCCATGTAGGAATGTATGTCCGCAGACATGCACACATTGATATTGTGCAGAAATTGGTATTGTGCGTATATTGATGATTGCCTGCTTTGCGGACTCGGCATCGTCAGCACACCCATGGAGGGTTTTCCTGTCTGGCACCATGCACAGGCCCTCATGTATGGTGGCGCCAATTGCCGATGCCACAAAAGCCATTCGAATTGAAATGTGGGGGCCAAAACCAGGCCCCGCACCTCGAAGGTCTGCCGCCGCCCAATGTTGCTGCTCTTGAAGGCGCCGGTGTTGGACGCCTCCCGTCGCGCCTTGTACATCACGTGGTGCTGGTCCTGCTGCCGCCGCCACTCACCCTGCCCCTGCAAGTCGCCTGCGCAGCCAGAGAAGAAAGCTGAAAGGATAGCTGGCAATGGAAGTGCAGAGCGATGTACATAACGCGGTGCTGCTGCGGCACTCCGCCTCACCCTGCACATCGCCTGCACAGCCAGAGAGGATGTCAAGGTCAGATGTAGCCGACGATGGCGCTCCTACGAGCCTGAGTTGGTATAGGTCTCTGAGATGCATCAGGCCATCATGAGTGGCGCATGCTCATAGCTGCGCACCAGCTTGTGGCAACACGCTGCATGGAGGTCAAGGCAGCAAGCGCATCCAGCCACGGGTTGCGAGACAATCTCTCGGTCTGGCCTGATGTGAAACAGCGAGGCCATGAGGCCCTCCAGATGAGGCCCTCCAGCTCACGGACAAAGATGCGTCCTTGGAATGGAACAAGGGGATCCACCATAAAACCCTACCTGCGCGGGCGGCGGCATCGGCGGCGCGGCAGCACTCGTCGCGCGCCTGCCGGTGTGCAAACGCGCTGGCGCGGTTGCTGTCGGCGGCGGTGCGCGCTTCCGCTCGGCGCGCCGCCACCGCTGGGGTCCACGGCGGCCGGATTTCAGTGATTACCGGCGGCGGCGCCTGCCAGCCCTGCAGGCGGCAGTCAGGTTGTGGTGGGTAGGCTGCTCAGCTATGAGACGCGGATAACGTAGTACCCTTGTTGTATGAGAACAAGGTCTGGTTCAATGGCCGGTGCTGAACGAGCGATGAGCAGAGTGGTGATGACTGGGGCCGCTAGGAGGGTTGTCAGCGGTGCAGGCAGCGGCACAGGCACTGCAGCGGGCTCCTGCCAGCAGAGAAGTGCGTCCCTCGAAGCATGCAGAAGCATGCAACGGGCTCGCCCAGGCACGCAGGTGCCGTGCAGTCACGCACCTGGGCGGCGGTGCTGTGAAGTTGGGATGCGGCCGGTCTCGGCGGCGGCAGAAACGGCGGGCAGCCTGTGTCACCATCTGCCATTGGCCGTCCTGACTGCTGCCGTGCCGCTGCGTCGTCCCAGTCGCACGAGCTCCTGCACGGGAGCACGCCAAATGCTCTTTGAGCTGCATGCGCAGCAGATGTCCAGGTGTCCCATACGGTTAGCATCTCGAGGGACAGCTGGTTTTTTGAGGACACCTCCAGGACACGAGCCTGCCAGGCTTCTACTGCAGGACACGAAGGGCAGAGTTCCTTCTTATCCAATCAGGCTCACCCATCAGAGCTGTACTGGGGGTCGGAAGCGCTGCCGGACAATCGGTTGAAGTGCCGTCCCGGAGCTCCCGGCCGGGCCGCCTGCGACGGCTGCTGCATTCTGTCCGACTGCGGCGGCGGCGGCCATTGTTTCGACCGAGCTGGCTGCTGGTGCTGCTGCTGTGGCAGCGCCGTCTGCCACCGTGCTGGCAGCTGCGGCGGCGCCGACTGTCGCCCGAGCCGCTGCTGCTGCTGCTGCCGCTGCCGCTGCGGCTGGGCCTGCGGCGGCGGGTGCCGCTGGTGGACCTGCGGCTGCTGCCGCTGCGGCTGTAGTGAAGGCTGCGGCGACGGTGGAGTCTGATGCTGCTGTGGATGGTACTGACTGCCCCATTGTGGCGGCGGCTGCGGCGGCGGCTGTGACCGAGGCTGCGCTTCATAAGCATGCTGGCTCGCGCCTGCAGCTGCGCCGTACACCGTCTGCACGAAGCGCGCGGCGTCGGGTGAAGCCTGCAGGAACTCTGTCGGGCTGACCGTGCTGACGGCACAGCCCGCGCCCTTTGCCGGGCCGAAAGCGGCCGGCGCGCTGTGCCGACTGGACACCTCAGCATGGCCGAGGGATGCGCCAGTGTAGCCGAAGGTGGCTGTCTCCGCCCACCCGCTGAAGGAGTGCTCCTCTTGGCTGGCGGCCGTGCCGTGACTGGGTATGTTGCCGTGGCTGGCCGCCGGGGGCTGCTGCTGCTGCTGCTGCTGCGGCGGCGGCGGCGGCTGATGCAGCTGCTGCTGCTGCCACGAGCCGCAAATGTGCTCGTGGTGCGGGAAATCCGGTGACGCCGGCATGCTGCCTTCAGCGCCGCTGCTTTGCCTGCAAACGCAAGAGGTGCGATGGGCAGCCTGCGATGGGAGATGCTGCATCCTGTCGCCACTGTCCTTGCACCACACATTGACCTCGAGCAAAAGGACACGCGAGGCAGACAGGACGGATGAACAGACAAACCGCAGCAGTGGGAAGGCACCAGCAGGGAGCAGACCTGTGCGCTGTGGCGAAGAGGTCTGCAGGTTCCATCTCTACGCTGCTGGCCGCCAGGCTGGAACCCCCGGACGCGTCCAGGCTGTTGTATCTGTGTGCCGCCGCGGCCGCCGCCGCGGCCACCTGGCACCACGGGTGCATCAGCTCGTTTGAGCATGGTGTGCAGGTGAGATGAAAGCTATGAAGGTGTGCCTCGATGGAACATTTGTTACATCAGAGCTGAAGTGGGGCTCAGAAAAAGGATTCCCGCCCACCTTCTGGGCTTCCAGGTCGACGTTGCTGTTTGCGGCTTTGACCTTCTGCTTTGCGGCTGCCTTTGCAGCTGCCTTTGCAGCTGCTTTTCCGGCTGCCTTTTGGCTGCGAGACTGCTTCAGTGGCGGCGGCACCATCGGCTCCGGCGGCGCCGGCAGATCTGAGACACGCGTCTGCCTGCAGCCGCAGGTCAGTGATGGCTGTGATGTTCCTGGCAAGACTGCATTCAAGGTCTTGCCATGTATCTTGGGCGTATGCCAGTGTGTCTCGTGTTCGGGAATACAGTTGCTCCGTTCGATTGCTGGGCGCAGCGCCTGTGATGTGCAGAGAAATGGAAGACGCACGGCAAGGCCTCGTAATGCGGCCGCGGCCGCTGCGGCGGCGCAGACTGCGGGCCGTCACCAAACATGAAGACTTTGCCCGCCGCGTCGACTGCCTGCGCCTGTTCCAGCGGGGCCTGCAGTGCTGCCTGCACCTCCTCGCGGCTGTAGCACAGCCCGCCATGCAGCATCTTCACGCCCATAAACCCTGCGCATGACTCACCGCGAGACGCCATCAGACCGGCATCAGGGTCTTGACAGCGTGTTGCAGCACCGAGACGAATGGCAATGTGACGAGGCACACAGCGTTGCACAGGTCTGGTCCACGAAAAAAAGCTCTGACTTCAAAGAGCTTCAGGAATCGCACGCTGGATCTACCAGGATACAAGCAGGAGTTATCCTGCAGGTGCGCGCCTTCCAGGGTAAACAGCACAGGATGCATGTCGTCGTCCGTCCAGATGGAGTCCAGTTTGCCCACCAGCTCGCCGGCATACTTCGCGCGGATGCCTGCCAGCACGGCAGGGTGTGGATGTATCACTTGCGGGATCTCCAGAAGTTTTACTGCACAGATGCGTGCTGCACAAGTGCGGAAGAGTGCAGCCTGGCTGAACACAAGAGGCACACACTCAGGGCGCGATGAGTGACACAGGGGCATGCAGCGTAACATAACAGTCCAGGGGAAGCACCTTCCGCTATGGAAATGGTGACGTGCGGCACCGCTGCGGAGCGCAGGTTGCTCGGCAGTGTCACGTCTGCCGCCTGCGATACGTCAAAGCATGCGCAAGTTCGGACGGATTGCCCCCGCCATGTTGTTCCAGCTTAGTCTGGAGGTGGCACAGTTGGCAGATGGAGGTGGAGGTGTGTGGGTGCCACCGCTCAGTCAGATGCGGGCGGAAACGAAACCGGAGGAATGTGTGATGTTCAACATGAGCTAGTGAGAAGGGCACCTGCGCGGCATCGTCGGCGCAGATGCGACGCACTCCCAGCTCCACCCGTGCACCGAGCGGCAGCGCCAGCACCTACGCAGGTGGGGTTTTTGCAGAGTTGCGGTTTCAGCCGATTGGCTCTGTGCTGGCTCCAGATTTGCTATCAAAGCGCATGTGTGCGCTCGTTCTCAAAGCGTGAAATGTATGTCTTGGTTACCCCGAACCAGAGGTTCCCAGCATCCCTGACACACAGCAGCAGCAGCAGTGCCGGCATTGCTGTTCCAGCTGCAGCTGCGGCACAGGCAAAGGAACGACAAGGCATGCCGGCAAACCTGCTCCAGGGTGGGTCGGTAGTCCAGGGTGGCGTGGTCTGCGTGCACGTGCGGGTGCTGTGCCGGCGCCACCGCCAGCAGCTTCTTCTGACTGGCGGCCGTCAGGAAGATGCCGCTATATGCCAGCACCTGCCAGCGCAGGACTGGCATAATAGGAATTAACGAATACCAGGGACGGATGGGGTTGCATGGGCGCGACCTCCTGGCTGAGTGAGGGTGCATAACGGTTGCCCCAGTCCCCGTCTCTGCAGTCTGGCGTTATTGAGACAAAGGCTGCTTCTGGATCGTACCTGAAGCTCCTGGGACGAGGGCAGGGCTTGGGCCAATGAGGCTGCAGGCTCCTGTTGGACCGGAGGATCCGCCTGAGATTGCAGCTCAGCCCGCTGCTGCTTCGTTGGAGCTTGTTCCACATCGTCCGAGTAGTCGCGGTGCGGCAGCGCTGCCAAGGCAGCTGCAGGAGCAGCTTTGTGCAGCTTTGGCTTCGGGCGCGGCGGAGGACCCATTGCCAGCGCAGCCGCGAGCTTCGTGCCGCGCCTTGCCGGCGAAGCAGCGGCCGCCGCGCTGCCGCCTGTGGCGCGGCCGCCGTCCACAGAACTACGGCCTGCTGCGCCCCGGGCTCCCGACTCATCTGCGGCGGCAAGACTGTCCGCCGTAGAGCTGCCGCTGCCGCTGCCGCTGCCGCTGCCGCCAAAGGGAAGCGAGCTGGAAGCGGACACCGCCAGGCTGTGGAAGGCGGCTCGCAGGCCACCAGGCTGCCGTGCAGCCCTGCGCCCTGTGCGATCGGGCGCTTGGCTACTCTCCAGCTGTGACAGCAGGCCGTGCAGGCTGCCGGCTGAGTCATACAGCGAGTCCGCGGGCTGCGGCGGTGAGGCGTGCTGTGGCTGACCAGCCGCCGGGCCACGGTAATTGATCGACTCCCACAGGTCTCGGGCGTGGAGGTCGCTGCTGGACGCTGTCTGCGGCGAGGCGGCCGCAGTAGCTAGAGGCTCCACCGGCGGCAGCTGCCACTGCGGCCAGTAGCCGCGGCTGCGGCGCAGCTGCGGCGGCGGGGCGCCGCCCTGCGGCAGACTCCGCTGCTGCTGGGGCTTCGCCTCCGGCCACTCAAACACAAGACGGCGGCCTGCGCTGCTGCTGTGACTATCCTCGTGCTGCTCGGACGGCCCGGGGGGCGGCAGCGGCTGTGGCCCCGGTGTGTCCAGGGCGCCCGGAGGACGCCCCGACTGCAGGCTGGTGACTGCCAGTTTGGCAGCCGCCGCGTTCAGGGCTTCAAGCTTCTGTGTGTGCGGCGGCACAACCCGTATTAGACGCCTTCTGGGCTTTGCCGGCGGGTTGAAGCTCCCGACTGAGAAGGATGTGAACTGGCCCAAGGACGCAGGCAGCGATGCTGCATCGGAGGAGTCGCTCATGTGGTTCAGGACGATGTGAAGCTTTCTGGTGCTGATTGTTGGCAGACTAGTGAAGTGTAAGCTTCAACCTGGCGAAGGGCCGGTGCCACCAGCCTGGGACAGCCAGATAGGATGGTTGCAAGGCCTAGCGCGCCCAGCGCAGCGTGCTTTTGAGACCCGCCAGTCACGCCGATGAGGCAGATGCAACGATCATGATGTATACATGCAAGTTAGGACGTGGTGATGACGCGACGTTCCAAGGGGTATCATAGGCCCCACGACGGGTCCCAGGGTCGCGGGACGTCGTCCAAGGCTGCCAGCTTCCGGCGCCCAGACTGGGGCTGCGCAAGCTGCCCTCGGACTTGTACCGTCTGCCCTTGGACAGGGGT
>JAABUL010001229.1_pt1 | contig 49702 bp, 46 predicted proteins | sample 5559151 | NCBI WGS metagenome assembly JAABUL01 (sample SAMN10711876, study PRJNA513368) | rock metagenome | isolation source: Antarctica rocks | place: Antarctica: Victoria Land, Pudding Butte sud
GTATTGTACAATGCGTTTTAAGACACGTACCTGGTCCCTTCCTACTACTGGGAACGCCGGTAATTGAATATCAGTCATACACTGCAAATTGAGCAGTGGACCGCGCAGCTCTTCAGGGTACGAAAGGGATTCTGCACAACCAAACGTCCGGTTCCACATCACTATGCATTGATTGACGATCGACCTGTGCCGGCTTTTCAACCCTGATAGTAGCAGGTGCTGTATACTGAACAAAAGATTAGTGTCGTGGTCGGGACAATTCTCGATAACAGTCAGTACAATTGACCACAGCTTGTAAACCTGTGCCGGATCCAGTCAGCAGGAACCAACGGTGGTGCGTGGCCACTTACATCGAGAGACACTGCAGTAAGCAGAGAAGGCTTCGGTGAGCTCAAGAGCCCGTCGGCATCTTCGATCCATGTAGCCAGACCTGCCTGTATCCGGGTGATGATGAATTCTTGGTGCTCCAAAGGACAGGAGCCTATCATGGTTGTCACAGCTGAGAAAAACAAGCCGATAGCTTCAGCAGCCAGCGTCATCGTAGGTGCATATGCACTGCCGAGAAGTTTATCTACCATAGAACAAACACTATCAAAAGGTTTAAGTGAGTATGATATGGGAGATGTGTGACCGATGCCCCAAAGCAGGTTTTGTGCCCGTTCCATCTGCTGGTAGGACCGTGGCCAGTGGGTACCTCTCAGCAGTATAACCGCAGTCAGTAGCAGTGCTTCATCACATACATTACTGGTTTTACATATCTCGTGTGCTAAAGGTTCAGTCTTTACCAGAGTGATACCAACATCGCAAATTTCCTCACGGAGAGAATCCGCGATGCAACCGTGAAGCTTCCGCCAGGAATCAATGGTCTTAAGAGAGCGCTGCTGAATACCAAGCTCGAGAATCTTCACAGCCTCTCTATATTCATGACCTGGGGGCCGAGGACTGGCATCATGAGGATCATTCTGCTGAGGCAATTTGATGGCCAAAGAGGTAGCTTCCGCAATGAGTTGCCACAAGACTAGGCTCGCCTCCTTGCTAGATGCTTCGTCCACCAAAAGGAGACGAGCCAGAAGGCGCAACGCGACTAGCTGTGTCCGCCTGTTTGTGGCAGACTGTAAGATTATATGCATGACAAACTTGACAGTGTCGATATAGCCCAAGCTTGGTGGCTGGTCAGGTAGGCTCTTGAGTAGAAGCTTGAGTAGATGAGTGGCCGGAGAATTTAAAGAGCTGGAGTCTCGACTAGACCGACTGGAGGGTGTCTCTGTGGCCTCAAATGCGTTCTGTGAAGTCAAGATAATCCGTCTTTCCATAAAGGGAATGGTCCCAATCTTCGTTACTGCTTCTTGTAGCAAATGCGCGATTTTGAGATAAACATCTGCTTTGTCTTCTATAGTTGATTCATCCGGCTGCGAATCCTCACGGTTCTGGAGTCCCTTGCTGCGCCGCTCTAATAAATGCTTGACGTGATTGATTATGGTTGAGACGGCCCTCATCGCATCCATCGATACTTTGACTTCCTTGCTACTTGCGATACCCAAGGCTGTCATGAAGTTTCGCCAGGCCATAACCGCTGGAGCTTCACGATCATCACCCAGTCGCCAGTCAGCTAGGTCAGAGAGCTTGTCAAAGATTTGTACAATTCTGTCTGCTCTTAGACGAATCCACTTCGGATCAAGACAAGGAAGCTCCTCCGGCTTCACAGGCCCGTTCATGTTGGCTCTGTTCTCGTCCCATACCTTTGGCTTGCCACACGAAGAGAGCAGGGAAGCCATTATATCAAAAGCATGATTCAAATCCGACTTGCTGGCCGCGAAGGAGCTCGGAATAATTTGAGCGACATATAATTCCCAAAATTGATCAAGTTGTGCGTGCGTTGCCGTTGGGCGAAAAGCATAGTATAAAAGAGTACAATACGTTGACCGGGCAACTTGCTTTGCTTGCTTCGAATTTTTATCATTGGCTTTGCGTTCCAGGTGAGCCACTAGCGGCTGTCGAAGCATCTTGGTCATTGAAGCGGAGGTCGAGGTGTCTGGATTGATAACGAATATCAGTCGACTCCAAGCAATATTCGCTTGAAATTTGACTCGTGGATCACTGCAGTTCAGGCAACGCTGGATGACAATTAGCCATGCTTTCATATGCTCCCAGCACTCCAATTGACGTCGGCGACTTCGAAAAAACAGAATCATAACGCTCCAAATCTGGGGTGCATGAACACCATCTTCTTTATTGATCGTAATCTCACCAAGGCGAGTGCAAAGTAAGTCGACCACTTTCTTGCCCTCTGGATTTGCCCTGTTGCACACCTCGACGAATGCCTGTGTAACCGAGCATACTGTCCCGAGCTGAAGGCCTGCTTCAACTCCAAATCCAATTGCGCGAACACGAACGTCTTTGATCGAACTGAGCATGCCTGAGATGAGATTTTCGATCCAACTTCCAACCCGAGCAGCCATCACTGATTTTGACTGTAGCAAAAGTCGCTGGTAAATCATTAATCGGTGGCAAATGATACGGTTGCCCTTGATTCGAGTTGTCACAACATCAAGGGCAGAGATAAGTCGGTTCACACGGTCCACTGTCATAATCTTGAATGTGAACTTCTGTTTCTCCAGTAAATGCATATAGTGAGATACTAAGATCTTAGGTGAGCTAGTATCTTCCATGCTTGATATCGATCGATCAAGGATAAGCGAGCAGAAATCTTCTGGGAGTGTGCCTGCCAGGCTGGGAGTGCAGAGAAAGATCGTCAGGACTTTCAGAGCTTGTGTGATAAGTTGTGTATCTATATTGCCGTCTGAGCCGGTCTTTGCAGAGACATCTCGTCTAATATATCCAACAATCTCTATGGCCTTCTCTGAAAGATCCTTCGTCTCTGGGATTTCGTCATAGGCGCTCAGGCATGCAAACAGAGTGGTATAAGCATCAAGTCGGGAGGCTCGCGAAGGGTTCGCCAAGTGCGCAACTGTGGAGCGGAGCATCGCTGGAAAGCTCGTCTGGTCGAAAGCTAGCATCTCAGTGTCGGAAAGGAACGTAGTGTTCTCCGTGCAGCCTTTCAGAATGGACTTGAGAGATTTGCATTCCTTAGAGGGCGGCAGCCGTCGCATCGAGCTCTCGGAGTCCGAATCCTTGCTGCCAGATACAGGAAGTCGGTGAAATTCTGTCCAGGGTGAAAACCCAACCTTTTTTTGAGCTCTCTCCAAGGTACCCTTGATATATTCGGCAGAGGATGAAGGAGACTCGTCAGGCGTGTCCACCAGGGGGTAATCGGGTCTGGCAACATTCACACTGGTATCATTGGCACTGGCGGGCTTTGCAGAGCTCTCTTTAGGAGGTGTAGGTGGGCGTGCAGCAAGCGGTGCTAATCCTGGAGCGAAGCCCACCATGGTCGGTATAAGTCAGACGAAGTTCCATAGGAAAATTCTCAGCAGATGAAGAGATTTCACTCCGGCGTCTTGAAGCAAACACAGTCATGCAGAGAGCCTGATCACATTTGGTAGGCGCCTACCATAGTAAATGTGATACACCAAACGCGCATTAACGCGTCCAAACAGAGATTCAGGGTCCCACTTCAATTGATGATTAGTCATCGGGCCTCTTTACCGTCTTGGCTTTCTTGGCATCGATGGCTCAAAGAAACATCTCTAGCAATGTACGGCCGATCAAAGGTTGTAGCAATTCACGCATGAAGTGCTATGGGCAAGTATGACCTGGATTCACTACAGCGTTGGGCTGGCTAATATTTGAATTGTGAAGCAAAGGTAGACGAGATCGTAGAAATTTTGGGAAACATCAAGGCCAGTGACCAGAATTCATCATCTGCAGGTGAGCAGCCAAGCGTTTGGAACTAATGGCGCAAGAGCTCAAGAACTTATGCTGTAGCGAAGCTCCATCTCCTAAGCCGTCTCAAGTCACAAATCATTTCCGCGGAGGCTACAGCAGTATTCACTCAAGATGTAATGATTGTACCCAACAAATCTGGCTTTACAATATATCTCATTATCTTTAGGATGTGAATGTTCTCTGCGTCTATGCGTTTGAGGAGTCTGATCCCAATGCTCCGTCGTCTCTGGTGGCTTTAAGGTGCCTCGCGAATTTGCTACTTCTGGAACCTAAGACTCGACAATTCTTTGTCAATAAAGGCTACGCTGGTGCGACGGCAAAAAGACTGAAGGTGACCACCATCAATGCCATGATGTGGCCGAAATGTTGACAGCATATCAGAAAAGTGCAGAGAATGAATTGCTATGCTCACGGATCCTCTTCTTGTTGACGTACGATACCAGATTCGACTTTGATGACCTATTCGAGAATCACTCCCTTGCTGATTCGATTCATGAGGTACCGTTCTCTTGTTTCGTATGGCTAGGGCCCCACGTTGCTTGTGGCTTACGGACTGCTAGAACATTGCCTCCCATGCCTCGCTCTATGTCAATTACAAGCGCGAGCGCCACCAACAAGATGATAGTAATGGGACCAAGCAATTGCCGATCCTCACGCCGGAGACTTTGGCAGAGTCTCTCAAATTGCTTTTCAATCTAAACCAATTCTATCCGCATCATACTAGAGACTTTACACGGACAATAAAGCCGATTTTACAGATAATGACTAGCATGATACTAGAAGTCAAGGCCTTACAACCCCCAGTCACCCAGCTGATCAATGTCCTTTTAAGTCTTGACCTTCCAGGACCGGTGTCGCCAGATCCTCGCGGACAGCGGGAGTACACTCCTCATTTTCCAGAGGAAAATCCACATGATAACTACTTACGTTTCATCAGCATTCTAGACTCCGGCGTCCGCTTTTCTGTAGAAGAGGAATTGGATCGTTTGATACCGCTCGTGACGCTGCTGAGGCGAGTGTACGAGCTCGCGCCACCGGACATCAAGTCCGACATGCGCGCACAGTTGTTGCCTTCAAACGAGGAGCGAGCCGAACCTCTTGGCAAATCTGATTCTCTCCCATCGCATCTCCTTCGCCTTTCGACCGGGCTCACTGTTCCTCGGCTCAAGGAAGGAATTTCGAGCTTCCTCTTCGAGCTTTCTGATAAAGACGCCGCCACCTTTGTAAGGAACGTCGGATATGGCTATGCTGCTGGTTACTTGATGACCCACAGTCTGCCTGTACCGGGGAACGCTAGTGGAGACCTAGGAGAGAGGGTCACAACTCTCGAAGGCCAGGAAATTAACCCGATTACTGGGCAGCGACGAGACATGGAGCCGGAAGATCCACTCCCAGAAATGACAGACGAAGAAAAGGAAAGAGAGGCAGAGAGATTGTTCGTGCTGTTTGAACGTTTGAAAGCAACAGGAGTCATGAATGTTGTGAACCCAGTCCAGCAAGTTGTTGAAGAAGGTCGATTCGAAGAAATCGATTAGTCTAATTCATGTGCATATCCAGCCTCTCTTCCATGAAAGTGATGTAGTCTCTAAAAGCACGCTTGGCTCTATAGCACACGGGTACCGAGGTTTATAACCTCGCCTTAGGCTTCCATTTGATCCAACTATGATCCTCCCCAATTTCCACCAAATGATCAACGTCCTTCGTGTTCACCAGCCCTGGATGCAGTCTCTCCACATCTGTAACCCCCACTAACCTTAAACTTGTCTCCAATTCATCCTTCAAGATCGAAATCATATGCTCCACGCCCTCCTGTCCGTAACAAAGACTGTACAAAAACGGTCTCCCGATGCCAACAGCCGTAGCACCCAGACACAGCGCCTTCATGATATCAGTACCCCTCGTAATCCCTCCATCAATGTAGATCTCAAGTCCACTATCAAAGATTTCAGGACAGATACGATGTAGTTCCAGCAACGTCAAAATGCTAGGCTGAGCCGTATCAAGTGACCTTCCACCATGATTAGAGAGGAAAATGCCAGCTACATCGTACTCAAGCGCTTTTTTCGCATCAGCTGCGGATTGGATTCCCTTGATCACCACAGGCAACCCTGATGTTTCTTTGATCCATGGGATGTCCTCCCAACTTAGCGTCTTGTCGACATACTGTCCCATTAACCTCCCTGTAATCATTGCGAAAAGTCAGTGTTCCTCTTCCGAGTAACGATATGGACTCCGCGACACGTCTGAGGAGCAGAACGCCCTCGGAGCAGTGTCCAAGGCTCTACATGATTTTCAGGTTGGGAAGCAATCGAACGAAAATGGACTCACCCATACCACCGCCTTTCTTGTCATTACTGGCTACAGCGCCACTGATGGCAGAGCTGACATTCTCGGCAGCTATGCGTTCGTCTGCTTCGCGTTTGCCCGGGACATGTGCGTCTACTGTCACAAAGATAGCGCGGATACCGAGCGATCGGGCACTGTTTAGAAGTTGGGTCGTTTTGGAGCGGTCCGCGTTGACATAGAGCTGCAAGAAGAAAGGTTGGTTGTTTGTACCAGAGGATGCGATGGCGACAAGAGGATACGATGCATTGTTCGAGACCTAGGCAATTCCGCCTCAGCAAGAATCTTCCCTCTCCATGTTTCTGTCAATAGCTTACGCATTGAATTAGCCCTTCGCTTGCACAACCACGGGCAAGTGCAAGCTCGCCATCAGGATGGGCAAGTCTAGCCATGGCTGCTGGGCTGACGAAGAAAGGAGCAGAGCTTGGGATACCGAGGATTGAACACCGCGTTTTGACCTCTGCAACATTCCGCATGACTCGAGGCCGCAGCATGATGCGCCTGTAGAGTCTTGAATTCGCATTGTGCGTGATCAGGTCTGTAGCTGCAGAAGAGTAAAACGCCCATGCCTTTTGCGTTAAGGTCTTTTGGGCTACGTCCTCGAAATCATGTAGTGAAATAAGCTTGTAAAGGTCAGGCTCCGTGTAGTCCTCGGTCGATACTGATTGTCCTCTCGTGGTCTCAATAGTCATAACGTCTTTCTTTTGGTCTGGCGGGAGGGTCACCACTTCTGCTTGATCCAATTGCCCTTTACAAGTCTGGGGTGATAATGACCCCTCGAGGATACCTCGAGCATGGAATTCATCATATGGCGCTGTGGCATCTTGTCCTGCATATCTAAGGATAGCTACCAATTGTAAGCGGTTTCACTTCCTCTGCCTGGAGAGCTTGCGGACGGACCGGAGGAGCCCCCTGGGTGCTCATTCAGGAAATTTGTAACATCATAGACCTTGGAATGAACTGAGATCCAACAATCGCTACTGCTATTGTGTTTCTGTAAGTCATTGAAGCTGAGTGTGGGAAGAATCTCCGAAGACATAATCGCTAGCACAACGCAGGGGCGAATGACAATGGATTACGTTGGACTCTTGTCGCGTCAAGCATGGGAGAAATACCCTTTGTAAAATGGTCTAGGTTTCGGAGAGGTGAAATGAAACCTCAGTTGAGCGAAGTCGCATCACGGCTCATGCCTGCACATATAAAATACGGTTCATCCCACGCACCCTCGCACCTTCTCCGACGGATATAACCAATGCGGCTCAAATTCCGCGATGACGAGTTGTGGGGGATATCGCCTTCTTGTACCAGTAGTGACAACAGGCAAGAACTTCTAAATTAAATGTAGCAAATCTGGGCAGAATACAATGTTGCAGTAGAGACAAATCTCTGCTCTGTATCCGCAATATAGACTCGAAGTGCTGAATTTCGACCACTCACCAGTCATGAGCAGCAATACTAAAATCAACTGCATTATCACTGGAGCAGGAGGCTTCATTGGGCAGGCTTTAGTACTGGCTCAACAGCCGAACGGACTCACCGCACGATCGCTGACCACTGGCAGGCTGGTGCTTTACTCGACGATCCTCTGGTATCGAAACTCATCCTGACAGATGTGTTCGAACCAAGTCTCCCTAAATCGAAGACTAATTCCAAGGCGGAAACACGATGCTTCGCCGCGGACCTCACATCGTTGGAAACTTGCAAGTCTCTCTTCACGCCGGATGTGAACCTGATATATGTCCTCCACGGCATTATGTCAAGCGCTGCAGAAGCAGACTTCGAGCTGGGACTGAGGGTCAATCTGGACTCAAGCCGGCAAATCTTCGACGTTCTTCGTCAGGCTAATCCAGGCGTGAAAGTAATTTACCCCTCGTCGCTAGCTGTATACGGTCCACCTGCGACACCGACCACAAAGATAACAGAGCTAGATACGCCAGTTCCTGGTACCTCGTACGGAGCCCAGAAACACATTTGCGAGACACTCTTAGATGATTACTCCCGGAGAGGAATGCTGGATGGGCGTATCTGCAGACTGCCGACGGTAAGTCCTGTCTCCATTCAGACCATGGAGGTCGTGAAAGGCGTTCCTACTGAGATGACCAGGTCACAGTGAGGCCAGGAAAACCTACTGGCGCCGCATCGTCTTGGGCCTCTGGACTCTTCCGAGAGCCGCTTAATGGTCAGAAATGCCTTCTTCCTGTCTCCAAAGATCTCGAGATTTGGATTTGTTCGCCAAGGACGGTGGTTAAGAACCTTATATTCGCACGAGATATTCCGAAAGAAAAGTTTCCGGGAACTCGGATTGTCAACATCCCTGGAATCACAGTGACGGTGCAACAGATGCTCGAAGCTTTGAGAGTTGTTGGTGGTGACGAGGCAGTCAAGCTTGTGGAAGACGAAAAGGATGAAGTTACAGAGAGAATTGTGTTGAGCTGGCCCTTACGATTGGATACATCGAGGGCAAAGATGTTGGGGTTTGCTGAAGATGGACCTCTTGACCAAACACTGCGGGAATATATCGAAGACTATGGGAAGAAGTCAGCCTGAGTAATAAAGGCTTTGTCCGAGAGAGAACTTTTACACTAATCCGGAACAAAGAGACGTGGCTCGTAGCCGCAAATGAGTTGGGAGAGTCCACAATATGATTGCAATTCTTGGAAGACTGTCGGAAATTTGCAGTTGACTCTCAGCCTCGGCTTAGTCATCAAAACTTGGCGCCAATCCCGTGCGAAAACACCGACAACGCCGACTTGCCGTGAATCTTCGCATCTCACGCTTCCATCCTTGAATACTGGGATCCCAGGACTTAGCTATCAATTTATTGGACGAATTGCACCATCTCTGCGATTCATTTGTTAAGCAATAACATCAAGAGCAGTCAGCCATTGCCTTCGGCAAGATGGCCGAGTACAGCTTTGGCGGGACTGACGAAGAAAATGCAGAGCTAAAGAAGCTCAATGCTGAGGTCGTACGTCTACAACACCTCCTTAATTATATCTGAGGCTCAGGAGCTGACATGACATGTAGAATGAAGAGCCGGACAGCTTCGAAAATTGGGAGAAGCTTGTCCGAGCGGCCGAGTCACTCGAGGGAGGCCTCAATCGCAACTCGAGTCCTCAGTCAATATCCGCGACTCGAGACATCTACGACAAGTTCTTGGCCAAATTCCCGCTCCTCTTCGGCTATTGGAAGAAATACGCAGATCTAGAATTCTCTATTGCTGGGACAGAGGCTGCAGAGTTGGTAGGCTACTTCAGCCTTGTTATCAAATCAGGGATGATGCTAATCAGGACAGGTCTACGAGCGAGGTGTCGCAAGTATTACCAACTCAGCTGATCTTTGGACGAACTACTGTGCTTTCAAAGTCGAAACCAGCCATGACGCCGATGTCATTCGAGAGTAAGTAGCTAGACATAAGGTTTCCTTCCCATAACCGCAAGACATTACAGCCGGCTTTTTGCCTCAGCACTATGGTATAGGAGGACGCATCGAACTCGGCTTTCACACGGGTGAGAAAGTCGCAACCAAAACCTCTTATTGCTTCCTCTCACATTGGCAGTCAGGCGCTTTCATTTCGTTCGCTCTAACGTTGCCTACCTTTCGGCAAATACACTCTGCGTTCGAGATTGACCTTTGATGGACTTCAACGGCGCTCCAAGATGATCGAGCCCCTACACATGTTATGTTTGCTGCCCTCTGCCTCTTCCCTTGACTTCTCCCTTCCTGTCATATTGGCAAAAGCTGACACGGACCATCACAGGCTATACGAGCGTGGCGCTAGCTGTGTTGGTCTTGACTTCCTAGCACACCCTTTCTGGGACAAATACTTGGAGTTCGAAGAGCGTCTGGAAGCTCAAGACAAGATCTTCGCCATCCTCGACCGCGTCGTACACATCCCTATGCATCAATATGCTCGCTACTTTGAGCGTTATCGCCACCTTGCTCAAGTCAGGCCTCTGAATGAGCTATTGCCCCAGGACATGCTTGCCCAATTTCGTTTAGAAATCGAAAACGAGGCTGGTGGACAGCAGACGAAAGCAGAGCGAGGGGAGCTTGAAATCGAGCGCGAGATGAGGACAAGGATCGACAATTTCCATCTTGAGATATTCGCTCGAACACAAGTCGAGACTACCAAACGATGGACCTACGAATCTGAAATCAAGCGACCATACTTTCATGTCACCGAACTAGATGAAGGTCAATTGGTCAATTGGCGCAAGTATCTCGACTTTGAGGAGGTGGAAGGAGATTACATAAGGACACAATTTCTCTACGAGCGGTGTCTGGTAACATGTGCTTATTACGACGAGTTCTGGCTACGGTATGCTCGTTGGATGCTTTCACAGGTTGGGAAGGAGGAAGAAGTCCGGATTGTTTACCAACGGGCGAGTATGCTATACACGCCTATATCAAGACCAGCCGTCCGCCTCCAATACGCATACTTTGAGGAAACGCTTGACCGAGTGGAGGTAGCTAAAGCTATCCATCGAGCTGTCCTCGAAGTGCTACCCGGCCACATCGAGACCATCGTCTCATTAGCTAACCTTTCTCGTCGCCATGGTGGCCTTGACGCCGCCATTGAAGTCTATAAATCCCAGATCGATTCGCCAATATGCGACCTCTACACAAAAGCTGCTCTCGTGGCTGAATGGGCTCGTCTGCTTTGGAAAGTCAAAGGATCCGTCGATGAGGCTCGCCAGGTCTTCCGGAACAATCACCATTGGTACCTTGACAGTCGAGTATTCTGGATCAATTATCTCCTGTTTGAGCTTGAGCAGCCCTCAAGTGCAGAGACCGAGTCAACGCAGTACAAGCGGATCAAACAAGTGCACGAAGACGTCCGACGAAAGAGTCATCTGCCTCCTCTTACGATCAAAGACCTCTCACACTACTACATGGTCTACCTCCAGGAACGAGGTGGAAAAGAGGCCGCGAAGGAGTACATGACCTTAGATCGCGAAATCAATGGGTGGGCTGTTCCTCACCTGTCATCCTATCCTATGCTAATTCCAGCTCTACAGACCATTTTCAATCCAGGCGACGATGAAGGCTAAGCTGGCGGAAGACGGCCGAGAAGCTTCCACGCAAAGACGTATGATGCTGGAGAACGGACATCCGGGTGTCGAAGTGGACGAAGCAGCTATCCGAAGAGGAGATAATCCATACACTAAGTACTATCAACAGCAAGGCGAGCAGCAATTGCCGAGTGATACCCAGGTAAAAACTACAACCAGTATTCACGATCATTCCGCTGACTGCCAAGCTATAGCCACAGCCTCTGCGATACCAGTGATTTGCCCGTTAGCATCTCGGCGAGGGTCGTGATTGCATCGGACGGCCTGAGTACGCTGGCTCTTCCGATTCCTCAAGCTTCCTACTAATTGTCACTGGCCAGGGACGCAATATAGAGCTCACACATACTGATGTGTATAGCCCGTAAGGTAAATAGGATTGGCAGTGTTGCATGTACCATAAATCTTCGTCTTCTTGACTCTCTAAGGATACATTGCATACTGGCTAAACGGGCGGCTCCCGTGTCCAGCAAGTGTTACAATGAAATGCTACGTTGCACGCATCCAATAGTAATACAGCATCTCCCATTCTCTGTCAGACAACCTGCGCATCGAGCTTGCAATCGCTCCCAAGCGCTCCTTTATTTCAAACCCGAGAGCTGACTGAATACGAAGAATCAAAGCACCACAGCTGCAAGCCGAAACGCTGTAGGAGCACCATCGCCCGCATTATTGAACTTGTAGTACAATAGGTCCCGTCTCGATTCGCCTGTGGTCTGACAAATAAGGGGCGACATACATAGTGACATGCATTTTCGTAAGACGTCCTCTATATTTCTCCAATTTTTGGAAAACCTTATATTCTACACCCTACTACCAATGTAAATGCTAGAGCAATATGCTAGTATCTAAACGCCCTGCTAAAACGCCGCCGCTGTATTACATATCATGACGAATATCCAGCATCAACTGTTCTCCCCGAATCGTCGATCCCGAGCAAAAATTCTCCCACTGCTGCAGCCAACTCATCAGCCTCCTTCAACATACGACTCGCTTCTGCCTTCTGCCGCTGGGCTTCTTCTTCTTGTCTTCGTTTTGCTTCCGCTTCCTCGGCCTTTTTGCAAAGTTCTTGTTGGAAATGGAAGCAATTGGGACACCGATAATGGTCTTTGCAGTAGGAACAATCACACGCTGGTTCGAGCAGCAGGCATTCGGGGCAGACGTGGACGTCGCAGAGAATGCACTGTTGAGCGGCAGCAGTGCATTTGGGCCGGTGGTCACCAATCGAACGATGTCTGGGGCACATGATGGAGCCACAGCCTGGCTTTTTGGTTGCGGCTACTCTAAGTGGGTCTTCTTTCTCGGTTATATTAAATAAATGCTCCTTAGCAAATGTAGCAGAATCGGTCTCTTTGCCATCGTCATTGTCGCTTTGGGAGTGTCCAAGAGTCCTTGAGCGAGTTGTGGTGTCTCTTCGCCGAACCAAATTGTCAAGATCCTTACATAACTCGTCTTCACTAGCGACTGGCCACTTGATGAAAGGTACGATGGCCTCAAGAGTCAGGAGAGAGTCTGCAGTCAGTCCTTGGCCCCTCAAAAATTTCCCAAACGATTCGTCAGCCTCGTCTCGCGAGATGTCCTGCGCCCTAACAGTCCTTTGCCATACTACGATGATGTCCTTGAACTTTGTTCTCTCTTCCAGCATTGCCTTTTCTGTTGTAAGATCCCTGTAGCCGCAGACTCTCATATTGGAATTCTGGAAGTCATGCGCGAAGCAGAATGGTTCTTTGCATGTTTGACATCTCGATCTCCAGCCTGGGGTCTCCCAACATTCGTGGCAGAGACTTCGAGGGCATGGATTATCATCTTTGCTACTCATACCACACGACAACCTGTTCAATACCGCATCGACCTTTTCAGATGGCTGATCTTCTAAACTTCGCAGCTCAGCTGGCTTCGAAGCATACAAGTCCTTTTGAAGACGTGCAAGCTCGACATCTTCGTAGCCTTTGCCTCTTGGGAGGGGAGCGGCGCGAATTTGATCAATCGCCGAGCTCGATAAGCCAGGGGAGACGAACGTGATGCTTCCACCGTTCGAAAACATTGGTCTCAAGCAACACCACTTCATCTTGACAGCTGGAGTCACTATGCTGTTGGGTAGATTGACACTGGTCAGATTTACGTCCGGCGTGATTTCCTGCATCATGATATTTGGACTTCTTGCCTGACCTGGGGCCCACCAGAATTGTCCGCTGTTTTGCCGATCGATATTGTTAGCTTGTGGAAGTGGTCGCGAGAAGGCACAGTTCTGACATAAAGTCTTCCTACATCCCATACAATGCATTCTTATGCTGCAGTGCTCGCACCTTTCCTCTATCCCGGCTCCACAGTCATGACACTTGACCTGGTCAATGAATATCTCATGGCTCCTGCGTAAATGGGTCGGTAACCCCTTTCCCTCACCCTGACCGGGTCTTGGTTCCGAGCCAAGAGGCTCACCCTCGTATCCTAATTCCGCGTCTTGCCACAACTGCCCTCTCGTGCTTGCAACTCTTTCATTGTTAACATCCTTTGACGATCCCAACCGATTTCCAGACCGCCATAAGCGATCAAACACCACCCATACTTCGACCTTGGCGTCAGGGGTACCCCTCCCAAAAGAGTAATCCTTCCGCCGCAAGCACCTACCTCCGGGTGTGGGGCACCAAGCAGTGTCCGTCCAGATTCCTAGCTCGTGACATAACTGGATGAGATCATGAGTGGGCGCCGAATCCGAATCCTTGCGTGAGCGTGAAGCAGTGGTATAGGGACGGCGTCTATGGTGTCTGCAGCGGAATGTGTAGAGACTCTTCAAGGCCAATTCAGTAGCTTTGACAGGACCTGTAATCGTCTTTTGTAGGCTGAAGATATTGAGAAACGGCACGATATGATACTTCAGTGATACCTGCTTGCATCCGCGGATGGAAAGATGCTGCAATGTATCTCGTCGAGTGTGCAAGACGCAGTGTGCCAAACTATCTCCACTTACGGCAGTATGATCTAGCTCGAGCGACTTTAGTCGGGTGCCGAATGGCAACACAATGTTGACGAGGAGCAGGTCCAGAGAATATGCTTTTGATGTTGGTGCGGTAGACTCTCCAGAGGAATCACTTGCTGGGGAAGCCTGCCGAGAAGAGACTCGACCAGGACTGCGAGACCGAAAGGACAGAAGTTTCCATGCCGTGGGATAATTCTGTAAGAATGTTCGGAGACACTCCGAGGTATGGTAGAGGTCTAGAATCGATGATGTTGGAAGCTGAAGGAGAAGGGATTCGAAGACGGTTGGGTAGGAGGATATGACATGTTCAAAGGTAGAGAGTGTCACTCGGGGCTCGACAGGTACGAGTTTCGTGCATCGTGATGAGGCTCTCGCGCGTGAGGCTGGTGCTCGTGAGCGAGAAGGGTTTCGGTCTTCCATGTCGCCATTCATATAACGGCGAGATCAAATCAGTACCATCAGGAAAGGATACTGAGATCGTTCAGTCTGGCCTGCTACCAGCGAATAGCTATCAGTTGCTTTACTACGATCCTCAATATGACGTGCATAGGTGCATAGGTACCAAGAGGTCTTCTGCGGTTGAAGCTAGGCCTATTCAAGGGTCTTCCCGCTGCCAGCCCTAATCTAACCTATCTTGACTGATTGAGACTTGGCAGAGCATTGATAGTACTTGGAAATGCCAGCTACCTAATTCTCAGGTCGTTCCTGTTCGTGCAAAGCAGCAGCTAGATACCGCTGTGTGATAAAAATCAAGGCTGCACAACATGGATGCTTTACAGGGTCCTCCTGCACTATCAACACCTGACTCTCACGTCCTTGAGGCCCCACCAGATGTACACCCTAACGGGGAAAGCTCACGTCTTTCTGACGAGGACATCGAGATAAGCTATGAGATTAAGCGGACTCTCGCCGAAATCAGGAAAGCAAAGTATACCAGGGTTGCTCTTCAATTTCCTGATAATATGCTGCCAGACGCCCCGCGGGTTTTTGAGGCTTTGAGCAAGGGCTTGGGTTCCGGGTCCCGTACCTCAGATCGGAGAGTAAATCAAGCCACAGATCCCCCTTTTACTCGTCAGGAATTAGAGGATCCAGATGTGGTACCCGACGATCTCCGTGCAGTGAGATTATATATTCTTGCAGATACTTCTTATGGAGCATGCTGTGTGGACGAGATTGCTGCTGAGCACGTGAACGCAGACGCTGTCGTACACTATGGGCGAGCGTGCCTGTCCCCAACTGCACGAATACCGGTGATACACGTCTTCACAATACGACCTATATGGAATCAAGACGAATTGAGCCAAGATTTTCAGAACACCTACGAGGGCAAAGACCAAAAAGTAATCCTCATGGCGGATGTCACATATCAGAGTCATCTTGAAACGTTTAGTGCAATGTTCCGAGACTTGGCTTGTTGCAAAGATTTTCACGTCGCAGAGATCATACATGACCCGTCTTCACCCCTACCGAATCGCACAGTCCCAGAAGAAGTAACAGCGGATCCGGTGAAACTGAGGGAATGGCATCTCTTCCATATCTCTGATCCACCAGAGTCCCTACTACTTAACCTGGCTTCTCGAGTGGCCAGCGTTCGAATCTTCATACCCTTGATTACCGAGCATAGCAAATCACGTGAACCGTTCCTTGCCTCGACAAGCCGAGCTCTCAATAGAAGATATGCTCTTCTCACCTCTGTAGCAACTGTCTCTATTTTCGGCATTCTCATCAATACTCTCAGCGTCAAGAATTATCTGCATATCGTCGAGCACGTCAAAGACCAGATTCTCGCTGCTGGTAAGAAAAGTTACACGTTCGTAGTCGGCAAAGTCAACGCCGCCAAAGTCGCCAACTTTAGCGAAATTGGCGCGTGGGTCGTTATCGGATGCTGGGAGAGCTCGTTGATTGACAGCAAAGACTTTTGGAAACCTGTTCTGACACCTTTTGAATTGGAGCTAGCTTTGAAAGGAGATCATGAGAGAGTATGGACCGGGGAATGGAGTAGCGACTTCCGGATGATACTCGATAAATCAGTACAGCCGATGGGAGACATTCCATCCACCAGTGATAGAGGTCTGTATGTTGAAGCCGAGAGCACTGAAGGTAAAGATGTTGATTCCGGACCGGAGTCGGCGCCACCAGAGTTCGATCTGCGGACTGGTCGCTATGTTTCTCATTCACGACCCATGCAAACATCAACGGGATCGCATAATGAGCTTGCTGCTGGCAAGAGTCGTGCAAATAATTTGTTGATCAAGCGTGCTAAAGGCGATGTGGCCATCATAGGTGGTGACGTCTCGCCAGGAGCGGAACACCTTAGATCGAAGATAACTTGGAAAGGCTTAGGGAGCGACTTTAGGATTGCTTATGAAGAAGCAGGAGCGGTTGTGGAGCAAGGAAGAAGTGGGATAGCGAAAGGCTATACTCACGGTCAGAATAAGGCAAAAGTATAGTGTATGAAGAGCACAAGATATCGTTGAAGATTTTATTATTTGTCACGTCATATGTCAAGCTCTGCAGCAGGAATAGAACTCTCAGCGGTCGATGTGGCCAAGTAGGAGGTATCTTCACCGGCAATCTAGCCACACCGTTCCGGGGATATGATAAAGCACAAAATAAACTCCCCTATTTCTAAACTTATCGTGTCTCATTATCAGTGAGTGCGGCTGAGGCGGCGGAGCATGATCCTGGATCTAGCTGCCACGTCTCCGCACAATGGCGGATGAACGTGCTCACTTTCTTTCTAGAAGATGATTCTCCCATTTTACTGTCCACGTTTCATGCAGTCGTCCGTCGTGCCTGTGACTATTGAAGGCGGTCGTCCATCAAGTAGGCCTCCGATATTTGAGTGTTCTGCTGAGGTAAGAGATCATGTACCCAGGTACTCGGAGGCAGTTGGATTCGTTGATTTTATGGGATTCTGTATCTATCGCGGGTAGAACGCCGTAATCTCTTAACAAGGCTGTACGGCGTAGTTTAAACACTTCTCGTATTGGTCTAAAATAATAAGAACGAATGCAAGTCATCCCAGTCCGGCTCCTCGTTCCCTTGTTGAATGATTGGCTCATTAGTAGTTCTCCCTCAGCCCCTTTCGGTCAGCGTTACCGGCTACGGAGCTCTCCGGCAGCTCTTGACACTAAGTAGTCAGTAGCGTACGCCTGAAGGAGCTTAGCTTGCGTCTGCCGACTAATCACAGTACGTCTGAGGTACTAATGCAATGCGGCTCAGATCATTAGTCAGCAGCCGCAGCTAATCCATGTGCAACTCCTTAGAACCTTGTGTGCTTTCCCCTTCTGTTGACCAAACTCTCTACCTCGAGTACTGAGATATCATCGACGGCAGATTATACTACATATATTGTGCAACCAACAGCATACATTAATTTTTCAGATTGACTTGCGAAGCGGAAGAAGGCACAGATATCGATAACTCGGAATAGCAACTTATCTTCTCCTAGAAAATCAAGCATTTCCCCCGCCTTGGCTTCAGCTTGGCAGCCACGGCAGCGCTATTACTCGTCATTGCCAAGTCCATCTTTGCGACGCCTGAGAACACTGGCATCCATCGCGTACGTTCTTCCACTTCGAGCTGGTCCAGGTCAATTGCCCTCATGAGCATTATCTATCACTGCTCTTGATCGCCTGGCGGTCGGGAGCTGATTGCTACCCTACCATTCTGGTCACCTCACGTGCCAGAACGATGTCGCGAAAACTCCTCTACTCCAACCAAAACCCCGTGTATCCAAGATCGCTACCTCTTTGCTTGCCCTCGGAAAGCTGTTGGAACGCTTTGATTGACTTTGTTTCTAATTCTTACGCGTGTGAGTGGTAGACCGACCTTCGAAAGCAAGCACCAACCCAGCAAGCAGCCGCATGGTTGGGTTCCTGCTGGCTCGAGAATGACGAAGGCCCAAGCCCAGACCATCAACACAGACATTGTCACGAAGCGTTCCAAAATTTCCTCCCTTATCGTCAAGTACACCGCTCCGTTTGCCGCCAAACAACGCAGTCATGTTGAGCAAGAGATAATACTCGATGAGCCATTTCGCCAGTATACTCCTGGCGACACTGTTAAGGGAGCCATACATGTAGCTTTTGGAAAGCCATTGCGGATCACCCATCTCATCATTCGCTTACATGGCTATGTCAAAGTTTTCAATCGGGCAAAGCTCCCAGGAGAAGAGCTCTCATATGACGAAAGTCGCTTGACCTCGTCCTATGGGGGTAGCAGGCGTGGCATGGAGTATTTTGGGAACGGCTATGCACGTCTATTTGATGAGGAGGTGGCATTGTGCGGTGAAGGACGCGTGCTTGGCGAGTACGAGTTCCGCTTCGGCATGGTCCTGCCCTCGAAGAACATGCCTAGTAGTATTGATGTGAGATATGAACATTCCGCAATTGGCCAACCTGTATGCTGACGAGTAATTATAGTTCGAACATGGAACGATAACCTACATGATCACATCGACAGTAACTCGACCCACCACCATTGCCCCAACTTCAGTACAACACTTTAAGCTTCATGTCCAGGAAGCCATCGATATTGCGCCAATATGGAACCCAAAGCCTGTGGCACTTTCGATGGCATCACCTTATAAGAGGGGAAAATCTAAGCCAGGTGAGAAGAACAGGGGAACGCCGCCAACGAGCGGAAGAACCTCTAAATCCTCGAGCCGCGACTCTTCCAACGGATTACCCACAGTCCATACGATCAGTCATCGGATTGATGAAGCGCCACCACGAAGTCCTGTCCCAAGTGAAATCAGCTCGACTACAGCCACGATCAGTAGCACTTCAAGCAATGGATCGTACCACGGAGAACCAAAGTTGTCCACTATGCATAATTCTACCGAGGATGTCTCGATCGTGTCTGATCCCGATAGCGTCTCAGCAAAGACTGAACTGTTACAGGGAGGATGTTTGCCTGGTGATGCTTTGCCCCTCAGAATATCAATAAAGCACGACAAACCAGTGAAGAGCATGCAGGGTATCATCGTTACCCTTTACCGACAAGGAAGAATCGAAACACATCCCGCCATCCCTCTAGGACCGTTCCGTAAAGGCGGGAAGCGGCGGTATGAGGACTACTACCCAAAGTCTCGTACAGGGCTTGGCGGTCTTTCACTATCCACCGCAGGCTCAAGCAGATCCTTCCGACAAGATCTCAATCAGATCTTTGTACCGATCATCATTAATCCACAATCGCTTACAGCCATCATCAACACCTCCATTCAAGCTCCAGCGGATCTGTTCCCTTCGATCACCAATGTTCCCGGCGCAATGGTAAGTTTTAGGTACTTCGTTGAGATCGTGATCGATCTGCGTGGAAAGCTGAGTGGTCAAGATCGCCTTCGTCCACATTTGAGCATGACCAGTACTCCACAACATGGCTATGGCGATCCAAAGGTCAGTAGATGTGAGGGCTCGAATGGCGTCAGCTACTTGTCTACTCCTGGGTTCAATTATCTCATTACGGACCAGTTGCGAAGAACAAAAGGCATCCTTTCTACACGGACTGAGGTCATTGTTGGCACTCGAGACAGTACACGACGTCGAGGCAAGCATTCCGCGGAGAGGCTCAAAGTTGTAGAGGACCAAGCTTTCGGAAGCTCCATCGATCTTGGCCGTGAGGAAGAGAGCAACGAAATATGCGATGGTAGTGGGGGTCGCGGGAGTGTCCTCGAAGAGCAAGGAGAAGTACAGCAATTCACTAACGGTGTCAATGTTCACCAGACAGCTTTGATACCACCTCCAGAACCGGAGGAAGAGTTAGACGAGAAGGCTCAAATGAGAAGAGCCGAACAAAGATTACTCCCCAGCGCGCCACCACAAGACGAGAACGCGCCTTCTTCATCGACAACCCTATTGCCATCAGCCCCTCCCGCGATTGACGAAGAAGACTTCATTTATAGATACGGCCTCAGAGGTCCAGCACCAGCATACGAGGGGCCGTCCAGGGCCCATGTGGAGGTGGCTCGCGAAATTGCTCAGAACCATAACTCCGTGGGCTCGCCTCATGTGATTGGGGATAACGCAGGTTCGCACGACGATAAGCAGGAATTGGAGCATCAACGTCTTCTTGCACTTGCTAGCTCCCCCGATTATTCGAACGCAGATAAAGCAGATGCGGATAACCATACACCTCAAGCTATTACACCGACAGCTCCAATTCTTTTCGAGGATGACGTCTTCAGTATCCATGACCCTAGGATTCCCGAATCGTCGCCCACTGACTTCGTTGATGATCGCATCATGTCTGAAGAGCAGTCGCATTCTATTAAACCATCGGCGCCATCTATGGATGAGGAGACAGGTCACGCAGAAATCACTTCCCCAAGTGTTGCATCTGGTCTCGCGGAGGCCTCCATGGAGGACCACTTGCAGGCTTCAAATCGAACAATATGCCAACCTCCCTCCTCAGATGACTACAACTTAAAAAATGATGACCACAGCAACGCATCTAACGCTCGGGATGACTTGAGTGTACACAATGAGAATCTACCTGTGTATGGACGTTAATTATGCATGGAGTTCCGGGACTTGGGATGGCGTTCATTGTTTCGGAACCGCGGATTTATGGCTATACCCAGGGAGCGTGGACTGCTATTGAAATTTGAGTAGCATAGTCGCCTTTACGATGCAGAGTGATTCTGTAACTTTAATGACGATAGTATCAGTGAGAGCAGTGTAGTGATGATCATCTATACTCTTGCTTGCAAGCGTTTCACTCTACAGTCAGCAACAAGTTGTGATGGACAAGACACGAGCGACGGGTAAGATTCATGGCAAACGACGAGTTCGTGTCTTACAGGAACTTCTATGTGAGAATGTAGCTTGCAAGCGAAGGAGAGGACCATCTAAAGCCCCCAAAGCAGCACATTATCTGAAATATCATGTCAAGACGACTCCCATGACTGTCAGCATGACTGGCTAGCTGCCAAGTAAGGCGTCATTCTTAAAGACATTCGAACATAATGAATCCTAGACGCTTCAATTGTGGAGAAGGAGATGTAGCAGGTCTTGAGCCGTGGCCATAGAGCCTCCCAGTACCAAATTTTCGAGCTTGTGCCGTGCCTTGTCTTTGGGAGATGGAATCAATGAGCAGACTTAGCTGTAAGGACTTCAGCTTATCCATTTATTCCAGAAAAGTGGACAAATGGGACAAATTCTCAGACCTGATATTATCTTCATCAGAGTCGACGGCAAAGTGGGCGTCAAAACGCTCGGTGGTGGAACGGTTCGGAATTTCAAGCGCCTTCGTTTTGAAAGTAAAGTATTGATCTTGTGCACAGTAGTCCAAGAACGAGTTATTTTACAAAACGCCCACTTTGAAGGGACTCTACTGGTACCTATACAACTTGGCTTCTGTATTTCTCATGACATGATCAAGAATTCTACAGTCGTTGATTCGCTCCAATGCTGCTTCTTATGGACCCATTCGTGAAACCATCATCCTGTTGACCCAAACTTTGATTCCTGATTCCGGACCTTCGAAAGACGTGAGACGCGGTCTCAGCTGAGAATTTCTTATGATCTTGTCGCGCGGCTCCTTGCGGTATCTTTCCAACAAGTAATTGACGAGAAAAATAGTTGCTCAGTATAGGATGTTGGGCTACGGGCTCGAAAGCTGCAAAGGTTACAAACACGGCTTAGTCGCTGGATTTTTGGCCGGGACCTTCTGTGAGTGCCGGACTTAGCAGCCGCGGCTAGTACTGATCTGAACTCGAGGTAAACAAACCCTCGACCACCACACTTCCACTAACAAATACTAACATTGCATCCGTCACAGCATCATAAACTGAAGTTCAGAGCCTGGCACGGCTGGGGCTTTGAGTTGGACTAGTAAGAAGCGCTTCGCGCTCGCCGTCTTCAATCTCGTTCCCAACCTGATATTTTCTGAGCTCGTCAACAAGAAAGCAACAATGGCAACATCTACAAGCTCGCAACAACGCGCCGAGCTGATTCGTGAGATGTCAAGAGATATGAATAGGACGCGCAATTCATTGGGATCTTCAAGACATTCGCAAGGGGTCGCAAGCCCTGAACCCACAACGTCCGACTTCGACCCCGAAAATGAGGCCATCATGTCAACTCGTCAACTCGACAACGCCTCACAACATCTTCCGCAGCTACGTGCCAGCGCACAGAAATATAGTCGCTTTGCTCGACCTTCAGAGCCAGACTTCGCCATCAACACATCCGCAATTGGTCGCGCGTTCCCAGATTTCTCTCAGGGCGGTACCTCATCTGACGAGGATAGTTTATCCATCGAGATTGGCAGAGGCGCCAAGAAAGGAAGCAGTGGCACCATAGGCAAGCTTGGACGCTCAAGGGAATACTCGTCGAACCCGCAGTTGAGCTTTGACGGCGACAGCATGGACTTTTCTGCACCAATGATTGGGAACTACGAAGTCACGACTACACCGCCGCTCACACAGCAACATACATCGAAAAGGACAGAAAACAGTGCACGTGGGTTAGGGAGACGCGAATCGCAGGTTCGAAAGCCGTCGGGACTGCAGAAGGAGACATTCGATCCGTCACCACCACCATCCAAGACGAAGGACTACGATTCCGGCGAGAGTAGGAAAGAAAGTAAAGAGGGCCGCCGTACGCTGTCCTCGATGCACGCTCGTGTCAAAGAAGAAATTGATCAATCGCATATCAGCGAGGAGAGACCACCAACTATCGACTTGACAACAAGGAACACACGATTCGGAAATACCAAAATTGTGCAACCCTCGTCGCAAGGAGCTTTACCGACTCGATTCAGCTCCGCGCAGACTTTATTGAACTCTGTTGCCCCAATTAACAAGCAAAAATTGCAATCTGCATCAACGCCAATTCAAGGGACACAGCAGTCCTTCATGTTACCAGATCTGCCTAATATTTCCGAGCTAGTCTCTGGAGTCTTTGAAGATGGTACTCCAATATTCTCACGACATGGCAAGTCACGAGCCTCTCGCTTTGTGTCAGCGTCACAAGATGGCAGAAGCAAAGGCCAGCAATATGCAGGTGTCGATGAGATACCGGTCCCAGATGACGAACAGGCTATCTTTTTATCCATTAAGCTCCTTCAGGACAAGGTTCTGACTTTGGAGAAGGGTAATGCTGAAGCTGCAAACACCATAGAGGAGCTGGAGCAGAAAAATAAGGTGCTGGAGGGTGAAAGGAAGAATTGGAAGAGATCCTCACGAAGTGATAGCGCTTTGGGTACTACAGACAGCGATGGTAGCCATGATGCTGTCGTTGGTCAACGCAAATTGCAGATCGAGAAGAATCGTGAGTACTGTACCAGGAGCTTTGGACTGCTGAGCTGAACATACTTAGGATTGGAATCGTCTACTCGGACCTTGCAACAACAGGTGGACGCTTCGAAACGCAAGTACTCTACTGCTGAGACGATTCTAAAAAACATAACCCAAGAGCGTGATTCCGCGGTCTCTCAATTAGTCGTCGCTTACGGAACAGTGGAGCAGCTGAAGCACGAGAACGAGAGCCTCAAAGAAGAGAACATCGAGCTCAAGGCCCGCATTGTTCACATGAGCAACGATTGTGAAGATGGGACTCAAGAACGGACAGCTAAGGAACGTTCCCATCGACGTAAGCTTGACACGAGAGCAGAGGTTGTCAAAACAATGAAGGAGGAGCCCAAAGCGCAGAAATTTGGAGCGCAGCAGGCGAGTGGACCTACTAAGGAGCGTTCCCAGGAGTTCATGGAGACACCCGGACAGTATACAAAGGCTTTAGCTAACAAAGATGCGAACACCATGTTCGACTTAAGCTCAAGTCAGTATACAAAGAGTGTCCCGGCTAAAGCATCGCGACATCATGTTCAGATCGACGATGAACAAGAGACCGAGGATTCTGTTAATGAAGCTCCTGTGAGAAGAGCGAAAGGCAAGGGTCCCACAAAGTCGTCTCGCCGCTCGCACGGCGTTCAAGATGACGAGGCTTCACCAGACTTGACTTATCTAAGCTTCATTGATGTAAGATCTTGAGTATTGTATGTACTCATTGATGCGTCTTACTGACTTGCACGAACAGAACCAAGAGATAGCTCAGCTGAGAAGGACTCTAGAGCAAGAGCGCATCGAGCGTCAACAACGTCAAAGTCAGAACCGTGGCCCACCCAGAGCAGACGACACGGTCACACAACCCGGTCCAATAGAGTCAAAATCTCAGTCGTCACAGCAAGCTGTGCCACGCAAGTCGTCTATGAAAGATCTGACGACGAAGTCCGCCCAAGACAACGATGCTACGCACACTTCCCTTCATCTCAGTGGGCAAGCTGAGCACAATCGCCGTCATTCAGAGAATTCAATGTTGAGCTTGCGTGGCCGACGTCGCGCCTTGGATGCCGAGAACATGACTTCTGCGTTTATTGTACCTGATATAACCATACGCGCCACAGGGATCGCTTCTCATCAGGTACCTGAACTGACTAAGGAGGCCCAGGAAGTTCTTGATAGACTGGCAAGTCACAACAGTCGCAACTGCACAATCTGCAAACGCGCGGTTGGCGTTGACAAACACCACGACCTTGACGAAGTCACGGAGGAGAAAATCAAGATCACCAGACCAATCTGTGTCTCCGAGCGTATGCCCAAAGCTACTGCGGATGAAGGGGACCCAACAATCCGCCCTTCCCAAGCCCCAGGCCTAGCTTTAGCAACGGTCCTGAATGGATTAGAAGACGAGCTAGCTCATTTGAAGATTCAACTTGCTCAATACCAAGCTCTATATAACGGCCACGATCCCGCTCTCAGCAAACGTAAACGCAAGTCGGTCCAACAGCAAATTGAAACCATCATGCAAACCATCGATTTGAAAGCAGATCAGATCTATGCGCTCTACGACGTGCTTGAAGGTCAGAAGCAGGATGGCCATGAGATCAGCGAGGAAGAAGTTGAGATTACGTTGCAGTCTATTGGTGTCAAGGCTCCGGAGCTCAAGCTGCGTGGCGGTGGTGAAGAAGAAGTGGATAATGCAAACGAGCGCCACCCGTGGGACTTGGAGAGTGATGCAGAGAGTGGTGACGACCTGCCGTGGGAGGGCATCGAATCAACCGTGGAGACTACGAAGGGTGGCTCCGTTCGTGCTGCACGAAGGAAGAACTCGAATGCTTAAGGGGTTTGAGAGGAAGCTACATCTCCATACCGAACCACACACAGATCTAGTCCTTCCGCATGCACCAAAGCGAGAATCTCCATTTTTCAACATCCCAATCCCACAATGGTCCAACTATGTACGGTCCACAAATTTGTTTCCGCCAATTCAAGGCTCTCTTCGACCGGACGGATCTCCCAGTATTGACTGACTTAGGTGTATGTCTACTGGTTGAGACTCGTTTGGTTGGGAGGGTATAGTGAGGGATTTACTAATGGAAACAACGAAAACTGGCATCGAAAGAGATCTCTGTATTGACTGACTCCTTGGAGTGTATGTCTACAGATCGAGCCATCTCTGTGTCCGGTATAACCCGTTGGCGACGGCTAGAGAATGAGCATTGGACACGTCTTCTTCGATTTACAGTTTCATCCTCTGCGTTGTTTCCCATGCGTTCAGAGTGTCAGCGGCGAAGGCGTCTTGAGGAGTATTGACCGTGGCAAAGGGTATGCTGGTACGAATGTTCGAGGTATGGCGGCTCTGGAAAATTGTTGGTTTAGACATGATGAGTGTTGCATAGCACGGGCGTTTCGAGTACAGCGTTGGAATTCTTTGTGCTAATCAAAAGCGTATCAATGCCCTTCCTTTTTTTCGTGTGGCGCTATGCTCTCTCTACTTGGGTATCATGCTGGTCATAACGTTGAAATCGAACGCCATCGCTATGCAGAGATTCACACTAACCCTGACCCCATTTTCCTTTCAGTCACTCTCGTCCCTGTCTCCATCGCCAGCGGCCGCAGCAGCTGAGACTGTACCCACCTCCTTACTAGCGGCACTATCCTTCCCAGCAACCTCTTCCTCAACAAAAACACCCAAGCCCGCAAAGCCCTCCAGCAAAGCCCTCGCACAATACTCGCCAAGCTCATACCCGCCGGCCAGTATTTTCGCATCAGTCCTAACCCCTCTCTCAAAATACGGATTCTCATACCGCTTCTGCAGCGTATAATACTCGCTCTTCATCACATACCCGCCGAACGGATCGTACACTTTCTCCGGTTCCGGCGCGACGATAGGCTTCAGCCCTACAATTGTGTAGGTAGGTGCAGCGCCGTTGTCAACCTTGACGCCTTCTTGGTGGCGCATCCGTTCGGCAGCGGTCTGACGGGCTGATGATTTCTTGAGAACGACTTTCCTCGAATCGCGAGCTATTCGATCCGGGTCGTCGTGTGAAGTGGCTATCTTGTCGATGATCTCTCTTCGTCCCTCTTCCCGCTCTCGGCGCTCGTCATCTTCTTCCCGTTGTGCGGCTATACGCCGCAGTTTGGCTTGCTCTTTCTGTGCCGCTGCTTGTGCTTCGGAGGATGCATGTTCTTGCGCTGAGATGGCTTCGTTCTGAGCGATATCTGATGAATTTTGTTTGGCGTAGGCGGTTAATTTAGCTTCGGTGGCGGGGACGTCGATGTTGTAAATTAGGTTGAAGGTCATGGCTTCGACGTCTTCGAGGTAGTTGTTGTAGTCGAGGAGGGTGTTGAATTCGGACTCGCGGCGGTTGAATCTGCGACGCGGTCTCCTGTAAGCCCGACTGCGGCCGGTAAGGGTATCGTAGATAGCTTACATGGCAGCTACCCTCCGCCTGATATCCACCTCCCTCTCCACTCGCAAATCTGCGAAAGTTGCACTTCGGAAACGTTGTTTCCGTAACGTCTTGGCGCAGCCGGCGACGGGGCATGGAGCCGGGCCTTGGGAAAAGATGCGGTCGACGCAGCTTTCGCACATCTTGTGGTAACATTCTGGATTGATGAGGAAGCGTAGATCTTTTTTAAAGTAACGGGTCTGTTTGCAGATGGGGCAGACATCTGAGATGTCAGTAGTTGCATCTTGGTCGAGAGCGAGAGCCTGTAAGCGAGTCTGCAGCTCACCATTCTCTTCGCCCGGGCTGGCCTCTACGTTTTTGGTATCTTTACGAGCGGACGCTCGCGACATCGTCAGTAGGAAGGAAATTGATTTTCCCAGTTAGCCTGGAAGACACTGATAGACGTAGGGCTGACAAGTATGTCAGTGCGGAACCCGTTCCGCTCAATGTACCATACGGAGGATGACACCAAAAGTCCTGAGCAAGCGCCAAATCTACAGGGATCAGCATGCCTAAGGCTTCAAGCGTGCTTCCGGCGCTTTCCGTGCTAATAGGGTGCGGTTTCCGGGGTGACCATCCTCCTAACTCGGCAAGACGTTGGTGCACCTTCCATTAGCGCTAACTCAAGACTTTTGGTGTCATCCTCCGTAGTCTCGATAGTATAACTACTAGCCCCGTGTTTGGCTGCTCTACAATCTTGTATGATCAGGTCAACAATTTATCAAGATCATGGCAGGTACCGTCAGAGATAGCTTTGCGGACTTAGAGCAGCACCGTCTACAATTAGAACAGAATGTCAATAAGCTTCGAGCATCTCTCCAGCACTGGCAGGCTTGGGAAATCGAGTATGAGGGCATGAAGGAAGATATCCTAGAACTCGCGAATAATCCATCGCAGACTGATCTGGTAATAATATGTCAGTGGAATTCGAGTAATGTTGGCACACTGACAGAAACAACGACAGGAAGGCGTGGGCAATGACGCTGGGAATTCTCTATTGACTGCAAAAGGTAGAACTGTAGATTACCACAATCATCTCTCATTCGCTGAAGCAAGGTAGAAAGAAGAATCCTTCTCCGAGATGAAAAGGGAAACTTGCGTCAAGGCCAGCAAGTACTTGGTTTACTCTCTCGGCGTGTTGATTGTATGTTGGGGCCCTGCCCAGGAAGTTGCGAGGACGCTTATTCAGCTCAGACATCCAACAAAATATCAAGACGGTCTCTTCTTTGCTACAATTAGCGGAGGATAATTATACTACGTCTTGCGTCCTGAGCCAAACAGAAGTACGGAACGAGGAAGGCTTGCCTCTGACCGAAATTCACGAGGAGCTCGACGACGAGGGCAATGTGATATGTATGCTCGTTCTGAGATAAACTTCTTGCGATTGGTTATTCGGCCTTATGCTAAACTTATCCCAGCTAGTTCGACATCTGAACCAGGGAAGACAGCACCCCAAGTCGTGGAAGCACTGCGCAAAGCGGGTATCAAAGAGCTACCGGACACCGGTGTGGCCGATGTCCAGTCCACTGAAGCAGCCGGCAAAGTCTTACAATCAGGCAGACTCAACGAGTCAGACAGTCCGACCCCCAATACAGCAGTAGTGGAGCACACAGCCCCAGTTGCCTCCAACTCATCAGTCCCCCTCATCAGTGACGTAGTTGAAGAGCCCTCAAAATCTAAGAAAAATGTCAGCTTTGCAGAAGACACCAAAGAGGAACATGCACCGAATCTTAAGAACGGTGCGACCAGCGAAGCGCAAAGTCAGGCGCATGTATCAGGGCCTACGGCTGATTTCGCCAACCGTGACAAAGTACCGGATAGCCAAAGGCCTAACATTACATCGTACGATAAAGAAGAGGATACAGCCTTTGAGGCCGTGGTACCAGAGAACGAGTCCCCTGGAGACGCTGTTCTGCGCCGGCAAATGATCGACTACAATATGGGACAGGTTGGGGCAATAGTCGCTGAGCTCGACCTCGACGAAGATGATATCCCCTATTCTGATGATGGAGGTGAGCTAAACGGCTACGATAACAGCAGTGCTGAAGATGACGAAGACACTTTTGGACGGACAAAGCGACGGGTACTCAGCGATGAATATTTGGCTGAAATGCAGAGGTTAGAGCAAAGACTGAAGAACATTGGGCCTGGACCAGGTGCGGGTGACTTGGCGGCGATGGGCAAGGGCATGGGTCCACAGAGTGCTCCTCAAGAGTCGACGCCTGCTACGAAGAAGGCCGTCCGCTTCGCAAATGATCTTGACGTTCAAGAGGCACCAATTACAGGGCAATCCGATTTGCCAGTAGCTCCGCCCTCCGCGACCACGCCAGTGTCATTAGATGTTCCTCGTCAAATCATACACGCCCCTACAGTGGTTGAAAGGCCACCCTCCGCCACTACCAACCCTTCCACTATCCGAGAGCCGGACGAATTCGACGCTGCATTGGTGCAGCAAGAGGTATCAACGGTCTATCATCGCATGCGTAATCGCATGATACAACGGCAAGGCGGCTTCACTAATGGCGATGATGAGGATGAGAAAGGTGAGGTACCGCTGACCGAGGCAGAGGGTGGGCCGAAGAAGGTGAGTAGGTTCAAAGCTGCGCGGTTGAATAAGCTTCGTAATTAGGCATTCAAGTGTCGTACTGCCATGGCATCTGTATTCACGCTTTTTCCATGACTCTGCATGTTCCTTCCTATTTTACTACGGTTCTCACGATGTTGTTTCTCATCCCTCCTCCTTGGCGTAGCTCCTAGCGTAAATCTTAGACAATACATCGGAACAGAGCCTATTGCATTTGATTGCACATGGCAGGCAGACTCTCTCTCTAGAGAAATGTCAATATGCCTCCTCATACCGCTCACGTTCCAATATTGAGAAAACAGGAGAGCTCTCTGACGCCGTGTCCACCTTGGCAGGTTTCCAAAGACATGGCTATTCGTTTCACTCTCTACATAAACACTTCGGAGAATGCAGGAAATTTCGTTGTATGTTTGCAGTTCAAAAGGCTACACGGATTTCCTATGTAGATAGCTCGTGTACTCACGTTCACCAAGCCTCGAGCGCCAGCATTACACGTGAGTGAAATAGCGATTAGAATCTTGCCAATACTTCTTAGCCTCGTCAAGATTTCCGAGCCGGAGATGTGCGGCAGTGATAGGGTGCCAAATTATGAGATTGATTCAATCATACAAGTCACGAGACTGCAGTCCAACCTTGAACCACACCCAATTGTCATGTATTATGTCCACCTTCTGTTACAAGTTTCGAAGTGCTATCAAGCGATATTTTCCTGGAGCGCTTGGACCCCTTGACGTTCTATGAAGCAGGAGCTTTCTGGCGACTTCGCAAGGCTAGGTTCATGCTTGTTACATCCTCGTCCCTAGGTCCACCTTGTAGTCCTCGTTGATAGGTCTGTCAACCTTGACCGGCTATAGGCTATGGAGGCAGCGAAATGGGTCCCACAGCTGGCGTATCGTTGTGCTTGTTACATTCCCGCCAAAGATAGCTGCTTTTTACATTGAGCTGATGTAAATGGATGTGGCATTGCCTGCTAGCACCGCATGACACACTTGCGAGTAGGTTGGTAGTTTCCGACAGAATGTCGGCGACTCATTCCAGGCGAAGATGATAGCACCATCAGAAATATAGTAACAATCTTCTCTGTACGAGGGTTTAGAGTCAGCATGTTCACTAAGAGGGTTAACATGGACAGGCTTCAGAATTGTGTTCTCCGAAGGTATTGAACCGATGGGCAGGGTGGTAAACAGGAAGTGGCCCAAGGGATGAATGTACCCTCAAGGCTTGTCTCCGAACTCGAGCGGCGACAAGTTCAATATGTGTCTTCTTATATTTAATTTGCTTCTTCTGTAATCGGTCAGCTCATTCAGGGTATCTTGGGGTGATAATGGTTCGTGTTATGTAGACTCCTACCATCCGAGTCTTTGGCGTAGCAGGGATTGTCTGGAATATACGGACCGTGCGTCGATGTCGAGTCTTCTAATTTGTCCGCTTCGATGATGCCGATACCGATGAACCTCATCACGAAGGTCTCGTGGCAATGAGTAAAGTGTTAAGCCTTTAGTCGGGGATGAACCCATTGGTGCGAACCTCTTAGGGGCTTTGTGCTTGTGTCGAACGTTGCTACTCGCTTGGAAGTAAAGATAAGATAAGTTGACGAAGACTTATTCCCTTGACTTGAATTGATGAGGTTGACAAATTATATGATGGAAATATATCAGGATGGTTTAGAACCGAGAGTTTCTATTTCACGATGCAAGGTCGTGCTGGTTCAGGAAAAGTCACAGTCTTGGGCGCTGGGGAGTCAAAGAATTGACCAACAAGTGAGCAGTCTATACGGAGGATGACACCAAAAGTCTTGAGTTGGCGTTCACGGGAGGTGCACCAACGTTTTACTAAGCTAGAGGACGGTCACCCCGGAAACCGCACCCTAGAAGTACATAAAGCCCCGGAAGCAAGCTAAACATCCTCGGCTTGCCTTACGCTAAGAGCTCGGCTACCCTATCATCTTAACCTCGGCTTGTGTTCGGCTATATCTCGGCTCTTTCTCGGACACCCAATGTAAATCAATGTTGGCCTTGATATTGTACCTCTCACTAGATCTACATGCGGGGATTGGAAAGTCGAACTCTGAATGGATTCTCGAGATCGATCCTAGACTACTCCAGGCCTTTTTCTCTCTGTCGGCTTTTAGGGTATGCGCAAATACTCAGACTCGGAAGCCTGGGAAGATGTCATTCCAATTCCTCAAGATGATGGATGCGCCAACCCATTGGCCGCCATCGCCTACACAGACGAGTACAGTGAAGCCATGTCATACCTCCGAGCTGTTATGGCCGAGGACGAGAAATCTGACAGAGTGTTGGGGTTGACTGAAGAGATCATTGGCATGAACCCTGCTCATTACACCGTTTGGTATTACTCGACCTCGACGCCTACAAAGGCATGGTGACTGAAACGTTCGGTAGGCTATACAGAGCAGACATACTCTTCGCGTTGCAGAAAGACTTACTCCAAGAGCTCGAGTGGCTTAACACTATTGCTATCAAGAATATCAAGAATTTTCAAATATGGTACGTCTCCAACTTTAGCTGCCACAGTACATCAATTGTTTATACTCGCTTAGGCATCACCGTCAGGTAGTCATGACCCACATCCCAACGTTGCCAACGAACGAAATTCCCTTCCTCGCCCGCATGTTCAACATCGACGCCAAAAACTACCACGTCTGGTCATATCGACACTGGCTTGTGCGTCACTTTTCACTTTGGGACACTGAACTACCCTACGTTGATTCGCTCCTTCAAGCCGACATCCGCAATAACAGCGCCTGGAACCATCGGTGGTTCATCATCTTTGCGCGGCATACCGATCCCGAAAAGCATAGTATCAAGAACAACGATGCTATTAGTGAAGTGCCACACGAGACTTTTGAGGTGGAGATACAGTACGCAAAGGCCGCAATTACAAAGGCACCGCAAAACCAATCGCCATGGCTGTATCTCAGGGGAATACTAAGGAAGCAGGGGAAGGGACTTGTAGGAATCAAAAATTTCGCGGAGCAATTCGCGGACCTAGAAAAAGAGGATGAGGTCCGGAGTAGCCATGCACTGGACTTCTTAGCTGATGCGTATGCTGAGGAGCAGGAAAAGGGGAAGTCAGCGAGAGCGTTGGAGCTATTGGCAAGGAGGTATGATCCGATACGGAAGAACTACTGGGACTACAGGAGGAATCAATTGGGTCTGGAGCAGGTTGGGGCATGAGGGTGAGAAGGAATTAATGACACGCGTATATGGCTTTGTGAGATTTACGGTAGGCCGAGATACCCAGGAGCTTACAGGGCGTTCAATGTTCATTTTTTTTAATAAAATATCTACATTCTATGAACATTGAGTCTTTCGGCCTCTCGACCCCCAAAATGCGATATTTTTGTCATATCTCCAGCCCAGATGTTTCGATCATTACTAGCTTGCTGCCCATTTAGACTTATCTTTGTGGTCGACTTCCGTATGTATTACCGATCGTCTCTCCGTTGCTGCTCCCGTTCGGCGCACTTACCGTACTTGGGACACCCTGATCATTCGTCATTCCCTTTTCCACGTCCGCGTACTGCCTTCGAAAAGCGCAGAGTCTGTCGAGGGTGATATCTGAACCACCACAGACGATCACAACAACTTTACTCTCCTTGGTCAGATTCGGTAGCAACTTCTTTAACCTCCCGTCATAGCATAATGCCACATTCACACCACAAGCTGGTTCAACGATTAGTCTCTCATCGTCTGCCAATCTCCAACACCCCATAGCGGCCTCCGCATCAGACAGCACCACGCTCCTGACGTTCTTCCTTTGTGCCAGCTCGAAGGTCTTCTCTGCAACCCTCTTTGCCCCAAGGCTATTAGCCGTACTCGTGATTTCGGGCAGCGTTACCAATTTCCTCTCTTTCAGACTCGTAGCCAATGAATGTGCGCCCCGAGTCTCCAAAGCCAAAAGACTTACATCTTCCCATCCTCTTCTCTCCAATCCCAACTGCAAGCCGCAGAGAAGCCCACCACCCCCCACTGAGCAAACCACGGCATCGGGCTTCTCTTTCAGCTCCTCAATAATCGTGGCAGCCCCATCCCACACATCCTTGTGATCGAATGGTGGCACATACACGCCATTCGGGTTCTTCGCAAGCAGCTCTTCTCTCATAAATTTATCAGCTTCCGCCCAGCTGGCGCCATGCTGTATTACCTCACTCGCACCCACAGTCTTTATCTTGGCGATCATGAACGGCTTGGTAGTGAGTGGCACTACGACAGTGGCTGGGCGTCCTAGCGAATGGGCAGCAGTTACACAGGCAAGGCCAGCGTTGCCGCCAGAGGAGCTGTAGAAATGTATCTCATTGCCTCCTTTGGGGTGATTGATGAGGGCAGTTCGGATGAGGTTACCAATACCTCGTGATTTGAAGGAGCCCGCTGGCTGGAGGTTCTCGAGCTTGAGGAAGATGCGGCAGCCGGCCGCTTTGGAGAGGGCAGAGGATTCGACGAGGGGGGTTGAGATCCACGGTTTGGGAAGGTTTTGAGATACCATGGTGCCTGTTTCTGATCGTGTCATTGTTCTAGAGAACTGCTGGTCCCTTAAGATAGGATAACGCTGGTATTACGCCTGGGAGGCTGCTTCTAGGGGACAGCGCTGAGGTTGTACCCGGAGGGTTACTTCCGGGGGATAACATTAGGGTTGTAGCTTACTCCGCTAACAAGCCCCTAAGCCTAATATAGGAATTGCTAAGCCTGACGTAGACGGGGTGTACGCCTACAAGGACGGGGTGTACGCGGACAAGGATAGGGTGTACGCGTAATAGAAGCCTAATGTTATAACCGCTGCAAGGCTGAAGATATCCTATATATCACCGTCAAATATGGTCTCTATGTTGGTCTCGGGAGCTTTCGTAGATTACTCTTATCTGCAACTTTCACCGCTAGTGCAATGAGTCGCCGTTCTCGTACCTACCCATGACCTCGCGCTTCTGGGCCTCGCGGCAAACACGCACAGCAATGCGTCTTCTGAAGGATGAAGGACGCGGGATTGAGTCTGGTGGAGAAGCATGATGGTGCCATTCCTGAATATGCCATACTGTTGCATACCTGGGAGCTGAGGAAGTCACGTTCAAAGACCTCACGGAAGGCACTGGCAAGGATAAGGCTGGCTACGAAAAGGTCGAATTCTGCAGAAAACAAGCCGCCAGCTACGGTCTTCTACATTTCTGGGTTGACACATGTTGCATCGACAAGGCCAGCAGCATCGAGCTTAGTGAAGGTATGCATTTGATGTTTCACTGGTAGTAAAACGCGGACAAATGCTATGTGTACCTGTCCAATGTGTCACATCTGGGCATGCTCGGATCCCCAATTATTACAGACGATCTAGATTGAGGACTTCCGGAACAGCAGATGATTTTATCGAGGTTGGACGATACAAGAGCTGATTGCCCTGCATCAGTTGAATTCTTTTCACAAGAGGGCGATCGACTAGGCAGTAAAGGATCCTTGGAACATGACATCCACGAGTCCACCAGGATTGCTCGTGAAGCTTTACGCGAATGATCTTTTTCAGATTTCACGGTCAAGGAACGAATGTCTTGGGCGAATCGTCGCAAAACTGAGCTTCTAGAAGATGAAGCATATTCTCTCCTAGGTATCTTTCATATACGTATGCGACCTGAACATGGGGAAGGGAGAGAAAATGCATTCGAGCGGCGGCAGAGGAAGATCGAGAAGTCCCTAATCGCAATTGACCAGTGACATCCAGGACAAGACTGGAGATGCTTCAGTAATGAAATTGTCGTTATTGACAAGGACCAATTCGACATATCTCAAAGTAGAGCTGGCCGTTGCTATCAAGGCGAAGGAGCTGGATCCATTCGGTCAAGATCTCCTTGCGGCCAACGACAAAGTCCAGTCGCAATAAGAGACAGGTAAGGACGATCGAGATTGCATCTGTCTTGGTTGAATTGCCTTGACAATATTCGTTCCAGAAGTCAGGCATTCGTGAGGATAGTTGCACCAGCAAGAAGGGCGATGAGCGCGCCGGGAATAGCATGTAATTTTGCTAGATTTCTGGCGCCGGAACGTGAGAGATAGAATCCATCGGTGCCAGCGACGATTATGCCGAGGATGGTTAGGATGGTAGCTATCTCTGTCCATTTCTTCTGATAGGCGAACGTCAGGAGGGTGATCCCCGTTGCGAGCTGTCGAATCCCCATGAGCGAGACGTACGATATGATCGGGTTGCCATTGGACGTGTAAAAGTGCGACATGGGCGTCGATTGGGATTTATCTGCGTCTTTGACGATTGTAATGGGTAATCCAAACGAGCGTGAGAAACCGATAGGGTCCACTATGGCTTGCGTACCGGTGACGATGGCGCTGCTGGCAAATGCCACGCTGACGATCTTGAAAGTGGGAAGGAGAAAATTCATGATCGGCGTAGATGAAGATTGTTGTGTGTGCCTGACCGAGCCAGGGGCTTATCAAGATCAAGTACACGCAAAAAGGCGATGAGATGCTCAAAAGGTGTTTCAGCCTACGAGACACATTCGTAGAAATTATGATCTTCTTCTGACGTTGATGATGTCAAGCCTAGAGAAGCGAGAATTTGGCGCTGATCTGGCTTGGCGTATATCTCAACGTCAACCCTTCGGAATCAAATGCTGGCCCCTGGATGAGACCATAGATCAGCTTTCGTAATGCGTTGCTGGGCCGTCCCATCCCAACGTTGTGATACTAGGTCAGGGATCATTACACTTGCTAGTCTGGAGCACATCAATCATCTTACAATGACATTCTCCGTCTCCTCTGCCCAAGTCTGTGTGTGTATATCTGAAAGTTCATTTCCTTCAAAAGATTTGCTACCACAATTCCCTGTCTCTTTCGCCGTTGATAGACGAAACGGGGCTAATCGTTCAAATATTGGACCTGCTTCATTGAAAACTTCTCTCGAAGTACACGATCTCTTCGAACCTATAAGACTGAAAAGGCGAAATACGACGGAGAATGAGAATCCAAATGCTTGCTTGTTCAGAGCACAATATTTGCTGTGAGTATGACCATAATGCGAGGGCCGTCGTCAGAGGCCACGCTAAGCCTGTTCACGAACGGTAAAGGGTGTTTAGAGAAATATGATGAGAACTCGCGAAGAAATGGGATGTGTAGGCCAATCTCAAATGATCGTCGAACCGACGCATGGAACCCTGTATGGCCATACTACCACAACAATTTTTTTGGAAGGGTTACTGCCCAGCAAGAGAAGAGACTTTGGGGGCAAGACTGCAATTACCTGAACTGAGGACCGATGATCATAAGAGAATTCCTACCATTGCAAACACTTGGCCTGAACGTCAAGACAAGTTCTCAATGAGGCGATCACCTTCGCGGTTGTATTATGATGCCGAAATCTGGATTGCGAGAACACTCGACAAGATCGGGCCGAGAAATTGTCTCCTACAACGACTGACCCACCAAAAGGTCCCTCCAAAAAGACTGCCAGGCCAGATGCAAACTACATTATGTCAAGGATCCATGTGCCATCCGACATCAAAAGGTTCAAGCTCAGCGGTCTCATGTTGCTACCTTCGTGTTCTTGCTCAAATGTGTGTTATATCTGCAAATAAGGGCCAACTTCTCAACCGGGCGCTTAGCACAACGGGTAAGGAGTCCACCTGTAATAGATTACAGAGGCCAGCGAAGTCCGGGAGCATTGCACAACGCTCTACGATACCGCAACAAATAACACATTGGCATGCTAGTGCCGTTGGGTCAGCGCTACAATGGTGTAGGCCACAGCAGACAATGATCTGCCCTCTCATAACCGTTGCAATAAGCTAGTTCCCCCCTCCGAGTACAACTAGGTACATGGTTGGGATTTTTTGTCTGGCTTTGCGTTTCATGTGTTTCGTGTCAACACAACGTAAAACGTACTGAAAGTTTCTTGGCAGTCATCACAGTTGATGATCTTGGTTCGAATCGAGCTGTGACAGATAGCTAGCGTCCAATTTTTCCTGAAGAAAGTAGTCCTGATCAATCAATGTCGGCTGTAAATGCCAAGCTTTCGCTTTTTTCCATCAGTCGTCGGCTTTGCATCAAGGTCGCAGTGTGCCCATAGCGCCCATAATGCCATTATTCGCCACTGAAACTGGATTGGTGGCGTCCAATCCTCCGCCAATGTGCATCGAATGTGATCATCCAAACCTTTCTGCCTTCTTTGGACGGCTTGCTGTGCATCCCGAACGAGCTGACACCAAGCAAGGCGACTACGAATCCGCATTGACACTAGGTCAAGCAGTCCGTGCCATTGAAGTATGCTATGCCGGCGTGAGTCTCTCTATAACATCACAGGATATCTGGGACAGACCTCTGACCCTGCCTCCTCTGCAGTTGCCGAAGCTCCACCTCCGGATGCTGAGGTCTTTCGTCGAGAGGACTATACGCCATGCTCGCCTTGTTATTGCAGCTGCAGAAAGTCGCGACGCTGGCGATGACCCGAGTGGACACAAAAAACTATTGACGGTGCTTGACCATAGTGTCCGAATGCTGAGACGCGAAGTGGTACGCGCAATACGCCATAAGAAACTGGAGCTTCGATGGCCTACTGGCGAGACTTCACGACCGAACAAAAGTACGTTGAGAGGGACCAAGAGCGGATTGACGTCCTTCGTCAATCGCGTATGCTACGCCGTCACTCGGGAACTGGGCTGTTTCGCGCTCCCTTTGCTGCCGCTGGCCCCTAGGAGTCACGCCTCGGACATGAAGGTGGACTCTCTCTGGAACCCTATGAGTCTAGGCATCTGGTGGGACGATGGTCTTGGCTGGATTGTGCAATTAACGCGAGAAGTTGAGAGCTCCGAAGTATCAACGGAAATAGGAGAGGAACAATGGGCAGGCGATTGGGACCATTCAGAAGAAGAAGGAGAAGGAGAAGGAGCAAGAAATGGAGAGAACTGTAATGAGAATATTGAAGAGGACATGTATGAGAACGGGTCAATACGCGAGGGATCAATAAGTGATGAATCTATGGGTGAGGAGTCTGAATAAGTGGGAAGCAGACGATACAGTTTATGATACGGTTTTTGTATCAGTCTTCGGTCAAGCAGAAGCAGGGCTGTAATGTTATGTATGATCCTACGCCAGTCGATGCAACCTGTCGGACGAATGCCTGCGAAGAGACCTCCAATCTACGGACAGAGGAACTGAATTCAAATTGCACAAGTCTACTCACCAACTCCAAGATCCTGACGGTCAATCGGCATGGTATCAAAGAGATACAAGAACGAACTGTACTTCGAATATCGTTGAGTACTAGCTCGGTCTTTCTTCGCTGCTACTAAGTCTCCTCCTTTCAATCTGAACCACTCCTTTTCCATGACCCTTGAAACACACTCAGCAATAGACGAGCATCTCCCCCCATCATTGCCTTCCTGTAACCCCGGAATGCTAATTCGCGAACACGGTCACACGGCATTCGAGACGCAACATGTAGAGCAAGGTCCTCCGCCACCCTGCGTTTCGATGGATGTCCTCTGCCGTGGTTTTGAAGGTTGGTTGCGCTGTTGTGTACACGATAAGACCCTACAGAATGGAATTGATGATTGAGATTTCATCTGACCTCTAGTCATCTCCATCCGGAATCAGGTTCCACCGGCCATTCGTTTCTCAGGATTATCACAGTATGCCGCCTGGCCATCCTATGTCTTGACTAGAACCGCCGCCTTAGTCTTAAAGTACGTCAAGACCTTTGGCTTAGGAGATGCTTAGCGTTGACTCTTAAATCCGGGTCTACCATAAGCTCCGTACTACTCCAGACACCAGGTCCCAACAGAAACATTTCCCCCCAAAGCGCAGAGTATCCGACAGACGAATCAATCTATGGAGTCGTTGGCCCTTGGAGGCTTCTCTATTGAGATGATTGTTCAGAGAGGACCGCCGAGTACAGGAATGTGGCATGTTCGAGTAGGCCTTTGCTCCAGTGGAGCAACCAGAAGCTTTGCCTTCGAGGCTGAAAGGACCAGCAACAATCAGTACGCGCGAGACAGTGTCCCCTATCGTCTGTGACAGAGAAAGTGTGATGCATCAGCACTGTAAGAAAATCAGAGAAACCTCTCTAGATCCCTAGCCCAACAGTTGCAAGACAGATCATTGACATTGACAGCTAGCTCTCTCCATTGCATATATCCTTTGCTGTTCTCGTAGTTGAACCGAATATTTCTTCTACCGTTCCGACCGTTCCCACCGTTCCCACCGTCCTCAACAGCTCACAATTCCCTCAACCCCTCCTGCTCAACATACTCATCTCCATAAACTTCTCTCTTGATCCCATCCAGCTTCTCCCTATCTCCACCCATCGATTTGAGCATCTGACCCTCAAGAATCTGAATATTATCCGTCCACCTCTCAGCCTTCGTCCGGTACGCCTTGATCTCCTTCCGCCTCCTCTCCACCTCTCCCGGGTCCCCATCTTTATACCCTTCCAATTCCTTTCTCAAAAGCTCAACTTCCTGCTCCAACACCAATCTCTTCTCGACCAAGCCATCACGATCAGGATCCTGACCTCTAAGTGCACTAGCCCCTTTGACCTTCGCATCCAATTCGCTCAAAGTAACATCAACCTTCTCCTTCTCCTCTCGTAATTTGGCCATCGTATCGGTACGCTCCTTCTTCGCTTCGGAGGCGAAACTCCAGTACCAGTTTCCACTACCAATTTTCTCGACGCGGATTTGGCCTTCGTCGCTGAGGGCTTGGAGGAAATCTTTGACCTGCATGCCATTGATGCTGGCAACGGAGGGGAGGGTTTTCTCGAGGTCTTTAATGCTGTGCACGGTGAGAGAGGATTGGAGGTAGGCGAGGATCGTGTTCTGTTTGGCCTGGTTTGGGACTGCTTTGGGTGCCTGTTGTGGTACATTGTTAGGAGTGAGGTTGAGAGCCACCTAGATTGGAAGGCTGCACCATGTTTGCGGATGTAGAAATTCCTTATAGAGTAAGAAGCTCTGCTGGGAAACGGTGAAGATGATTACGGGGTTGTGGGAGGATGATGTTCAGCGTGTGAAATGCCAAGAGGGTTGTGTTGCATTCAAATACATCTCTGACCACGTTGAACACGCGAATCTCGTTCAATACCCTACATCTAAATTGTGAGGCCTATGGATCTCTAATCACCCGGGAATTGGAGCATTCGAATTGTATTCCACGAGAGTCCTGGAACAGATCAAGTGGCTTTGCATGCGATAAAGATCGTATTTCGTCTCAGATCTATCAACTACGGCTGTTGTACGATGACAAAATGAAAGATAAAGGTAAGAGAACGAATATACTCCACTTATGCAACAGGTACAGCCCGCTCCATTGTGTTCCCATTTTACCTCATCTCAAAGAATGCTGACGTCCGCGACCCTTGATTTTCTTGGCCCTACCAGCCTGCTTCACGTCAGCTGTGCTCACTCAATCAGACCCATCAATCCGATGGTCGCTCCTAGACCCACCGCTTTGTTCACCCTCATGGGTCTCGAGCGCACGACTCGTCCACTCATCGATCGATCTGAAGGACTGCTCTCGAGGCTGGCAGAATCACTCTTATCTTGGATAGCTTCGGTGCCTGCACTAGAGCCTTTTTGCATCATCGTCAGAGTTACAGCGGCTTCAAACTCTGTTGAGGTGTAGATATTACCGGCTCGCATGTTTGTGAGGATTAATGCTGCCTCGACGTCCTCCGCCGTCCGCTCGCTTGACATTTGCAATTCCGGCGCCACATCAGGTGCGGAGTGCATACTACTTGGAGAATCAGGAGTGTCTGAGAGGATGTTGTTAGTATCCACATAAGATGTCTCCTCTAGGAAATTGGCAATGCGCTGAAGGTACAAGGAAGTGTTCCGAAGGTAAGTTGCAGCTTTCTCAAGGTCATGAAGAGTTTCCTGGACTTTCGACCTACTTTTGACGTTGAGTCTGAGCTTCACGATTGATATGACGTTTTGATGTATTGCTTTTGTTCGTGGGAGTCGGAGAATTGCTGCGTGGAATATTGATATATGGGGTGTGTGCTGATATAGAAGTGTGGAGATTAGGAAGCGGAGTATGGCGACTCAAATTGGCAATCTGCTGAATAGAAGCCTTTCCTCAAATCTAGAGACGACCTCAGGTATGATCCTTGTGCGTGGAGAAAGAACGTTGTCTGGCAAGCAAAATCTATCAAGACCATGAAGCTAACAGACAAAGCAGGTTCACCGACACAACGACTCAATCGAACAAATGCGGGCACTACTCCTTTGTTCTATTCCAAATCCAGGCTGCGTCCTTACTTCGAGGGTACGCTGAATCTGGGATTTAGGATACCTTACATCACGCATGAAGGGTGTCTTATGTTTTCAGGTGATCCAGAGCGATAGATGGTAAATTTTTTGGGACTCTTTCTCCTTAGTACAACCACTTATCGCGAGAATGGCGACGAAGAGCACGCTTTGGGGGTACAAGGCCACTGTTTTCAGCTTGCTCCTTACCAAACCGAGTAGTGAACAGTGGGCCTCTCAGGAGTAGGTATTAACTTATCAGTGCGGTCAAGATACAACGTCGCCTGATTCTGGCTAATATACTCCACCGCTGGGTCGAGGCACAGGCTACCAAGATACGGAGAAGTACTCAAGTAGAAATGTTGTGGAGATAAGTGTATACGCGTTTGGCATACTTGTACATTGAATTCATTAGTCTATGCTCTTCACGAACGACGATATCCAACACACCTGAGGCCCGGTTCTGAAATTTAGCACCCGGAAGCAACTTCTACTCGCGGTTCACCAAGTTCATACGGGAGATCGCCTTCTCTCTAGCACTCGGTCAATACTTGCTCACTGACCCGAGAATACCCATCAGTCTTGTAGCACTGTTACCAGTCGAAAGTCCAAGGACCGAAAGCTTTTCCACCAAATCATCGAGACCCAATTCTGAGGCCCGGCTAGGGGTTATGTCAAGGAACGAGAGTGCTGCTACCACGTTTTCCACAAGATCCTCATCCGGGGCCGACGATGCAGTTGGCCCTTGATCTCGTTCCTGCAGCTGAAACGCAGCTGCTCGATTAGACAATGAAGCGAACTTCTCTTCTATCTCAGGAAATGATGACGGTCCTGAAGAAGACGATTCTGGTTGCTGTAGACTGAGCGCAGCGATATTGTAGGACAGCGCAGATAGCCGCTCCTCCATCTCCAAGGCCTTGCGACAATTCTCCATTTGCGAATCGATGTTCTCGCGTGCCAATGAGAAGTCTCCAATGGGGCTATTACAACGTGGGCAATTGTTAAGATCGTACGCATTCAGCAATTTATCAACGTCGCCATAGCAGAAAACATCGCCACACGCTAGACGAACAGGGCAGTGTACTAATTTGTCCATAGTATCAAAGTTGTTGCCGCAAGATCCACAATATGATCTGCCTGTAGGGGTTTTTTGGAGAATGATGAAGGATTTACCAGTGTCCGGATTCAATACGCCTACTTTGGGCTTCATCCTCAATCTGCCGTCAGTGTTTTCCCAACAGAAGTTGTTCGTCCGATCCATGAGAGGAGCGAGCGATTGTCTTTCGAGATAGAGAGATCGGTCAAGTAAGATCCCTGGTCCTGAGAATATCTGGTGTAAAGTGGAGTGCATGAAAATTTTAGGGAACATACAGTACGAGGCGGATTGACGTACTAATCACTTTAGAGTGTTAGCACGGTACGTCCCAAATGTCAACTCGCAACAAAGAAACCCTCCATTATGCGACAATCGCATTGTATTCTTCGCGCTTGGTGTGAGGCGACTCTGTTTTGTCGGCTCAGACGAGGGGAACAAGGATCTATGAACAAAGAATGAAAGACTTGATATTTGCAGGATGGAGAATACAATGCTTACCTAGGGAACACCAGCCCATTGCGATCCGATTCGCGAGACCCCTTCCATCATCACAACAAGTCCAAAACTTCAGCCAACTCAATATCATACCGGCGAACTTGCGAGTCCATTGTTATCTTCAGCTCGTCCACATTCTCAAAATTCATGCCACAACATGGACAGAACGAATGCTCGCGGAGCCAACATGTCATACAGCCATGACACGCCAGATGACAGCATGGAAGCAAAATTGGAAATTCCGACACCGGTGTCAGAATCTCGACCTTGGTTGTCTCGCCCTCAGTCCCACTGTTGCTGAACGGTGTCAAGCAGATGCCACAAGCTTTAGGGCCGACTGAGAGATTCAGGTTTTCCGAAAAGTCTTGTATCGCAACACGTTCCGTATCCCCTTGCTTAACAGCAAGGTCGACGAGGCTAGATACGTTGGAGAGTTTCCTCACGGCTCTCTCGTAGGCTTTGTGGGTTGAGGTGGGAGAATTGACTGTTTGCCATAGCTTGATTATCTTTTCCAGAATCTGAACTTTGCTGGGTCCGGGTAGGCTGACGAGCTGCAGGATATGCTCAGGCCTGACGAGGCTGTTGAGGGGAGGAAAAGTCTTTTTATGTTTCTTGAAAGCCTCCCTCTTGTCCTTGAGTTGTAATAAGGCTTCCCTACTGCTTTCTCTCCGCCTCAATTGGGATTCGGAGTTGTCTATGATGAATGTACTCGGGATGAACTCGACATGTTCTCGCGGTCTTTGCGGCCCTTGCTGCTTCCTTATGTGAGCAATGATGGTTTTCGAATCGAAAGGATTGCGGGAGGGCATTTTTTGTGACTCTTCGGCGCTCGTCTTGCTTTCTCTCGACGCTAATGGGGGTTCAATCCGTTGTGTCAAGAGGGTTTGATCGAGGATTTAGAGATGTGTGCGAGCCAGGATGATCTTGGTGTCGAATGGGCTGCGGGGTTGACGCAATGATATAAAAACGGTGAATAGGCATTGTCCAGGGGGGAGATAAAGACCTCTAGAACGGAAGCATGACAATGGGCGCTCAACAAAGGAACAAATTAAGTCACCTCCAGCCGAAGTTGCGGGCAGTGGTACGACGTAGGCTTGTACTACACGAGAAATTCCAGGTAATACAAAGAAAGCAAAATATGACAAGAATCAATGGCGTACCTTGCCCCTGAAAAAAGACCTGCCCCCCTTCCAAAGCACTGGCTACGGACACCGCTTCGCTTATATCCCCATCTCCATTATCTCGTTAAAGTCCAACTCCAACCCCTCATCAACGCTATGGACTTTAACATCATCATCAGCGTCCTCATATTGCTCCCACCCACCATCATCATCATCCCGCCTCCACTCAACCCTACTCGCCAACCCACCTTCAGAGCTCTGCCCTTCAATCAGCCTCCGCAACTCCAGCTTCTGCTCAGGCCCGAGTCGCCTCTCAGCCGCATGCAGAGCCGCAACAGCAGTATGATCTCGCTTGCCCTCGCTATCGCACCCAGCAGCTTCAGCGCCACAATGCGGACAGGTAATCTCTGCAGACGATAGATCGCGCAGCGTACATTTGGGACGGGCTTGCTTGCCGTGAGCAGCTATCGACCCACGACAGCCAAGAGAAGCGTAACATTTCTTGCACTCACCCACAATGAAGCCGCACGGCAGCGCTGTTCCGTGCATGATTCCAAAGACACCGTAGGGGGAATTGCACTTCCAGCATCTTCGGGGAGATCCTGTAGCCTTTGCAAGCAGTTCTTGAGGGAGAACTGCTATGGCGTTGAGGATTAGAGACATATCCGCGGTCACGATGATGGAGGTTAGGTGGCTTTAGTTGTTTGTTGCTCAGTCGGTTGGGTTTGTTCGAGTCTTGTTTTGGGGAAATCTAGGGGAATTCGGAGGGAGGAAGAGTGTTGAGTGATTGATATGAGACATATGAGTACCTGCTCAAAGAAACAATCGAACAATAGATTTGAAAGTCGACAATGAGACAATGGCATTTTCGGGTTTGATAATGGAAACCAGCTGGGCATACTTTGGGCCCAAACAACGTTCGATGAAGACGGATTTAGGATGTGCAGCATCAAGAATGAATGCTATGTAACGAAAGACTTTTGTAGGATTTGGCGCAACGATTGATTTGGCTCGAATAAAACATATGTACTTCTTTTTCAAAAGCAGAAGAAGTAGCAATGTATTTGCATCTTGGCACAAAGGGACACGGACGGCAAGAAAACTCCTGGACGGATCAATAAGGAGAATTTCATCTACAACATGAAAGGATAGCCACTAAACAATTGGCGAATGGTGAAGCTGATCCTTTTGAGTGCAGAAGCAGGGTATGTGAAAAGCTTTGGAATTAATAAGACTTAGCTTTTGTAATAATTCAATAAAAGATTGTGTCCAACTGCATACCAGAGTAGCGCAATTTGCTCAAGATGCACTCTGGCCACTCCGTGATCCTGACCAGTTTCCTGCTCGATGATGAGTACGTGATGCAGCTTTGGCCGTAGCACGAGCAAACGACCAGCCTTTCAGCTTGGTCCTCCTAGATTTCTTGGCTTCCACAGCAGGGTTTTCCGTTCCCGCTTGGCTGGATTTCTCGGCGGTGTCAGCGTTCGTTATATGCTTCACCATCTTTGCTTCATTCCCTGGAGAAATTCCACCTTCGGGATCAGTCACCAAGATGGTGGGGCTTCCCTGCGGGCTGGTTGCGTCTTCCATATCTGCATCTGATGAGCCGGCGCCAAGGGTCTCGTCAATATCCGGAAGAAGCGACACGTCTTCTTCTGGTGCGTCTGTAGAGACTGTCGATTGGGGCACTAGTGTGGCCATTCCCGATTCTAGCAGCTCCTCCGTTGTCGACACGTGCCACTCGAAAGCTCCTTCACTTGTTTCGTAACTTTTCTCACAGAATGGACAGAAGTTGAAGCTACCTTCGTGGGGCAGCAGCCAATCTCTAGCACACTATATAGTTTCGCAATCAGCATTTCTTCAAGATAAAAGTTTGACTCATGAGACAGGGTTCGGGCGTACACGGGTCCGGAATGCTGGAGGATTGATGGGAAAATTCAAGACTTACGTGAAAACCAACGATCGACCGGCAACATGGGAACATCGTGGCCGTTTCGTGGCCTCTATGCTCGCCAGCTACGTCGAATTTGGTATTGTAAGGCTCTGCGCAGAAAGGGCATGTTTTCGCATGATCAGGAAGAATCTCAACCTCCATTATTGGGAGTGAAAGAGCGAATTTCCAGCGCACAAATTCGGTGGCAGGTTTCGAGTATGATGTGTTCTTTTCGGCCATAGAGGCTTCTTTGGCGGGCAAGGAAGTTGCGAGCTGGTTGAGTATTTCTGAAGGCATACTCAAATCTGCGTCTACTTTGACGCTGGGCTGGGCTGTCAATGATGGACTTGGAGTATAAGTGTATCGTACTGGCTTTCTGGTAAATGGAATTAAAAGATGCCGATGGTCTTGGAAGTATGATCGAGCAGGGCGAGGCGGAAGCGGATATAAGTGAATAGCAAAATCCTAGAAACTAGTTGGCCACGATAAAGGCTTCGCAATGGGTTTTGTTCTCCTTTGAAAGGACCAGAACAACTAGGTTGTCTAACTCGAAATCTGTGTCGCGGATACGCCCATTGTTGGATGCTCATTAGGTTCCTAGCGTCTTTTAACAAAGCCATGCCAATCCAAGCTCTCCACGTTGACACATTACATTTTCGCAGAGTCCGATAGAGCCTGGAAACATTTACTGTACTGCACGATGAGCGTGATCATTTTGCTCTTTGCACTCATCATGCATCGGTAGCCTCATGATCGATCTTCCTCCTCTTGCGTTCTCTTCTCTCAGCCGGGCCGCCAACGGCTTCTGGTGTTGCCTTCGAAGAAACAGCTGTAGACAACTCCTCTGATTCCTCTGCGTTCGGCTGCTGTTCCTCCTCAGCAATTCCGTCCACTTCCTGCTCTTCGATTTCCTCCCCCTCAGTAAACGCCAGATCACCCGTCTCTCCAAGAACATGCGCAGCCATCTCCTCAAGGAGTATCCCCAGAGCCAGCAAAGCAGTCTCGTCGAGGCTCTCAAAGTCCGCAGCGCCTTTATTCGTGGTGGACCTTCCATAGTAGTCCGAGGCGTAGGTGTGGATTGCCTTAAGCAGATCAGACTCTGGCAACATCTGCCCTCCCTTCAGGTGACGATCGGCCCAGTAAATGTCATTTTCTTCATATCGCACCGGGGCACCTTTGCGGCGAAAGAGTACCTCTTCTGGTGGGAGAGCAACCTTGCTGGAGGAGAGAGTGTCGCGGTTTTTGGAACCGCGGGGCTCTGTGGGGAGGAAGCCGATAGAGGACACGCGACCTATGCCATATTAGAGTTACAGGGTGACGGATTGCACTCGGGGCTAATTACCAGCGACAGCATCGTATACAGTGGTCTGACGTTTTTGTCTTTCAGGAAGAGTCGTAGAACGGCTTCTTTGTAGAGGTGACCCACTGTGGGCTTTCTCCCTCTTTGATGTCGCCATCTCTCACATGAGAATAATGCGGCTTTCCTGGCATGCCCGAGGCCTCGTTGAAGGACTACTCGTTGCATAGACACCAAGAAGGACACAATTTCCTAACGCAACTCTCCTGTTGACGGTTAGTTCTAAGCCTGATAGAGACTCGAGGCTCTTAAGCCTGTCTGCTCTTAATCGTTAGCCTTGCCCTAGGAGAAGGACCGTTTCTACACATACCAAATGACACTCAATTAGTCAGTTGCCATGATCCATATCTCCATGAAGCATTGGCAACCTCAATTTCACGGGACAGCTAGGCTTCTCATAGATAAAGATACAATGCGTCAAACGCGAAATCACTGTTTCGATGTGGAGACCGAGACCTTATAACCAGAGCTACCGCCAAGTCGACAGCGAGTTCTAGTAAGCTTCTGCTCGGGTGTCCTTCGTGCAATGGTACCTGTCGGGAATTGCGTCCTGCGAGTATCTAGCAACCAAGAGCTACCGAAATGACGACTGCTCAGGAGTGATAGCGGATTAGGACTGCTATATGACGAAGTACATAGTTGCTTAGAAATTCATAGGGCTTGTCGCTATTAAATAGACGAAGTCAAATTTGTGTGGCATAGCGTTCAATTATACCCATCAATACTAGTAATCATTCGCAGTCGTGGCCGACACGGGAACGGTGAGATGGAGATTTCTGGAGTAGAGCCATCTGGCCATATGCTTCTATTGAAAACTTCATGTAGAGTGGTCGATCAGGCTGCAAGTGATGTTGTCTTTGTGGGATCGGTGCGGAGTGGACTCATAACTTTGAGGGTAGCCCCAGAATTTTTGAACCAGATTAAGGATCTACATCTGTATCACATGTGAGGCCTCTTCTGATGGATGAAGAATTCGAGTCACTACAGATGGTAACTCAATCTAACAATGCATGCTTTACCTGCCGGTCTATCCTATGGACTCAGGCCATGATGACCTATGTACTCACGCCATTATAAAGGACGCATGGGATCTGTTGTGTACCTAAGCGACTTTACTCCAAATGCCAATTGCCACAGCATAGAGCACACATATGGTGTAGTTCCACTCCGGGAACCACCCATCAGGCCCTTGACGATAACCTTTCTTGGCCTCCTCAGTAGGGTAATTTGCACCTAGTGTCGGGTCATCTTTGAGCAAGCGTCTTTGACTGGGCACCGAGGGCGGGAAAAGAGCGTAGTGTACTGGTACCGCGAAGCTAACACAGACAATGTACCAAACGAGAGGTGGCCAGCCAATATTGGCCAGGAACGGCGTCCTGACTCCGTCTGGGACTGTCAACATGAGATTTTTTTCGTGGTAGGGTGTTGATGGAGTGTGGGATATGCGTTTAAGGACTCCAGTTGCCATGAGGACGATGTACATAAGGTGCAGACCGATGGCGTTTTCCCAGAAGAAATGTCGAAGGCGGCGAAGTAGCGAAGCACGTCCGTGGTTATCACGCTCCTTGATGGCATCGGCAATGCTGCCGCTCGAGGTGAAACCCTTGGCGTTCCCACCCAACCAGCTTGGCAACAAGAAGGCTCTGACAAGACCTACGGCGTTGTCTGGACACCCCCGTATTAGTCGGTATGGCTTTCCAAAAGCTTGAGATGAGGAGAGACATACATGGCGCAATCCAAAGATTGCCATAGCTATCACGCATGGCGATTCGGTAGCCCGTGCTGAAAGACACCACATAGGTGTCCAGCCAGTCAACGGCGATGAGAAGAGACAACAGCGTCACAAGCTTTCGGATATAGTCTGGGTTGGAGGTTGCGACAAGAGGTTGG
>JAABUL010001230.1_pt1 | contig 49669 bp, 60 predicted proteins | sample 5559151 | NCBI WGS metagenome assembly JAABUL01 (sample SAMN10711876, study PRJNA513368) | rock metagenome | isolation source: Antarctica rocks | place: Antarctica: Victoria Land, Pudding Butte sud
GCCCGCCGGCCCCCCGCCGGCGCCGGCCGGCCCGCGCCCGGGCGGCCCCGGCGGCCCGGGCGGGGGGGGGGGGTTGAGAAGGGTAGTTGGAGGGGATGGAAAGGGAAAATTTAAATTCGAGGGGAGAAGCAGGTTTCGAAGCAGACGGAGAATGATGGAAAGTGAAAGTTGACAACGTGACAATGATGAAAGGGGGAAGAAATGAAAGCGAAGATGTGTGAGCTTAAGAAGTGACAGTGTGGTCTTCTTCTCATCACCAGAGCAAGTCAAAGATCTGAAAACATCACATATCCCCCCCCTCAGCCATCTCGCATCCCCTCTTCCCCAACCCTTTTCCTTTCCTTCATTTCTTTCCCCACTTCTCCAGCTCCCTCCCCCTCACCTCTCTCCCTCAATCGATTTCCTTACCTTCTACCAACCCTCTTCTCTCTCACTCTCCCCATGCCGTCTTTCCCCTTTCAATGCTTTTACACATTCAAACGTATGAAGAAGAGAAGCATGAGTTTCTAGAGCGAGAACGAAGATATAAAGTGGAGATTACGAGCGAACGGATAGGAGAAAGGGAAGTGACGGTCGGGAAAGGGATAGGCATGGACGGGACGAGATGGTGATGAAATGGGATGGGATGGGTTCGGGGAGAGAAGGGGGGGGGGAGAGATGCAAGTAGTTGGAGAACGCGAAATGAGGGAGTAAGGACAGTGGGACTGTTAATACTAGCAGCGTAGACGGCGCCAGAACCTGACTAACTGGCAATCTGAGCACTCCACCACTACCTCCACCATCCACCATTCGTCTCTGCACTTCATCGGCACGAGTGGAAATGTTCAAAAGTGATGAAGATGAAGGAATGGGTGTGGTTGGAAGGGATCGAAATGGGATGGGAATGGACAAAGAAGAGGCGAAGGTGTGGGTGGGATGGGATGGGTTGACGTAGGATAGGCAAGGGCGAGAGTGGCGAAGACTGGCAGAGGGAAACAGATTCGGCGGCGGCGGAGGGAATGATATTGTGCATGCTTGAGAAGGATGGTGGATAATCTTAGAGCCGAGGACGATGCGAGGGAAGAGGCGAACCGGCGTGATGAGAATGCGAATACTTTGGGATTTGAGTGTGGTTCGGATGCGGAACTGAGCGAACGAGCGCGTTGATTGAGATGGTTGCGGATCATCGATGAATGACTGACTGGTGGTGAAGATCAAGGTTGGTAGAAAACTCGAGGCGTAGACGTGGAGTTTTCGAGCTCGAACAGATAACCTAAAAACATATATCGACCAACTGTGTTTACTACAATCTCCCAGTGCCACGAATGAATTAGAAAGGCATCGGTACACTAAAACTCACGATATCGAGTAGAGGGCATAGTTCATTGTTGATGCTGCTATTTTACATATTCGCAAGTGCCAGAGCCGGGCTGAGGGCTTGAGAGACAGGAAAAAGACATCGAAAAGCCTTGCGAAATTTTAAACCGCCCGTACATCCATTATCCACATCTCGCATGTCCGCCTCTTTACAATTTATGCCGATAGGGCCGATGGCCTTGAAGAAGTCGTTGATTCCAGTTTTGACGATCGTGTGCATTGAGAACCAGGCTGATGCAAAGGATCCAGCCCGGTAATTGTCATGATGAAATGTCGTCTACGCACCCTCGTCATCGTCGCCGATACGGAGAGTACCCTCCTTGCCGAGTCCGTGGGCCCAGAAGCCTTCGATGGAGGCGGAGCTAGTGCAGTATTAGATGGGTAGTAGTAAGGAATTGAAGAATTACTTACTTTGCCATGGTGTCATGGGTAAACAGAAGCCAGAAGCCAAAGACTGGCTTCGCAAGGACGTCAAGGATAGCATAAGATACGATCTCCGCATCAACGCCAATGTTTCGGGATCCGTCAGCGATACCCCAGATGCTGTTATCGGTTAGCGAGCTTCACAATAAGTCATTGACGAGTACGTACACAGGGTAGATAGTCCAAAGGACAAAGGTGAATCCAGCAATGGCAGTAAAGAAGGTCTTGGTTTTGTTATCCTTGGCCATAACGACGTGACGGCCATTGACAGCAAGCTGGTAGACGACAACGAGGTAGGCAATGCAAGCCATGGCGTAGTAACCCCACTTGGGTCCTCCCTCGGAAGTAAAGGCAGCAAAGAGACCGGTGAGGATCATGATCACATCAGCGACAACGGCAACGAGAATGTTGGCACCGCTCAAGCCACAAAGGAAGCAAAGATCCAAAAGCAAGAGTGGGGTGGTAACACTCCAGTCGACGTATCGAGCCCAGTAGACTTCACGCTGAACGACATCGTAAGTGTCAGGGAAGTGCTTCTGGGTATGCTTGATCTTGGTCTCGTTGATGGCGATACCATCACCGATAGCCATGGAGAAGTAAGAGATCATGGCGAAGGTGGTGATGAAGGCAGTCAGAATGTGGAACAAGCGTTTTTGCTAGACCGAGTCAGTTCGGGAATCCTGCCAGGGTGCTGACGAGGTTTTTCCCAACTTACGACTGGGACACGGAAGGCCATGATATAGAAAGCAAGGGAGGAGATCATCATGATCACGAAGACAACCCTGAAGTACCTCAGTACGGAACACCATAGCTTGCTACAATTTTACTCACCATAATGTACGATTGCCAACATCGCCGGCGGCTTCCAGAGTGGGAGCACTCGTGGGTACGACGGTCGGGATTGGAGCAACACTGCTCGAGCTCTTCATCATCGCTGCGGTGTTCTGCTGTGTTACCGAAGAAGGATTGATGCGTTAAAGATGAATGGGATCTTGCAATGAAGAATGCAAGAGAAGAGAAGAAGGATGAAGCAGAAGAGGCGTCGGGGGTTTTGTAGGAGAAAGAGGAGAAGAGAAGGAAGAAGCTGTTGCCTGTTAGCGCCGTTGCTTGGCTTGCGTCTTAGCGTCGAATCAATTCATTCTCACACACACAACATGCGGGGTTGGGTTGGAGTAAATCAGGGAATTCAGGGATATTTCGAGCCAATAAGTTCCGTCATCACTTTCTTATGCGGCGAGCGACGGCCTAAGCTTCTTGCCGTTAGACTCCGATACAGCCCCGCCGATGCTCTTGTACTTCCGACCGGCCACTGACATCGGCCAGCATCATTTTGATAAGAAGCTGCTCTCTACTCTCGAATTTACCCTCATTATCTTGGCCAATTTGAGCAGTCTCATAAATGATATAAGAACGACAATCTACAATCCCCCATTCAGATTCCCATGTGGGGGGAGATGCTCGGAGGACGGTCCGAGCGTCATCTGATCACGTTACTTGTCCTACTCCGTACCTACAGGCTACAGTAGGTACGGAATACCTTACCGAGAAAGATCGACAAGTACGGAGTACTTCCGTAGAGGTACATCCACCTGCCACTTGGTGTCCCTATCTAAACCAACACTACCGGACCGCTTATTTAGTAACATGCCGCTTCATCATTCTCTTAAAATGCATCTTGAGATTCTCATGTCTTGGACAATGCAACCAGATCAGAGAGCCAACTCTATATAGAGACTCTTCTCCACCTTGGACCTCCAACCAAGGTACTCTCTTGGGTTTGATCTTCAGCTGTGGATCTTGTCTTTGTAGTTGATTAAGCGTGGGTAGTATGTACTGATCATGTGAGGCAGCTAAACATGTTCGTGCGTCACGCTGAAACCCGGACTCCGCATGCTCCCCGCCAAATCAAATCGACCTTTTGACCAATCAACTTAACGTGTCTTTGCCCTTGTTCAGGGCTCAAGCCCTACATATATATAAGGTATATATATCTTCTTCTATCCAAAGCACAAATACACAATGCCTTCCTCCAGATCGGTCGGAGCCATAACCATAGCCATCTCTCTAATTTTACAGGAAGATTGCATCCACGATCTAATACCACTGTATCAGTCAATCCTGCAAATCCGACGGTCGCACCAGACATCCGACAGACCCGCAGCGCTTGTGAGACATGAAAAAGAATCATCGAGCGACGGACACATGGCTCAAAGGATTTAATCCGGCGCGCCCCTACCATTCCTTCGTACAGCTAAATGCCAAATGCTGTGACGAAAGCTTTTCTCAACCTGACGCTGGCCCTCAGCCGCATTAAAGACCCTCCTGTTTGGACTTCACAGGCGCAGTCTCTCCTCTCGTACAAGCTGATAACCGGATGCCTAGCATACGGTCATCCTACCATAGTATATGACCCGGTCTTCGTCTCCACTTCTAGACCCTGCCCACCTACTCTATAAGGAACGGAAACGGCGTTGGCGACTTCAGCTTAGTATCGTCATATCTGACATGGAGTTTTGGTAGAACATGAAACTGTGTTTGTAACTTCGTCACGATTTCGATCCAACCATCTGGACTTTTCACATGGTTGCGTCGGATTTGGTTGCCCCTCTAAGAAATTGGCCTCCCCTCCAAGTACCCGACGATCCTTGATTGTCATCCGAGGTATCTTATCACTCAGTCTTCCCTTCAGAACAGCGATGGCTTCATCCTAATCCTGATGAACGTCATGGTTGTATCTCCTCCCTTCGCCTATCGGCTAGGGTTTGGACGTTTACGTTGAGATTCAGACCAATTTGAGAGAGATTGACAAAACGGCGGATTGGAGACGATGTTACTCGGGCTGCAGAAAGGTTTTCTTCAGGACATGTCCCACTCTGGGCTCCAATTGTCACCACGCGCTGCTTGCGATAATGCCACAACTTCTCAGAAATTAAAACTCCACCCGGCCATCCCTATACGTGACAATGTAATGTATTTACCCATGTATAAGGATTGACTTACACATGGCTCTCTAGTCTCTTCTGTATGCTTTTGATGTTTGAACCGTTGATTTGCACTACCGTCGCGACTGATGTGGAAACAAACATTGCGGTGAGGTGATGACATCGTTCCAGGGTTGAGCGACTGCCTGAGGTTCTAATGCCAAATTCGAGTAATCTTACATATTGCTCCGTTGATGTTTTGACCTCTTGAACTCATCAGACTGTTAGTGTACTTTTTTTAAGGATTCTTATCTTTGGACGGAGTACGAAAAGACCAGTGTTCCGGAAGATTGCTCAGAAACCCAATCTCCCGGAAGTTCCATTATTGAAAAAGAGCTGCGTCCTCATGACATCAAAAAATCTATTCAAACAGCATTATAAATTTGGATCCATACCTGGCCTCCATATTCCTATACAAAGTGTACAAATGGTACAATAAAGCTTGTAATCTGATACAAAAACCGAATCGAAGCGAGCGATCAGCACTAGCTTGACAGAAAGAACTCGAACAGTCTAGGAAAGATGACGGAACGTATCATAAACGATGGCTCCTGAAGAAATTTGTTGTTCTGGTGTCTCAATGACGGGTTGGGTGCGCACAGCCTCAGGCTTCGACAATCCGTGTTCCAGTAGCTCGTAGTTGGGAGTCTGCGAATTCGAATTTTCGGAATGACGCTCGCCCTTCAATGGAGGCCGTAGCCCTTTACGGGGTCCAGCAAGTGAATAGTCGCTGGGCGGCGAGCCTCTCAGTGATCTCCCTCTCGACAGGGCAAAGGTCTGTTGTAGCTGTGCCTCAAGTCTTCTGTTGGCGTTTTCCAGCTGTTTGACATATTCCGTTGCTTTTTCTAATACGTCTGCCTTATTCACCTTCAGTGCGGCACTCGAGCTTTCCGTAAGATGGTCAGATCGACCTTGACGAGCAGCTTCCGACTCAACCTTTGCTCGAAGACATGGAATACTGTCCCGAAGCTCTGCTATCTTCTGATTCAACCTGCTACGATATCTTCTCTCGATGGCGTTGTGGGCTTTTCTCCTAGTCTTCTTCCGTTTGCCGCCTGGGATGGAGAGGGTTTTGCCCCCTCCAGGGTCGCTCGCGATGCTTTGCGTTGGCGAGGCTATTTCGTCAGGATAGGTACCGGGTATCTGGTCGTGTATCACAGGCCTCTGGCTGGCCGATGGCTGCAGCAGTCGCACTTCAGTTGGTACCAGAACAGCCGACCTTGAACTTCCTTGGAGATTGTCCCCTAGTCGCCGCACAGAGCTCTCAGTAAATTCAGGATTCAGCGACCGTCTTGTCGACACGGATACTGGGGCATGAATTTGCGATCCGGTTTCAGAAGCATTACTGGATCTGGTCCGAGCACAAGCTGATCCCGTGGTGGCGAGAAATGAGTGAGGATCGGACACCCGCGTTTGTCTTTGGTTGCTGAATTGCTGAGCTTCATCAATGGGTACTTGAATACCAGGCCTTTCAGAGTCTCCCCAGGAGCCAAAGTGACCAGCTGGACCCGAACCTTCCAGTTCCCAGGTTCCACCAACATCTGTCGACCCGTTCCATGAGTAAGACTTCGGATGAGGAGAGAGTTGTAATTGAAAGGATGAAGGTGAGTTATAAACAGAAGAATTGAAGTCTGCAAGTTGGTCGGATGAAGCGTGGAAAGGCGCCCATCGAAAATCATGTACCTCTTGGCTCGGATCGTTGTGATCAACACGATTAGTGGTAAACACGGGCACCCCACGCTGCTGAAGACCATTAGGGGGTTATCAAGTTGCAAACACGAAAGGGTGCCCACCACAGTTTGCTCCTGACCGTCGGTAGGGGCGTAGTGGTTGAAAGAACTATCCATGGCTCTTGCAACCGAAGCAAGAAAATCCTGGCAGAAGTTCTTGATGATCACGGGGAGTAGTTGCCTGTCATGTAACTGCCCATCAGCTAATTATTGTATGTGACCAGCGTCAGCTTTCAAATGCCAAGTAATCTATTAGTACAGCGCTTCAAAGTGGTAAAGTGACAAATCCTGGGCTATGGTGTACGTACAGCAGGAGCTCGGCACTGACACGCACATGAGATGAAAATTTCGATGGTTCAAGAGATTGACCCTCGGGACTTGTGGCCTACAGGCTGCAGGTTGCCTAAAGTCTGTGCCTGAGAACCGTGTCGCAGGGACGGGGGGGTCCATCATCTCTGGGACGAACTCACAAGGCTCCTTTACCCCAAGGCTGTACTGGATTACGAATACCAGATGTTCAACAGACGGCCTCTGCCAATCAGAGCCGAATGAGAGCAATGCAACCTCGATCGAGGCTGTGAGATTCTAATGATTCTAATGCATAGTGAAGGCTCTGCATGAGGATTTCGAGGCAACCATTGGCTGCGCTGGTGTTTCATTGCTCCAAATGCAGGAGGACCCTGTCACACGGCAGCTTTCGTTGCTATACTGGGGGATCGTCTGCCGATTTCCAACATCGGTTGGGGCTTGAAATTGAAAAGAGGTCAACACGCAATCGGGGATGATAATCAACATCTCGGTGAAGCTGGAGGGTCACCAAGACCGGTATACCTTGGCTAACACGTATCTGGGCGCATTCAGCGTCCAAGAACATCGGTTAGTGCTTAGTCGTAGCATGCTGTTGGAAGGAGGGAGACTTCCCCGGAGTAACGGTGTGCTTTCGGTACGAGGTACATAACCGTCGCCCTGTAAGGCCTAAGGTAGGGCTTAGACCACTTAGACCGCATTTTACCGCCACCATGCAGACCTCAGCTACCTTACCATACCTTACCTTACTTTGTGCTTTGTACTTTACTTACCTTACCTTTCCCCTTGCCCGACCTTACGATACCGTATTGGCCTTCATCTCTCATATCATTCATTACCTTAGCTTCCATCCTTTTCATCTCCGGCTGCTTGTTGAGTAGCAACAAGAACAGGTAATCAAACGATTCATCTTAGTAGCCATATGGATTGGTCAACCCTTTCAGCTTTCCGTCCATACTCGGGGTTTGGATGGTGAATGCTATAGTGCAATAAAATGCTGTGCTCAATCCGAGGCACTCCCGGTTTTGGCACATAGCGGTATGCAGGTAACAAAACCTCACCGCCACAGAAAGCAAATCACCAACGTACCAGGACAAAGCCATTCTTCCAGACTTCTGTGCCCATCCGTTCTCTTTGGCCGTCAACACCCAGTAGGCCGTCAAATGATAGCGAGTTGGTGTCGCTCACGCAATTCATGGAAATGGAATGCAATAAGATACGAAGGTAATTCCTTCGCACTCAGCCCCTGCTGTTTAATCTCGGACATTGTACCGAATGTATTGATATCATGTGATCAAACTGCTTCAACCTTCGCGCTCGCTGGGTCAGTAATGCTTTTAGCTACTATTGAACGTTTTCCATTTTTGTTTGAGCTTCAGCAAGCAGCCCACAAAATTCGAATCAACATATTACCCCAAAGACTCTTGCGCAAAGACGTGACAGGATTTACGACCATGAGGATGTGGGTGCAATCAACGGCAAAGAGAGCAAACATTATTGATACAGGTATGGAGAAAGGAGAAAGCCTGAATATGATTCCCCTAGCATACGACGTAAGGATTATACGAGGATACTGTAGTCAGATGAAAGCTAGAGACGCTGATAGGAAACCCTTACACATGCGTCAGCTAGAGGGCTTATTCCGTTACCTTAGGATGATATCTGTTGCAACCGAACCATTGGTATCTTTTCTTCATGGATGAGATCACCTATTCCATGGATAGAAGCCTCATCGATGGATCGGAAGCCCGTTTGACGGAGAACCCCACCCGACGATTAAATCCCCATCAATTGAGGTCTTCAAGGTATCCATTGATGAAGCTATCATCCATAAATCACAAGATCATATAACATATACTCGGCAGTCGCTTCATCACTCTACCCACGTAGCTGACGCTTGCTTCGCTTCTTCGACGGTCTCATCGAGATCGAAGAAGAGAAACGATAGAAGGACTACATTAGTAAGCACTTACACAACGAAAATCTACCTAGGTAAGAATTACGTCAATGTAAGTTTTTCCATGAATACAAGGCTATATCGATGGATAAAGGCCCCAGAGTCATGGAATAATCGATGAGGCTGCTATCCATAGAACTCAGGTAACGACCAATGGGGTGCATCACATCAGCTAAAGTACTAGGTAAGGAGACGTACGTGATAGCAGAAGCGATACAGGCTCAGACAGGAGTAGTCGTCGAGCCGGTTGGATGCTTGAATACTTCCGTATGCAGCGTATTGTAGTGACAAGAGACGAAGGCTATTGCATGTACGGATATGAGACATGACTGAAACACAGGGACATGATGCTCAGGGGGTGCTCTACCATACCTGCAGATGCTGACTAAGGTAAGATACGTCAGAGTGAAATGGAATGTGGGGGCTTCCAACTCTAGCCTGTTTCAGGCTAGTCTCCCGTCAAGCGAGCCAGAACAGAATGGAAGGGCTTTATTTCCCCTCCTATTATCATTGATATTTGTGTCATTCTCGGTACCCCAATTGGTCTCTTGCCATTGTCGTTGTTCAGTCTACTATGTTGCAGTTTCTTACCGTGTTGTCAATCGCTCCCCTGTCAATCCATGACCTTTCCTACGCAAACACGACTACGAGTATCGCGGCGAGCAGTGGAGGGGAGTAGTTGAGAGAGAGAGGAGCAACCTGGTTTCCTTTTGTTCCTTTGTCGCTTTTTCGCCGGCAGAGGTGGTCGGCTTTGTTCAACTCGGACCTTGGACTCCTCACCGTTGGACCCCAAAAGTATTTTAACCCCGGTTCCTCCGACAGTCCCATACAGTTCCTGAAGGCTACGGTAATAAGATGGTAAACCTTGAGGATGTTGCACAGCTCGTAATCCGACAAGCCGCATCGACAACTACAACTACCGCGGCGCAGTCGACCACTATATCATGTGATACTGGAAACGGCTATGATGGACGTATTGGCCTGCGTGTCTCTGCGATCTTCGTCATCTTGGTTGGCTCCTCATTTGGTAAGAAAACCGTATCTCTTGAGAACACGGACCTGACAATTAAGCATAGGCGCGGTCTTTCCAGTCTTTGCAAATCGTCACAAGGGCGTTGGCGTGCCAGAATGGGCCTTTTTCATAGCCAAGTACTTTGGCTCCGGGGTTATCATTGCCACCGCATTTATACACGTAAGTATGAGGCAGGCTGCTGAGAGGCTAGGCCTAGAGCTGCACAGTCACACGATGCACAACGACTCCATCCCCGTCTCCAGCCCTCCAGCAAGTGGCAGAATCCCAGCTAATTTATTCCCAGCTCCTCGCACCAGCCAGCCACGCCCTTATGAACCCCTGCTTGACTGGTCCTATTACACAATACGATTGGGTTGAAGGCATAGCTCTGATAACGGTATTCCTTCTCTTCTTCACCGAGCTCATGGCCATGCGCTTCTCCACGTTCGGCCATACCCACGATGACGACAACCATGACGAGCTCAACCCCATTGGAGAACGGGCACAGTCTAACTCGAGCCACGGGCATGCGCCAGGCGACGATCACCTAAGTCACTCTAGAGATCATGTCGATCCTGATGTCGAGGAAGACAGAGGAAAACCTGTTGAAGACTTTGCAGCACAGATGACTGCAATATTCATTCTCGAATTTGGGGTAGTTTTCCACTCTGTGTTCGTAGGATTGACGCTTGCGGTAGCAGGCGCAGAATTTAATACCTTGTATGTGGTGCTTGTGTTCCATCAGACATTCGAGGGTCTCGGTCTGGGCTCGAGGCTGGCGGTGACTCCTTGGCCAAAATCAAAAAGATGGACACCGTATATCTTTGCCTTGGTATATGGCTTCTCAACACCGATTGCTCTTGCCGTAGGACTTGGAATTCGGAACACCTATGTACCAGGATCGCAGACTGCATTGATCGTAAATGGGGTTTTCGACTCCATCAGCGCCGGCATCTTGATTTATACGGGATTGGTGGAATTGATGGCCCATGAATTCATGTTTAGCAGTGTGATGCGGAGAGCAAGACTAAGAGTGGTACTAAGTGCATTTGGAATGATGTGTCTAGGAGCCGGTAAGTCCTGGAAGCCTTGGGCATAAGCCTAGAGATGCTAACTAGTTATAGGATTGATGGCTCTCTTGGGCAAGTGGGTTTGATCATTGCAGGGAGAACCTGGGACATATCAATCGCCATATCACGGCCAGACGAATTGCACATAGGCAGTGGTCATATGATAGGAAAAAATGATGTGGACTGTATATATGCGATACGGAGTGACGGGTGGACTACAACTATTTTTTTAGATTATGCTCTGAAAAGGGCTTCCGAAGGAGTTGAAGCCATTTGACAAATCAGGGTAATTTACGAGACTTGTAAGACGGTGGAGGTAGATATTAGGGGAACTAATAATCGGACTGGACACATAGTATGCACGGCATATTGATGAACATAAGAATATGTGGTGTCCAATGTTACCTTATGCATCCCTATTATTCCTTTTATTTTTTTGAAATAACAGATAGTCAACAACATGTCTGCGGATTCGAAGAACCTGGCCTATAATGAGTCAATATTGGTCCCTAGACAGACCCTGTCAACGACTCGACTCACCGTATCTGTAATTTGCATTTGGTCGCGCGAACCTTCCACAAAAACGGAGCAGACCACGAGCTGAGCGGAAATATCCTTACCACCCAAGTAAAACCATTTCTACCCTCGATCCCCTCATCTCTTATCAGTCTCCGCAATCATGGTCCCCCTCTCCTCCCTCTCCCTCGCAACCTGCTTCTCCTCTTCCTCCGGTGTCCTTGTCTTCAGCTGCAACGCATGAATCCCTCCCGCCGTCTCCAGCTCCTCTTTTAGCAACGCATACACCATCCGATGTCTCGCCGGTTGCGTCTTGGACCTGAAAGCCTCGGAGGTGATGACGAGGCGGAAGTGCGTTTCTTTCGAGACGCTGCCGGCCATGGCTTTGTGGTGGGAGTGGAGGCTCGAGTCGTTGTGGATTTCTACGGTTGAAGGGAGCAGGACTGCTCCGATCTAGGGTTTGTTGAGTACAGGTGGTGAAGGGGAGGAAGTCTTGGTTCGTACCTTGATGCGCATGGCATCTTCGATTGGGGTTGTGGATATTGTGGACATTTGCCTTGCAGCACGTAAGATGCTGCGCCGTAGCATTGACAGTAGATAGGTCGCCTGAAAGCTACAGCTGAGGCGGTTTGTTTCGCATTCAAAGCCAAGCCTGACTCCTAAGATGCTACAATGATAGCGTGATGCAGAGGTCACTGTAGTCTGTGCTATGGCTGTACATATGTTCTGCAGTAGTAAGTAAATATGTAGCGCGCTGTGCTGGCTGGACCGTCGGCGAACTGCCGGCCCGACGTCACCGATACCCGCATGCTTTTCCCGAGATCCTCCTCCACTCGTCCAATGGTAACTCTTTTCGGGGAGAAGTGCCCTCTTCTCTCTGCAATGCATATGCGAACACTATTTGCTCAATTGCTTCAAAGAAGTTTCATAGCTCCGCAGTCTCTTCGAATGGCTTCAACCCTACCAAAACTACCGGTCTTCGAAGCAATCGCTAATCATAATCCTCAAAGCACCGCCGTTATCCATAGCAAGTCCGGCCGGCGGTTCACCTATGGAGAGCTCCTTCGAGATATCGCTGATGCGAGGAACAGTCTACGCCACACCGCCGGGGAGCAGAGATTGGAGGGCGAAAGAGTGGCTTTCCTGGTGGAAAATGGATATGACTATGTGGGTGCGAAGCAGGCGGTGTTCGGGTTCCTCGAGAGGTTGTACTGATTGCATATAGTAACCCTGCTTTCCATCCTTGGCAGTAATAGTATTGCCGTACCTTTATCGTCTGGATTTCCCGCGAGCGAGCTCAGGTATATATTGGACAACAGCCAAGCTCTGATGCTCTTGTCCTCGGCCAAATTTCAAGAGAAGGCTGCAGAAGTGGTCAAGGAACGTTTGGAGAAGTCCCCAATCTTGAGTACTGTGAAAAAGAGGCTTGAGGGAAGCGGATCCAAGGAGAACATTAAGCTTGAGGGAGATGAAGAAAGTAGAGGAGGCATGATGCTGTATACATCAGGAACGACGAGTCGTCCGGTGAGTCGTGATCAAGCACTGAACCAGATCTCTACTGAAAATAAATCCGTGTAGAAAGGCGTTGTACTACCCGAATCGGTCATGACAGCTCAATCTCAATCACTATTGAAAGCGTGGAACTACAACCCCACAGATCACCTCCTTCACGTTCTTCCATTACACCATATCCATGGAACGATAAATGCTCTCATGACGCCTCTCTTCGCCGGCTCGACAATCGAATTCATGTTCCCCTTCAACGCCGATGCATTATGGGGACGTCTCGCCGCCCCTTTTCTGCCCAAGGACCAACAGCAAGATAACTCAAAAGAACCAATCACATTCCTTACCGCAGTACCCACAATCTACAATCGCCTCCTTTCCACGCACGCTAAACTCCCGTCATCAGTCTCCGAAGCCTCTAAAGAGGCCATACTCCCGAAACATCTCCGCCTAAATATTTCCGGCTCAGCAGCACTTCCTACACCCACAAAGACCGCCTGGGCCGACCTTAGCGGCGGCAACATCCTCCTAGAGCGTTATGGCATGACTGAAATTGGTATGGGCCTAAGCTGTGGCCTCGACTTCCGAGATCGCGTCGACGGAAGTGTAGGCTGGCCATTACCCTTTTTAGAAGCCCGGCTCGTCGACACCGAAACGAATGCCATTATCGAACCCGGCGGGGAACTTGACAAGGACGGCCGAGTGCGGGAAGGCGAGATCCAAATCCGGGGGCCCACGGTCTTCAAGGAATACTGGCGCAACCCAAAGGCCACTTCCGAAGAATTCGTCGAGGGAGAAGACGGGAAAGGACGCTGGTTCAAGACCGGAGATGTGGCGACAAGGAAGCATATCGACGGCGCCGGACAGAGTGATCAGGAATGGGCGCGGGGGCCAATGTATTTCATCCGCGGCCGCAAGAACGTCGATATCATCAAGAGCGGTGGGGAGAAAGTCAGCGCGCTGGAGATTGAACGGGAGCTTCTATCTCTGTAAATCGCTCCTCTCTCATTGTCCCCTTTTCTCCTTCTCCCTTCCCTCTCCCTAACCCCCCTCCTCTCTCCCAAACCCAGCTCCCTAACTAACCCCCATCCCTACTCCACAGCCCTCAAATCTCCGAAGCCGCCGTCCTAGGCATCCCCTCGGACCAATGGGGCCAAAAAGTTGCCGCGGTCGTCGTGCTCGATCCCGCTTACGCAAAAACCGGCCGAGCTGGCAAACAGTGGGGCCTGATGGATATGCGGAGGGCGTTGAAGGAGCGGTTGGTTAATTACAAGATCCCGCAGGAAATGAGGGTTGTGGAGGGGATCAGCAGGAATGCCATGGGGAAGAGTGAGTTTTCTGTTTCTTTGTATTTTAATTCTTCAATGTGAGTGAGTGCTAATGATGGTATTTGTGCGTAGTTAATAAAAAGACTTTGGTCAAGGAGATTTTTGGGGATGGTGGATGAACCTCAATTCCTGGGAAGCTCTGGACGCAGTGATGAGGTTTCTGAGGGATAGTTGTGGGGAGGATAATCTTGGGCTGGGTGGACGCAAGAGGCTGTGAGTGTACGAGAGCAATAATGCAAGACGCAAGCCACCTCCCATCGTCCCAAGCAATCCCACTACATATCTACCAAATACAACAGAGTATTTATATCCTCCCCGCCCCATACCTTCCCCCCAGTCCCTTCCCACCCCTTCCCATCCCTCCCACCTCCCATCATCCTAAGCAATCCCACCACATATCTACCAAACACAACAGAGTATTTATATCCTCCCCGCCCCATACCTTCCCCCCCAGTCCCATCCCTCCTACCTCCCACCTCCCACCTCCCACCACCTTCCCCTAACCCCCTTTCCCTACCCCCTCGCCCCATCCAATTCCCAATTCCCAATTCCCTCGCCCCATCCAATCCCCAACCCCCAATCCCCAATCCCCAATTCCCAATCCCCAATACCACCCCCCCATCTCAACCCCCCGGGGCACAATCCTACTAGTACTCGTACCTCTACCCCCACACTCAGCCAACACCTGCCTCAAGAACCAGAAACGCGATTCTCATCCACGGTGAGTATCGATCGGTACGGGGGAGCTGAATGAAAAGAGAAAGAAAGAAAAACAGAAAAAAAAGAGCAAAAGAGGTGAGGTTGGTTGGCGAGATTGGAGGGAGAGATACTGTAGGGGGAAAGATGGAAAAAAGAGAGGGGGTGGCTTTCATTGAAAGAAAAAGAGGGGATCGCAAGACGCAATACCTTTGTTCCAGTGGCTTGCATCCCTTGCAGCCGAACATGCTCGTGAAGATCACCGGCCAGTGTGCTCGAAGAGCGGAAGAGGGGCTTTGATGTGAGATTGGCATAAGATACCAACTGGATATCTATGCTCACATTTCTGGTATCAATCAACTGTCAATTCGCTCAGATCAAGCCGAGCCAGCCTGGAGCCCATAGCCACACGCCGTAAGCACCATGAGCAAAGATCTCCCCCTTTTTCAACCCCACGTCCCTTCCTCCCCACTCAGACCGTAAACTTTGCCTTCGCCCTCGTACTCCCGCTATGCGCGCTCTCAGTATGCCCCGAAAACTCCACCACCTCGCTCTCCTTCAGCCTCAACACATCCTTAAACTTCTTCCCCAAACCCAACAACACCTCCTTACTCTTCTCTGCAGTCCGCCCCTTCCCCCCCGCCACATCCCCATCCCCGCCGCCTGGCACGCTCTTCCCCACCGTCTTGGTCCACAGCCCGATTCTATAGAAGCCTTTGCGGACATTGACAACGACACCCATGACTTCGCCGTCGTTGTCGTTTTCGAGCGTCTCGCCGATGGCGCTGAGCATGATGTTAAGCCAGAGTTCGTCGATGGGGGCGGCGCGCTTGTCTTTGAACTGGTAGGACCATTTGCCGCCGTGCTTGTTTTGGGGGTCTTCCCATTCGGGGCGGATGCCTTTCTTGAAAAGGTGGTAATCGGATTTGAGGGCGAGTTCGGAGGTGGGGGTGATGTTGTTCTAGATTGTTGAGGGATGGGTTAGTGGGTCGTGGGGAAGTGAATGTGTGGGGAAGGTGAGGATGAGCATACGTAGACGCCCCAGAATTCCTCTACGGAGTCGAAAGTGACGACTTCTTTAAGGAGGTCGTTCCAATTGTTGTCTCCCTGTGCTGCATCAGCATCAAGTGTTTTGTCAATGGCTTCGAAAGCGCACCTTCCCACTGGGCGGCTTGGTGAACCACAGCGTCCACTCATGCATCAGGGGATGCTTGACGTTGAAATTCTCTGCATCGTGAAATACCGTGACTCTATCGTCACCATCTTTTGGTTGTGAGGCTGCCTCATCTGCATTCATAGCTTCGTTATTCGTTTCGTCGGTATCTTTTGCTGGAGAAATAGGAATGGTGTCAAGAGGGACTGGTGAACTGGGATTTGCAGATCCGTTTGTTGCGGTGGCTGGGGTCTCAAGAGTCGCCATGGTGGGCTGAGACCAGATTTAAAAGGAAAGAGTGAACGGCTAGGTGGAGGAAGTTTGACGCTTAGAGTGTTTCCGGTGCGGACTTGGATTTGGGAAATTTTGCTAGAGAAGCTGGAGGATGGCTATGATGGAGAGTTACAGTATGGTCATATGAGGTGAATGAAGAAGCAAGTTACTGCGCCAGGCAGTTCTGAATTCCGGGCAGAATGTGAAGAGTATGGCCTTGTGTTTACACTATTTCGGGTAAAAATTTGAAGCAATCGCAAACTGGGTGGCCCGCGATTGACTACGATGACCTTGGGAAATAGAAGGTGCAAAACGCTCAAGATTTACAGAGGCAGAATTGAAAGCTCTTGTGACATTTGGTGTATTCTGTACCCTAAGGCTATCATACTATCTATTCGTGTCGAGCACGAGCAATGCTTCTTTGGTAAAGCTAAAGAGACACCAAAGCGGCTGCCTTTCTGCCGTACCAAAGCTCTATGTGCATTCATGACCAATGCGGTGAAGCATTCTGACTCTCAAACTTGCCGCGATACTCCCATTACACCCTGCAAATGCACGATAGATGAGAAAATGAAACCCATGGGTATCATCGCAATGCAGATGTCACTTGCTCTGGCTATTGAGGTAGCTCAAGTAGCAATTCCATCCTAGTAAAGTCAGCAAACAAACCTCCTGACTCTAACCTCACACAAGTAGGGACAAGACCTACCCAACGAGACCATGTTGACAACCAGTACCCTATGCTCTAGCGGAACCAACTTAAAATTAATCGCCTGCACCCACGGCCAAACCATCCAATTTTTCTGCAGCGCTTGTGTATATGTGCTTTCTAATTTGTCCTTTGGACTTGTTCCTTCCATGATGGCCATGCTACTTAGGAATACGAAGAGATTTGTTGAGGCAAAGACACATTGATCGGTTAGAACACGGGCGGCGATGGTGAGATTGGGATTTTTGAGGTTGATTTTTTGTTGTAGGAATTTGAACCAGGTTGTCGCGGCAGGCCCGAAGACGGCTGTGATGGCATTGACAGGTTAGCTGTACATTATCGTCTAGAGACGGTGCGTCGGAGCTGATCCTGCGACTTACCACCTCCGTACAAAGCCATGCGCCCTGTCCGTGCGTAATTGTGCTTTTCCAGGCCCACGCGCTCAACAGCTTGCTGCGCCATGACATCTCCGGTCGCAAAGAGGATCTGAGGGAGAGATGTATTAGGGCATGTTTGAGATGTTGACGCTGTCTTTAGAGACGCATGGACTGACTGCAGTCGTGATACTCTGGGTGAGCAGGGGCCGCCGGGCGAGTTTCGCCTGATACCTGTACGGGGTAAGGTTAGTGATAGGGTTTGAAATGGCAATTGCAGTGTCTTTCATAAGGCTTACCATCTTAACATCTTGACCAGTGTGATCTGCTAAAGAGAGCCACAGGTTTGTTGACGATGTCACTTGTTCCCAATTCCATGGAGACGGTGGATATCAGAGCTCGTTATCGGCACATTCATTGACAGCGGGAAGCGGGAGCTACAGGTCGTAGGGCGTCCAATGAATGGGAGTCTTCTGGTTGGTAGGTGGAGGGTTCTTGTGAGGCTCAGCATCATCGAGGGGGTAGGGATCAGTTACTTAGAGCTCTACGAATTCAATACACTGTCAGATGAAGCAGGAGAAGTTCAAGACGAATGGGTATCTATCGCACACAATTCCTGCACACCGAATAACATTACAAAGGTTTTGCAGCTACAAATTCCCCAACAGGAATAGTACCACTTTTGCCCATCGCCACAATGGAACGGTTTACAGTACCAATGGAACAGTACAGAGGGAAAGAGTATTCGATCCAATGAAAAGTGAGAGCATTCTTGATTATCAAAGTTTTGACCATACAAGCCTTCAATGACCGAGGGATCTCCTCAGTTGTCGATACTGAGGCTCGACGGCAAGTGCGCTAGAAAATCAACAGCAAGAGGTATGGATAAATAGGCAGATATGCCGTAGTTATCGAGTCCGTGGGGCAAATCAGTACAAAGGCTGCTAAGGTTTCTTGGGAATCACTACCTTGACCACAATCACGACCACGACAACGATGATTATGATGAGGATCACTAGCAATGGATGTCAGCAAGGAATATCACAAGAGAAATACGCAGGAAGGGTTGAGCTTACAGAAAAGGATTAGGCAAATCCACTTCTTTCGGTTCCTGCTCCGGGCTTTCGATATTGCGCCGTCCAACTGAGTGTTTGCTTGGCCAATATTTTCATGGGTACCCTCTGCTTTTTGCTCAATGTCCACAATAGCAGGTTCCTGTTGAATGATGGCAGCATCGACATCCTGGAACAGCTGGCCAAGCTCGATCATCTGTTGCTCGATCTTCTGGATGGCCTCATGTCTGCCTTGTACAGCGCGCAGTGCGGACTGGGATTCACCTCGTCGATTGCCTTGCAAAAGCTAGAGGGGTTTAGTATCAAGGCTAGAGTAGGGTTGGACGTACTTACAGCTTGAGTGAAGACTTGGTTGTTCGACGTATCTTCGATAGCCTCCCGAACCTCTTGTTCGCTCGCATCAGGTCTGACAATTCGATATTGCCTCTCCATTTGTGCGGATAGCTTTTGCCGGAAGCTGCTCTCGAGTTGCTGATACTCGTTGATGGCAGCTTTCAGTTTACGGTCCACCTTGCCAACTTGCGGGGCGTTCCTTGCATCTCCAGATTCTCTCTGAGACTTGATGTTTTTGATACGTGCACCAAAGTTTCGGTAAAGTGTCATGGTCTCTGAGCCAAGAGCATCCAATTCGCGGTTTGTTTGAGTGTTCTGACTCGCGTCGGGATCGTCGAGTGCACGCTGCTGTAGAAATCGAAGGCGCTCAAGGTTCCGTTCGATAGCATCAATACCACGATCAATGTCTCGACATTCGTTGAGTATTGCGTTTGGATCCCGTCCTCCTGCCTGACCATATGCACCAGCTTGTCCGTTTACAGGTTGCATCTCCACATCATTTCCCCCTACTGCTCGACGTCAATCAACGTCCCTATAGTCTAGCACGGTTGAGCTTACCATATCCTGTAGTCTGACCAGTAGTTTGGCCATAGGCGTTTCCGTTGCCATAGCCACCTTGTTGCTGTCGCCCTCCGTAAGCAGGCTGTGGTGCAGCCGGCTGGTTGTATGGGGTTCCTGCTTGCTGGGCGTATGGGTTACCAGCATCTTGGTTGTATCGATTTGCTCCTCCTTGTGCATAAGGATTGGCCTGGCCGTAGCTGCCTTGATTATTGGCCCCGTATTGCTAGAGATGCGAAAGGCAAAATTAGCGATTGTGCCCATCACGTAGTATCTCATGCTGTATCAGGGTGGCCATTGTCTTCGAGTGAGAATGCCTTAGGACTTCTCGTTCAAGGGTGTGGTGCTTACAGCCATTGCGGTCCTCAAGTCCTGAAGCCCCTGATCGAGCGATGGTCTCGTCTTTCAGGGAGGGGAAGAAAGCGAAAATCGAAGTGAAAAATGCCTTGATGGTGAGCAAGAGAGGGTGATGTGGCGGTAGAAAAGGAGTAGAATGCTGATGCCTGATAAGCTGCTGACCTTGAAGAATAGGTACAGGTACAGTTAGCAGCTTTGCAAGAGTAAGATTTTGAGGTTCCGCGTAGCGCCGCCTTCACGCTTGGTCCTGAAACGGCTACACTGCTTTTGAGCGACGATCAAGGGATCCTGCAATTTGGATACTCAAAAGGAAAATTGTTACGGAGTACACTCGTTCGATTTCTCGTCTTGCGAACCTTGCAAAGACAAGTCAAATCAGCGGGTGCTATAAAGGCTCATTGAAGCAGCTAAGTTGCATTCGAGAATGGCAAAAGCTGCGTTGCGTCTGCCTGCTGCGCCTCGCTATTGTTAGACGAGTACCTAGAGCTGGAATCCTTTTCTCTCGCAATCGCGCGTCATCAGTTTGGCGCAGCCCTGGTGGCCCGCTCCTCTTACTTATCAGTCCGACTCGTTGGAGTCGGGCTTTGAGTACAGTCTATTACATGCTTTGGTCAGTCTTCGCTCGGAACTACCACCTATTCAAGTAGCTACGGCTTCTAATTCTATGATCTAGAGATGAAACATCCCTATGTAAATCGTACCCCCTTGAGAGGCTTATCATACAGTCGTACACGTATCCAAACTGCAAGCGTCTCCCATGCCGCAAACCCCTTTCCAACGCCTTCTGCTATGTTATCAAGTTCATGTCGTCCAGTCATAGCCGGTGATTCACTTTTTTCGTGCTTCGACGGCAGCGTGTGTCGCCACCCGTTTTCCGGATCCCCATCGTGTTGTCTCGTCCCCATTCTCCCACTCCTTCTCCTGGTAGCCTAACCTCTTCTTAACTTGATTCACTACCTCCGTGTCTCCCGTATTCTTTCCCTTGTTGTCACTAAGCTTAATCGCGGGTTTCCCACCTGCTGAAGATAGCTTAATCACTATATTCATTGGCAAAGATCTTTTGCGGTCGCGGCGAAATCTTGAAGTGTCGGATACTAGAGTAAAGTCGTCTACTTGTGTTAGTGGTACCGAAGGAAATGAAATGACTCATGTTGGACTAACTCGTAAAAAAAGTGCCAATACCAAAGGCCGCCTGGAAGCCAGCTTCTTCTGCAACTTTCTTGTATTCCAGGCAAAGCTTAACATTAAGCGAATCCGAGAATACGATAGTCTTCTTGTCTTTGATGCCTTGGCCGTCATAGAAGTCCCGCATAAGCTTCACAAACTCCAAAGGGCTTCCAGAATCTTGGCGAACGCCTTGGAAAATTTGCGCATACGTTCGCTCTTTCTTTCTCTTCTTGCCATCGCCGGCAATTGTCTTCGAATCTAAGCCAGGCATACTTGTCGCCGCTGGAATACGGGTCGTTACAGCGTCCGTCTTCGCCCTCTCAGCGCTGGGCATCTTCTGCTTGAAGGCTTCGAGGAATGCGGGCGTGCCGAATGTGTCCGTCAACGTTATGCCGAGGACCCCTTCTCCATAGCAGCTAAGCCAGTACCGCATTGCGGCTTCGTTTGCAGTCTCGTATTCGGTGATAGATGCTATTCCCATGAACCACTCATGGGCCACGGTACCAACTGGTGGTAATGCGTATTTCATAGCAAAGTGGACGTTGCTTGTACTTACCCTCCCCTTATTCTCCGACTTTGGGAAATTAATCCTACGCGACGCTGCTTTCAAGCCCTGTATCACCATCTCCTGGGTGCGGTAATCTCTTCTCCGCCTCGTGCCAAATTCTGAAAACATGCAACCGGCATCAATGAGATCCCTACCCTTGCAGTGAGCAAGGGCATGCTGGTCTTTATGCCTCCAGTCTTTGTCGCAGAATTTGAAGTAGGCTTCACTTATCAGAGCGAGCAACGGGATTTCGTAGAGAACTGTATCCAGCCACAGACCTTCCACATGCAAGTCTAGTTCACCCACATCGTTGGCGCTACCCGTATCGTTGATGGCTATCCAAGAGCTTCGAACGTGCTTCGAAGGCTGTAGGTGGAAAGACTTGAGGAAGTCCAGATATCTTTCGCTGAAATAAGTGCATGTAAACTTTAGGTACTTGAATTCCCGGTTGGTCAACGACATTTCTCCCAATTCTAGCGTTGACGATTAGCAAAGCCCAGGCAATATGGTGCCAGTGCAACCATACTAGTTATTTGCGCCTCCAACCATTGATATGCTTCACGTGTGAGTTTCATATGGGGAGTTCTGTTCGTAAAAGCGTATGTAACCTCTGCTGAATGTTAGCAAGGAATCTCAAAACAACAGTCGCCCGTACTCACCAACGTCAGGAAGATATTGAAGGATAGCGCATTGCATTGTGAGCTTGTATAAATCGGTATCCAACAGTGAGAAGACGCCCTCCGGCATCTTATACTCCGGGATTTCCTCTTCACTCTCATGATCGTCGCTAGGCCAAAAATCACATGCATCCCCAGTATACTCAGCCATGGCAGTTTGAGATGAAGAGGCACAGCTCTCGATGACAAAAGTGTGGGATGGGGAACACGAAGATGTGAGGATGAAGAAAGAAAGAAGCGATTGTAATTGTTGCTAAAGTAAGGTACTTAACAAAGCGCATGTGTTAATGACGATGTTTTGTTATTTTACAGCATGTCGTGCATACAGTGAAACGGGTACGCTAAGATAAGATTAGATCCTAATAAATACCCTGACGTGCCTGAGAGGAGATGATGATTGGACCAGGGGCATAAAGCTCTGCTACAAAAGGCTGTAGAGACAGAGTAAGTCCTAAGCACCCACCAGGTAGTTACCCACATGTGGACGACGCCACTCCACTCTGAGTAACTTGGCTACGAACTACATTACACACTTACCACTCTACAAGGGCAAGACCACCTCATTGAGTGAAAATTCCCAAAATATCTAACCCAAATCATGATCACCCCACACTGTAAATCTTCCGTCCAGTGCTTCATCCGGTGCTTCATATATGCTTTAGCCAGTGCTTCATCCAGTCTTTCATCCTGTGTTCCACCCAGTGCTCCATCCAGTGCTTCATATATGCTCCATATATGCTCCATCCAGTGCTTCGTCCAGTGCTCGATATATGCTCCGTTCATGTTCCACTCAGCGCTTCATATATATGCTTCATCCAGTGCTTCATTCGGTAAAATCATATGAGCAAAGAACAAGTAAAGATAGAAGAACTGAATAGACGCGTGCAGACGTATACGAACCTAAAATTTTGATGTTCGATTACCGGAAGTCATGTGGACAGTACTTTTTTCGATCGATCGGATTGAAGATTCTATAATTCTATTCTGTTATATGTTAGATTGACCTCGAGCCAGCAAGCTTGTTTAGCCCTTGCGTGAAGCCAGACACGCGAAGAAAGAGGAATATCAAATTCATGATAACCTATCTGGAACCGCATAGCCAACCATTCTAACCTATCCACCAACTCCTTCAATAATAAGTTCAAGGACGCCAGTCAGCGTAAGGGCTCCGCTGCACATATCCCACTCAGAAAATCCATTGAAAGTCTAGCCGTTGGCAGGAGGGCCTACGTTGATGTACAAATTTTCCGATTCGCCATCGACGCCGGCCCTTGTTCCCCATGTTGTAACCCAAAAGGTTAGCAGCGCGTACAACTTGATGAAGGAATGGTAGTATCCAAAAAGAATGTATCCAGGGAGGTAGACAAGATCACCAGGATTGCGCCAAAAGTGTGGGAAAGGCTTGACTAATTTCGAACAGAAAATCCAAGATCCAAGCCAAAACATTGCGGTTTTCGGACCAACGTGTTGAAGCACCGATTGCTCCCTGGCAAGCCACATTGTGTAGAAGAGGGCGGCATCGTAGAAGAGGGCGAAATTAACAAACGAAGTCAGGTAGACTGCGTAGACACACCACGGCTGAGTTCGCCAGACTGTGCCTTCCGAAAACAGGCTTGCGGCATTGCTGCGCCACGTTGTTCTGGACCAGCGCAAGCACTGCGAAAGAAATTTAGGATATGTCCCCAGTGTCGTTAGAATCCTGGCGTCATCAGAGTATTGGATCTTTATTTTCCAGCCATGATTGACCATCCAGCGGGTAATGAAGTTGTCGCTACACATGGTTAGCCCCGTAGACGCGATGCTCATTGCATCTGCACAGATGTCAGAAGGGACACGACTCACTCGTCAGCGTGCAGTGGGCCGAATAGACCCCAAAAGATATATTCGTTGAGGAATCCATCAATGAAACTGGAGTTCTGTAGAATCTGAGTCCGGTGCGCTAATGTACGACCTGATAGACAGAAAACACCACCATCAATATTATTGGTCGCAGCAGTTTCGAAGTTATGGCGTTCGAGATAAATTGTCCCAATGAAGTTCCAAAAGTCAGCCCAAGAAAAAAAGGGCGACTTCCGTACACCATTTTTGCAGGTTCCAACAGCTCCAACACGAGGGTTGTCAAAAGGGACAAGAAGATTAGGGAGAAAGTGCTCGGGCCAAATAACGTGATCGTCGCAGAGAACCGTGATGGAGGTTTCGACCTAGCAGAGAACATGTTATCAATCCCATATCACAACTATGGATACACACAAGCAGATTATACAAATTCAGACATATCGCATATGATCATTGCACCATCTTTCTACTTAAAAGATCCAAACGCCGAGCATAGATAGTCTCCCAACCTTGGAGGGTCCTACCTGTTTCATCGCTTCGCACACTTGCGTTCTTTTGTTGGGAACCTTGCAATGGAATAGTCCGAACGCGGAGGAATTGTTATAGGATCTGCAGACATTCCTTGCCTCCACATCTTTTCCTATTCCGGCTGTGACTATCATGATCTTGGCGGGATTGTTTTTCATGATGGAGTCAATGCACTTCTCGAAATCATCTCCGGAAGGTTCAACAGTCGGAATTATCACCGTAACATCTTTCGGCAGTTGAGTTGGAGTCCTTGGACGTGTTGGTATAGGAGTCGCCTTATACGTCAGAAAGGAGATAGTATTTACTACCAAACGGGTGTACCGGAATAGAAATAAGATAATAAATGACTGAGTCCACTTATTGAGAGAGAAGAAACCTTCCACAGACGTGGAAACGGCTGGATGAAGGGACGCATAATTATATATAGGATTAACGGAGGTACACGAGACTGGCCAATATCGAAGCACGTCGAACAGAATGTGCGCTAGTACGAAGAATGCCGCCAGTCCCAAAAGCGCCAGGGAATCCTTATGTTGCCAATGCATGGAGCTGCGGACAGGGCTTTGCTGGCATGCACAGAACTACCGTATTTTCGAGCTGTAGAAGCAGACCAGGTGCTGAGGGGTGAAGGGCATATTCACGCGCTGAGCAGATCGAATAAAAGTACTACCAACGCAATGGTCGTCTGGTGAATGGAGACAAAGAGTGTGTTAAAGTGAACAACCCACGCCGTTTGCAACGAACTCATCGAAGACTGCCGAGATGCCCAACGCAGTCACGTCTGGCCATTGAGAGACGCAAACAATTCTTGGTCTACACATTGTGTTATTACTTAGACAAAAGGTGTAAGAAGAACCCGATGGCCATTCTGGAGGAACCAGAGCGATGCTCGCGGCACCAATGGCAAGCGTTACGGGTCTATCCCGGATGCAATTATCCACGTCGTGCAAGTATGAGATCGTCAATCCTTGTAGCTGGATCCGAGAATGAAAATGTTCATTGGGCTGACCAACGCGCCCCAGGAATGCAGTCGATTCTCAGAGGTTCTAACTAGAGCACATTAGCTTGGGAAATGACAAAGGCGTCACCAACAGAGTATTATCCTGCTCCTAGACCCAGTTCAAGGTCCACAAGAATAAAGGGCTACTTACTTTACAACCTACAAGCAATCGAGCAAGTCAACCAAGTTGAACGCATTCTCAAGAAATCGCTCGTGCTTCTACCAATGAAACAGATTTCACTCCCGGAGAAATGTCTTGTACGTTGGCGACTCCGAACAGTCCAAAAAAGGATACCCCAATTTAAAGAGGAACCCATCAAGTTCCTGTTTCTCTGCCAAAGGGCATTGGATGCCAGCTAATACCTTCCCAACGTCACCACCATGATTCCGGTAATGGAACAGCGAGATGTTCCTATCAGGGCGCAGTGTCGTGAGAAATTTTACCAGTGCTCCAGGTCGCTCTGGGAACTCAAATGAGTAAAGTCGCTCGTCCTGAACACCACTGCGGCCACCAACTAAATATTTGATATGTGATTTTGCAAGCTCGTCACCACTTAGATCGACGGCGACCATACCGTCGTTACTCAGTCGATTGATGAGGTCGGACAACTCTGACGTACGGAACGATGCGTTAACCGAGACTCCCATCAAGACGTTCGCTGATTCTTCCTTTGCATATCGATAGCTGAACTCGGTTACCGCGTGGGGAAGAACAGCCTTGATGAGATCTGCGAAAGAACCTGGTCTCTCCGGAACGTTAACACTCAGCAGAGCTTCTTTTTTCTCACCTAACGCAGCACGATCTGCCACGAATCGCAAGCGGTCGAAATTCATATTGGCGCCTGAAGCTATCGCGACCAATCCTCTTTTCGGTTTAGGTGACGGGTTCTTTGCTACGTATTTCTTGAGACCAGCCAACGCTAGAGCTCCAGCAGGTTCAACAATAGACCTGGTATCCTCGAATACATCTTTGATGGCCGCACAGGTTTCATCAGTCGTCACTTCGATAATCTCATCGACAACCTCAGAGCATAAGCGGAACGTCTCTTCGCCCACGGTCTTTACCGCAGCACCATCCGCAAACAATCCGACCTCATTCAGTACAACCCGCTCATGTTTCTTCAGCGATTGCACCATTGCATTTGCGTCGTAAGTCTCTACGCCAATGATCTTGACATGCGGAGCTATACGTTTGATATAGACGCCCAGCCCTGCAATGAGACCTCCTCCACCGACGCAGCTGAATACAGCTTCAAGATCTTGCAAGTTTGTTTGCCGTAGTAGTTCCATCCCAATCGTACCTTGCCCAGCTATCACATACGGGTCATCGAAAGGAGGGATATTCGTAAGGCCATAAAGCTTCTCCAGCCGGTGTGCTTCACTCTTGGCGGAGTCAAAGTCTTCACCGTATAGTACAACGGATCCTCCCAGGCGTGATACATTCAGGTGCTTGATCGACGGCGTTCCTGCAGGCATGACGATTGTCGCAGGTATCTTCAATTGTCGCGCAGAATATGCAACCCCTTGAGCGTGGTTTCCTGTATGCTCTCAGCCTTCAGCGGACCAAAGACTAGCTGCCTTATTCACCAGCAGAGCAGGCGACCACCCCTTTCCACCGTTCAGTTGGATCTAGATGTGCCATCTTATTGTATGCTCCTCTCAGCTTGAAGCTGAAGACTGGCTGAAGATCTTCTCTCTTTAGAAGAACCTTACATTCTAATCGGTTGCTGAGATTCACTGCGTGGGTCAATGGGGTCTCTTTGACGACGTCGTAGACTCGAGAAGTGAGGATAAGGCGCAAATACTACATCTTGTTAGCAGCCTGGAGCTCAATCCCACATAAAATCCCAGGATACGGACATCTGGATAGCCGTCCGGAAGTAGGAAGGCTGCAGGCACGGAGGATGAAGCTTTTAGCTTCTCTGTTGCAGTGGGCGAAGGATTGGCGGTGTACTCCGTCAACGGCATTCCATTGGATTGCGACGAGCCCAGTGCGGAGGTACCGTTGGCCATGGTTATGGAGGTCATGGCGCTCCTTGCGGAATAGACATGAAGAAACTCAGATAAACTTTGTGCCGATAGGGCTGAGGGACGAGATCCAGTGTGTAGGGCTGACGTGACGGGCATATCGAAAGCGTCATTTTGAAAGCACCTATCCAGTCCAGCAAGTCTTCGAAGAGCCGGTGTACAAGCAACCTTATCCTGGCTATTGACTGGGACTTCTGTGGCTCAATTGAAACTACTCGTTGATGCCTATGCGAAATCCGCTTGCCTCCCAGCATTGAACTCTCTACAATGTCTGGGGCACCTTTACCCTCATCGTTTGATGGCAATACGTAAAACCCTCCTCCCTTCACCACTCAAGACGAGCTGTACTAATTTTATCTCGAGGGAATTCTACGAAGAGAATCGGTGGCAGAAATTCTCCCGCCGGCTGAAAGAAGAGCCCTTAATCCCTTTCGGTTCGCAATGCTCCAAATTTTTAAGGCTTCCTCTTCTAATATACTAGTACACAGGATGCGCTTTGACCTGCTATGCGCTCTATCAAGCTGGGCGATCTATCCACCATGGAGACTCCGTCACTGCCAACCGAATGTTCCGTAACCGTATCTATGCTCAGGCATTCACACTACTTGCGTTAGTGGCCGGATCAATGTACTACGATAAGGATCGAAAGAAGCGAAAAGAGTTCGAAGGGGTGATAGCAGAGAGAAAGGCAAAGGAGAAAAATGAGGCGTGGATACGGGAGTTGGAGGCTCGAGATAAGGACGACAAGGAGTGGAAGGTAAGGATGGGGAAGGTTACGGCAGCTGAAGCGAAGGCAGCAGAGACGGAGAAGGAGAAAAAGGCGGGTAATGGGAAACTTGGTGGGATTGTCGAAGCAGTGAAGGAGCTTACGTTGGGGGATAGGAAGCCAGAACAGGATGGAGAAGGAGAGGTCAGCGAAAAGCAGACAGCCAGTGGGAGCGACAAGGACTGGGGGATCGTTGCAGCAGTAAAGAATGAGCTGAGCGGTACGGGGAAGGAGATAAAGGATAGTGGAGAGGATGCGGTCGGAGCTGCAAAGAGCCACCCGGCAAGCCCGAAGAGGTAAAAACTATGTGTTGCTCGTAAGAGCTGTGCGCTGTACGACAACCATATATACAGTCTGGGATGGAGTAGATGGTGTATAATGCTGGCGTTAAATAACGTGTGCTACTCATCATGAAGAAGTTCGGGTTAGGTCGATGAAACGATTTGTACAAAGTCCCTATGCTGAATATATCGAAGGCACGCCCCCCAGTCCAGTTCGGATAGACGTGCCATTGACCAACCGAAGGCGCAAGCGAACACACCCGGTAGCTTCTTGGGAGTGCCCTTACAGTCAAGGCCAGATTCCACCAACAATGGTCACTCTACTAGCCTTCACTGAGATAGTCCAGGGTTTCTCAACTAAAGATACTCGTAGCGGCTTCGGGAATGGATTGGCCGTGGAAGGCCCTCAGATAACCCCAACGCCATGCAATGCACTTCCAATTACCAGGATACGTAGGGCGTTTATGCACTGAACACGCCTCGATCGCAATCCCTTTCTCGGGTTGAAAAGCAATGCTTCCCTCAACCCTGTCGCTGCTTGTGTTTGGGATTCTTCGAGCAGATAATGTAGACATAACCTTTTCTTCGGACGCTCTATGCAATAGACCAAAAGTTAGCTAGATAACCGTAGAATTCAACCCCACAGTCTCTGCAATGTCGGTAGAAGCAATCGGATTTGCTTCGAGGAGGGCAATCGAAGAGCTGAGATATTTACGTACCTTACACCCGTCGCAAAGCTTCTTCACGCTACTCCTAACCTTCATGCCTCTCGACTGCTCGATATTCCTGCCCCGTAGTATATCCAACATGGGTCTCTTGCAGAGGCTGCCTATTGTCCTTCTTAGGCCATGCCATGAAAATGCTCTTAGCAAGCTTGCGGAAGGGTGACGGTGGAAGTTGGATTGGATTGGCACTCTTGAGACGCTTTGAGCCAGAGCGGTACGTCGTAGGGAAAGGAAGAGCGACATTGCTCTGGAGGCCGGTCGCGTTTGAAGCATGGCTGGGGTTGTTGGAGACAGCAAGCTTAGAGAGCTATGATCGTAATTCGCGGAGACGACACGCTACCCTGACAAGAAACGCGATGGACGAGGATTTGAGGCCTGCTGCACTGTGTTATAAATGGCAAGAAGTGGGTAGATGAGTTGACGGCCAAAGATTTACTGAAGGTTCAGATGTCCGAAGGTCGATCACTCGGCTTGTCGGTCGAAGAAAATCCGAATGGCGGAATTTCCCGTCATTCAAAAGGTTATGTAGAGAGTACCTCAGGGGAATTGGAATGGTAGGAGAGGAACAAACTCATGGTTTTCTGACATGCCAATGCGTCCATTGATCGTCACTACATTTCCATACCATCATCCGCAATAGAAATCTTATGGCCGACTGAAGCATCATTCAAGCCATACTGCCTCCACTGCCATTATGGTTGCCTACCAAGCCTGCCATTTCCAATAAAGCCCTATCAGCTTCGACGTCCTTACCTAGATTTATGTGTTTTCTAGCCTCTGCCTCCCGCTCCTCAAACGCCCAGGCAGCCTTTTGTCTCTGGGCCTCCTCTTCCCCTCCGCAGCCCCAAACTTCCAGACTCTCTATCTCAAACCTGTCCTGCCAATCGTTCTTCCAGCTCTTACTCGGATGAAAAGAGCCACCTCCAGTACTATCATGAGTGAAGACTCCGTATTCCAATGATTCGTTCAGCATCAACGAAACGGGTCCAAGTGCAACATGCGAAGATAAACCAGAGATAGGTTTCGAAGGAGCCGGCGGGCTTCCAAAGCTGATGCCTAATTTGGTGAACGTAACGTAGTCTTTACTGATAATACTTGCACGGAAGACCCGATGAATCGGCTCGAGCTGGAATAGCAACATCCCAGTACCGCCTATTGCTTCTTTGTGGGTGTGCTTCCAGGGTACGTCGATGTAAGCTCCAAACACGACTCTCCCAGATGTGCTATTTCCCGAGGCACCATCTGGAAACCTTTTGGGAGGTAACGTTTCTGCGAAGGCTCGTTCTTGACTTCCCTGTGGCATCGATGGTAATCTGGTTCCAGCCACAAGTAATATACTAGGCGCGCGCCAATTGAGCACCTTCTGCTCGATTGAGCCAATGCTGAAGCCGGCGTCCCCACCCGCATATAAGGGTCGTAGTCGATGAAACATCGAACCACCTTTGAGGAAGAACGACAACTGGCTCAAAATGTTTAGACTGAGAATTTCACCTTCTCTGGGTAGCAGGGGTTCGAATTGGGTATCTGGAACTTGAGCTATCGTTGGAAATGATAATGGAGCTGGGTACGGTGGTTGTTTACGTCGTGAGAGATCAATGTTCTTACTGAATAGGAAATGTTCAAATAGCGGATTTAGACCATCAAACATGTAAGGTAGAGAAGCTGGGACAGTTGAGTTAAAAGAATGATAGAAGATGCCTCCATTCTGTTCTGGAATGAAAGACCATAATATGCAATCAGCGACTCTGCGAAGAGCGTCTAGTCTTGCTTCGGTCAGCTGGAGAGCGTGGCTTGATAGATTCTCCTGAGCTTCAAGAGGTGCAATGAGAAGCAGCAGCATTATTAATTTCTTAAAGTTATCGGCGGGTATTTGCGCGTGATTAATCTTTGTATCTGCTCGTTGATCATACTTAAAGACCTCGATAGCATCCAGAGAGTCAAGCGCAGCTAGTGCCAGTTCGTCGTCGTCTTCGTCCTCCTCTTCATTAGCAGGCTCATCGATAGAGAAACCTGCTGGGTGAGACCGAGATCCTGTTGTCGACCATTCTTCCACACTAGCGCTATTTTCTCGCAAAACACGCAGACCTTCCGGCGAGGGTTTTTCGTGTACGGAGCTCATCCTCCGATCAAACACAGCTAGACTCCTAAACAGCAGTTTGTTGCGATCTGCTTTGCCTCGCTTCAAGATTCTTCCATATCGTTCAGTCATGATGACCACGACCTTGAGCATTGCCTCGATCGTCAAGATGCTAGGTGCAAGGCTCGGAAAAGGGAAAGCACCAAGATACGTGGCCATCTGATATATTACGGGGCCGGGGCCGAGAGCGTCTGGTATGACCAGGAAGCGGCATAATGTTTCTTCTTTCCAATAGTTAACACCATCTCGCTCGTCTGCCAAGGTTCGAAAGACGTCCTTAAAGTGGGTAAGCTCAAGAGGCGAAAAGCACTTCTTCGCAAACCGCAGTGCAAGCTCATGGCTCAATCGTTCTTTGACAGTAAGCCTTCATCCTTATGCGGCAGCAGAAGACGGACCAGTAGACACACTTCGAGAGCCTTGCTCCTCCGAGTGCCCTTGACCCATCGTCAATTTCTCAGAACTATTACAGTATGTTAAGTGAGCTGTGGTCCAACATGGGTTATCAAAGCAGACAAGGATGATCTAGATATCGCCCGCAGTCTTGTTCCGCACATTCCGCACATTCCGCCCACCCCACCGAGCTATTACGAAGGATCTCGTACAACCAGCTTCAATAATATCTGCGCGTAGGTACGAGTAGAGTAGTCATTGGCCTCCATTACTCTTCTTCTCTTTTCTCTTCTACTATTTGGTCTCTCTGCTATGGCTGCTTCAGCTTCCGCGTTACTCAAAAGTCGCGTCCGGCGGCCTTCGATGCTGAACAAATTAGCAAAGACGTCTGATCTCATCGAGCTATTCCCGAACGGGGCCTATGTCGGATGGTCCGGTTTCACTGGAGTTGGCTATCCAAAGTAGGTGTCTTCAGGCCTGAAGCCTATCGAATGGCTCATACAGCTCTTACAGAAAAGTTCCCACTGCATTGGCGGATCATGTTGAGAAGAACAATCTGCAAGGGAAATTGAAATACTCCCTCTTTGTGGGCGCGTCCTCAGGAGCGGAGACGGAGAACAGATGGGCAAGACTTGATATGATAGAGCGGCGTAGCCCTCATCAAGTTGGTAAAGAAATAGCCAAGGGTATCAATGAGGGTAGAATCAAGTTCTTCGATAAGCACCTTAGCATGTTCCCAGTAGATTTGGTCTATGTAGGTTTTCCCAGGGCTCTTGCTCCTTTTGACTGAACAGTTAAGGGTTACTACACCATGCACAAGCCCAACAAGAAATTAGATGTTGTGATTGTTGAAGCTTCGGCAATCACGGAAGAGGGTGGAATCATACCAGGTGCATCCGTTGGAGCCTCTCCGGAGCTGATTCAAATGGCCGACAAGGTGTGTATTCGATTATCAGATGCTGAAGTAGCAAAAAATAACAACTACCGAGTAGATCATCATAGAAGTTAACACTGCAATGCGTACATTCATTGCTTCTTTGTGGGAAGTTGCCAATACTAATTGTTACCTTGCAAAGCATCCTTTGAAGGTCTTCACGATATTACAATGACTGATATGCCTCCTCGGCGAAAGCCTTTCCTGATAATGGCCCCAGAAGATAGGATTGGCACGCCTCATATCCCAATTGATCCCGAAAAAGTCGTCGCCATCGTGGAGAGTGACTACCCGGATCAAACGCTGGCAAATGCGCCAGAGGACGATACTTCGAGGTCAGCATTCCTTCTGAATTTCCAAATATATTCTATACATGCCCTGCGTGCCTCAATAGTATGCCCAACCTTGAGTTCGTTTAATTGCTCCCCATAGTTTTTCTTCCGTTGAAATACTTGAGCATGCGCCATGTGATGTGATAGCAGCAATACTTGCTCTCTATTTACAATGACTCTTTTGCTACTTTTGTCTCGTCAACATTGACATCTATATTCAAGGTTCTTTAAGATCTTCCACTCGTACATAGTGCCAATGGAGGCTTAAGATGATAAAGATTTATCTCGTTGCTAATAAGCATTAAAGGGGCATTGCAAATCACCTTATCGAGTTCTTAAAGCACGAAGTCCAGCAAGGCCGGCTACCTACAAATCTTCTACCTCTGCAATCTGGTATAGGAAACATTGCAAATGCTGTCATAGGAGGTCTGTCGCATGGTAACAATTTTACCAACCTCAAGGTCTGGACCGAAGTGCTTCAAGACTCGTTCCTGGACTTGTTCGATAGCGGCCATCTTGAATTTGCAACTGCAACATCCATAAGGTTCTCTCCTGATGGGTTCAAGCGCTTTTATGACGGTTGGGAAAATTATGCGGGCAAGCTACTACTCCGGTCACAACAGGTCTCGAACTCGCCGGAGATCATCCGCCGCCTGGGTGTGATAGGTATGAATACGCCGGTCGAAGTTGACATATATGTGAGTGGAGCCAGTTACGGATACTTTAATCCCTATTCCCTAGCCTATACCAACTATCAAGCAGGCACATGCAAACAGTACCTGTGTCATGGGGTCAAGAATGCTTAACGGTCTCGGTGGTTCCGCCGACTTTCTGCGAAGTGCCAAAATAAGTATCATGCACACACCCTCAACCAGGCCCTCAAAGACCGATCCCACCGGAGTCTCTTGCATTGTACCGATGTGTACCCACGTCGATCAGACCGAGCATGATCTAGATGTCATCGTTACGGAACAGTATGCCAATACTACCAATCCTACTTTGTGCTTTATTGACATGATTCTAGGGGCCTCGCCGACGTCCGAGGCCTCTCACCGCGAGAACGTGCACGAGTTATCATCAACAAATGCGCGCATCCAGACTACAAGCCCATCTTGCTAGATTACTTTGAGAGAGCTGAATACGAATGTCTCCGTAAAGGATGGGGCCACGAGCCTCATATGCTATGGCAAGCCTGTAAGAAACGAGGTCTCCGTTAAAGCGAGTGATTGACTGACAAGGAGATGTGTTTAGTCAAGATGCACAAGGAGTTTAATGATAGGGGTACCATGAAGATAGATAATTGGGATCCGTGAAGGGGAGTCCGTGTAAGATAAGGCTGGAGGGAAGTACATATTCTTTGTTTTTCCGAAGCATATCTATAGTTGGGGTTTAGACCGATGAACAACTGAAATGCCATTGTCCCTCTTATGTCTTACACTCGTACAAAAAAGGAGCACAGTACTTCTCAACAAACTCAAGCTATCCGCACTAACAGCATCATCTCTATACCCTTCCTACTTCTCCCAAACCCACCACCCCATACACCATCATCCAGAAAAACCTGCGGTCCTTACCATGCTACCCAGCCAGGTCCAAAATCACCACTTCACGTCAGAACCGCTCATCAACCTCCCCGTGCCTATGATCATCATGTTTCATGTTTACAGCCGAAGCATCCGTACACGGACTGCGAAGTCTTCGATACTGTTGTGCTGTAGGTATTATAGATTTGGAGGGGGGGGGAAGGTAGTCGAATGGAATGAAGAAGGCGCTCCTGGAGAGGGAAGTACGAAATTGCTGCATGTTATGGCTGGATGTTTGAATTGGTATGGTGGACGGAGGGTGCTTTCCCTATTTCGACATGTCTCATGACTATTCAGCAAGATAGAGAGCTTCGAAGTAATGGATTATCATCCCGGCTGCTTATTTAGAAAGACACCAATGGAAATGACTCCAGACTTCGGCCAGGCCATGGATGTCACTTTCAAAACCTTGCATCGTTCTCTTGGCCCTTCCCTTCTGGCTACTTAGATCGAGCTCGCGTTGTCGTCGTTTTAAGAAGCTTGTGTAGTTATATATAGTTTCCCCGAACTGAGGCCAACACGTGACCAGCTGCTGACTCAGGCGTCGCTGCTCTGCTTGCGCGCTAACGCCCGTTTCGTCAGTGTGCTCCCTCACTGCTCTCCCCTGCTCCCTCATGCTCCCCCGTGCTCCCCCTCAGCCAATTCCTTCTCTTCAGCTGTAATTGCGTTCTTGTAAGTTTAAACGAGAGCGTCCAGTCAGCCTGTTTTGGATGCTGATTAGAGAGGAGCCGGTTATGACTCCACCGACCACCCACCATGTTGTCTTCTGCTCTTGCCCTCTCACTCTTTCGCTCCTGCTCTTTTCCCTCAGTTGGAACGCAAAATGTGAACACACTCGCAAATCCCTTGCTAGATCATATATTCTAACTAACTTCCTCCTCCTCGTCCTTGTGAATTTGCTTCAACATGATACGCACAGAGTCCATGAACAGCCTGCTCATGCATGCATGATTCAGATCATGAATTCCTCTAGATATTTTCTGCAAGAGAAGGGGATTCTAGAAATCTGAAAGTGCAATCGTTGAGTTGAGTTTATGGTGTCTTTGCGGTGTGAAATGATGGGTGTGTGTTTTTGGTGTTTTTTCAAGATGGAGGGATTAAGAAGTTTTTTTGGTAGAACTGTGACGTAGAATAGTTGGAAATTGGGGTTTCGTCTTCGTTGGGCTGAAATCGATTGGATTTGAGAAGGGTAAAAGACACTTTTAAAATAACTTAACGTACTTACGTTTAAACAATTTATATTAATAAACAAGTATCTGACTTGGCCTAGAGTGAATTTGGCAATCGTTCTTGTATGCCATTATGATAGAGTCACCTTTTCAGACCGCTTTTATTGGGCTTCATCACGTCTGCACTTATCGTCGAGTAAAAAATTTCGAGTTTCACCGAGGGTGAGTTCTGATACGCGCGGAATAATGTCGATGATATATGTGCCCGTGTTATATGTTTGGAGAGTGGAAGGCAAATCTCGCTATGCAGCCAGTCGCACAAGAGTTGCCTCTTCAGCCGCTTGCTGCCTACTGTAACCCCACATCTACCTTCAGCCGGACTTCTTTCTGTTTTGATTTTCGACTTCTTCAGTTTCATGTACGAACTGTTTAGTCGGGATTCAGTGCTGCCATTCAATATTACCTTCTAGACGTGTCTTTTTGAAGGTTTTCAAGGATTACTCCCGCCCATATCTTTCCTCCGAATGGCAGAAATCGTTGGTCTACTTGCCAGTACCGCTTCCCTCATCTCCCTAGCCCATGAGACCTGCAAACTTTGCAACAATTTGAGAAAGGACATAGCATGTTTTCGAAATGCTCCAGCCGAAGTATCACGGCTGAGTTCGGAGCTGTTGGACCTCGCGCAATTACTTGATCTCATCAGCTGCGTGCTGCAACCGCTGCATGATCGCAAGGCTGTCGACGAGGTACATATTTCTGTGGTCCACGTAACATTGTCAGGGTTGAAAGAAGATATTTGCCGAGTTTCGGAATCTATTCAACCACTCCCGACAAAAAGGAGTACCAAAGGTCGTATTAAATGGGTTTATAGGAAGGAAGAAGTAGCGGCATCGATGGTGGCTATTGATCGACACAAACAGAGCTTACTCACAAAGCTAAGTGTCATATACCTGTAAGTGTTTCATGTTTACGATGAATCTGACATTGTTAAGAGCTATAATGGTACTAACAGTCTTGCGCTTTAGCAAACTTGCAAATTTGGGTCTCATGAGCTCGGAAACTTCATATGCAGGTCTTGACCGTTTGGGATCTCGCATGGAGGACCTCATAAGCTTATTCGGCACGTCAAGTACTGAATCGACGAGCGCCTCTCAGACACACCTTGATGCCTCTGTCCTTCGGCTTCAAGACTCGATCAAAGAGGATTTTCACCAAGCCTTAAGCTCTATTCGGGAAGAACAAAATCGAACTCGTGCCTCGATCCACAATCTTGCTGACTTAGTGCATGAAAAAATGTCTTCTAACGTCGATGCTTTGGCATGTCATGATAGGGTCTTTGACATAGTAGAATTGCATCATTCTCCCGAAAATGCGAGTTCTAGTTCCAGGTTGCTTCAATGCACGGAGCGCCAGGGGGTCACAATGAAAGCGAAGACAGTGAAGGGAATGAACGAAGATGAGCAGTCTAGATTAGCTAATCCTACGACTGAGCGAAAGATAATGACACGAATATCGATCAAAAATGTGAATACGCTATTCGGAACACTAGTGATTCGACAATACAACATTAAAGTCCTCCTCTTGAACTCGGATTCAGAATTCATGCTGGAAAGAACAAAGTACGAGCTTGATTTCTTTTCAGCACCCTGGTTGAGATCTTGGACCGGCTGTGGTATTGTGCTCGCCCGAATAGGTTACGGTCAGCCGCATGTCGAATTCAGTCTTGCCCTTCCACGTATAGTTGACCACAACTCTCCAGCACATGCTCAGACTTGGAAGACTGTTATGACTGGAGATATCAATTCTTTGAAGAAATTGCTTCAGTCGAAAATCGCACACCCTACTGACACAAACATTTATGGAATTCCTCTGCTCTCGGTAGGCTTTCCCGTTTCCTATTTAAACGAGAAATAAAACATTTTTTGATCTAAGTCCTCAAGTCCCTAAAAAGCTTACTTCACCCGTGTAGATCGCGGCCAATTGGAGACGTCTCGATATCTGTGAATTACTGTTACAGCAAGGTGCTGGTATCGGCATCAATACGCCAACCTTTGATATGAAATTGTCAGTACAAGTCGCTTTTGATCATCGGTCTCAATTACTGAGGTCAATTTCAGTTACCCGCTCGAAGACGCGATCGAGGGATCAATATCGTCTGGTAATCGCGATTTTGTAAGGTTATTCCTCACGCATGAGGCAGATTCCACTTTAGTCGACGGTACTGGGAAGCCTACTGCAACATGGGCATTACATATTGGTGACTGTGCGACGAATAGGACTCGGGAGACTGGTATCAAATCCCTTTGAGCCATGTGCCAAGACTGCATTCAAGCTCTAATAGCTGAACCATTATAGAGTCTTTATTCCGATTCCTAATTAAAGATGATCCGTCTTTCGACATCGCCCAAATGGATAACAGAGGGCGTACACTATTGATGCAGGCTCATGGTCAAACCCTCGAAACGTACAAAGAGCTTTTGAAGCTTGGTGCCGATGCCAAGGCTGTAGATTCATATCAGTTTTCAGTTCTGCATCATTTCATAGCCAATTCCATAGGAGCCCAAGGAACCCTGAATTGCCCACGGACCATACTTGAAGGTGGGGAAATTCTTGCACTCTTGATCCAGGAAGGGGCAGATCCGCAAGGTGTCAATTCGCGCGGGGAATTACCACCAGAGGTTTCAATTGAATCATATCACCCTCTTCGATTCATCATCTCAGATTTAAATTTAGCCCTATGGCATCAAGCACTTCGTATATGTCGGCTAGATGGACCTCAATACTGTGCTTGTCATTCACACCGTCCTGTACGACATCGTGGATGCAACTGTCTCTCTAAACGGCCGACTTCGAGCGGAACTTTCAAATTCGCAACCTTCGAGGAGGAGATGATCTCTGTACTGAAAAGGTGGGACAGGAGAAGTGCGGAGGTGAATTCAGACGCTCACACGGAGTGTTGGAGAGCTCACATGTATGACCTTTGGGAAGATGTTATCCAAGAACTACTGTGGGAGCTAGAGGCAAGATTAGAGGAAATGTTTCCGTCAACGGACGACTGTTCAGAAGGTACTACAGATGAGTGCACAAAGGATGCCGAAATAGCGGAGCTTCAATCGAGAGTTGATCGATTGGAGCAGAGGCTGGAGGAGATGGCAAGCCGTATGTCTGTTTGAACGAGTAGAGTGATGTCTGGTTTCTCTTCGTACATTTGTCTTCACAAAGAAATTACTACGCCCCCGGTTTACTCCAATTTTCCGGAATGGGCTATACGAGACGTGGATGAAGCGGGGCTCTTATCAAAAAAGAGCTCGAACATCAAATAAGGGCAGTACAGCACTGATTCCTCGTCTATGATCATCAACCATGATACTCGTACAAGCTAACGTTGCAACGACTTGCCCCCGGATCGTGTTGCTCACTCATAGACAGAGGGTCCAGTAGGTAGGTAATTTAAGCAGAAGATTAATTAGAGCATCGCAGGACTTACTATTGTTCTTACTTACTCTGTACAAAGTAACATTTATATACAGTTTACAGCTTGTTATCCTATAAGCTTTACACGTGGCTTGTATTTACACGCGTTTCTGTTTACGTTCTTATTTATCTCTTTGTTTACATCTTCATTGGCTTCCCCGTTTACACCCCCATTTACTTCTCCACTAACTCCTTTCCCCTCCCCCCCCGAGTCCTTTATCCTACCTGTCTCACACAGAGAAAAGAGCCACATTAATTATTGAAATGGAGAAGACCTTCGGTTACATACCACGTCTTTTACACCCCCATTAACTTCCCCACACAAAACTGTAGTACAGGTCAGGATCCCGATTCTCGACGATTTTATTAGCGATTTTGAAAAATGGCACGCCTACCTTATATATAAATATGTGTGTGTCCAGTATAATTTAAGTTTCTTCATTGCTAAAATACCGCCGAAATCTCTCAAAAAGTCCCCCTTTTTTCCCCAGCTGTGGATTTTGTTTTTTTGTTTTTTTGTTTCCCTACCCCAAAACGTCGACATAGCTAATCACCGTCACGTAGTCAATCTCCTTCCCCAAATGCCATTCCCTCCCTTCAGCAGCGAAGTACCCAACTCAAACCCATTCTTAACAAGAAAAATTCTTTCCCTGCCTTTTCTTTAACTTTTCATCTTCCTGACCCATACATAACTCACATTCGCCAATCTTCTCCTTTTGCAGCATTTTTCTCTGGTGCTACTATTTTCCTATCCTTTTCTTCTACCCCTAGCTAATCTGCTTCTTCTTCTCTCACTCTTCTAATATATCTTAGAATTTTTACTTCATTCTTCTCTGTTCTTTTTACTCACTTTTTTTTTTGGTATATATCAATTCTAAATCACTTACTATCTCTGAGCACTCACCCGCAGCATGAAAATTTTTCCCCTCCCTCAAAAAAACACCCGTCAAATTTTATAAAACAACCTTTTTTGTTTTAAAAATTGGTCATATTTACAACCTTTCATCTTCAGGATTCCAGCTCAGCAGCCTCAGCCCTTCTTCTACTATGCGTATCCCCTCCCCCCCAAAAAAAATCCGCACACGGCAAAATTGAACTTATGATTGTTTGTAAATAGTATAGTATGTTGAAATAGATGAAGAGCAATGGTCGCTGCTACCTCGCAGCGCTAAAGAGTTCTATCTGTAGAAACGTTCACTTGGTGCAAACAGCAGCCCAAGCCTCCATCATACACCCCACCTTCTCACCATCCGTGATGCAGAAATTATTCTGCATCTCATTCACAACCTGCGATGTGACGGGCGCCAGCTTCGCCTTCTCCTCATCCGTCCAGTTCCTCGCAACCATAGCCCCAAAATTCTCCAACAACACCGTCACAAAGTCTGCTTTGTCCTTCCCCCATAAGCCCTCCTTCACGACGCTGAACTCGACGCTTCCAAATCCGCCGTCCGTCAGCACCTTCTCCAACTTTTTTGGGTCGCACCATGGCTCCATCAGCGGCAGCTCCGTCAGCGGGCTCGCAGGCTTCACGCGCTCCTGCACCTCCCAGAGAATCGGCTTAAAGCCAAACGTTTTCCAGAGCGTCACCGCCGCGGTGCCGCCCGGCTTGAGCGTGCGGTAGATCTGCTTCGCGCCCGCAACGGGGTCCGGAAAGAAGAAGATGCCAAAGTTGGTCAGGACCGCGTCGAACGAGTTGTCCGCGTAGGTGAGGGTCTCGCCGTTCTCGATGCGCAGATCCTTAACCTGGGCCGCGAGCGCGGGGTCCGCGGCGATGATGGCCTTGAAGGACTGCACCATCGGCGGCACGACATCGGCGGCGGAGACCTCGGCTGAGGGGTAGACCTTGAGGAACTCTTCGGTGGCTGCGCCGGTCCCGCAGGCGTTGTCGAGGACGGTGCCGCCTACGGCGGGAAAGGACTTGAGCAGTGGAGGCAGATGTGAAGCGACTGCCCGGCAGGCGTGGCCGACGCGGTGTTCGTAGACCGAGATGACGGAGGCGAAGGCGGCGAGGCCCTCCTGGGCGCTGGCGGGGGCAGAAGAAGCCATGTTGGGTGGCGTATTGTTGGAGGTGAGGATGCTAAGAAGGAGGCAGGAAGGCAGTAAATAAGCAGGATCGGTTGGCTTCTTGAATTTGAGACAGTGTACACGCATAGGCCTCACGAAGGTTGATAAGAACAAGACGCCGCGATCCCCTGCTTCTCTGACTGGAATGTCTTAGCGAGGTGTTGCCTACATGTATTGAAGGATCCGTCATCTAGACCCCGTTTGCCGAGAGTACTTACGAAGTAATCATACTCCGTACTCTAGTAGGTTCGATTCCTAACGGCGCTAGTACAATGGTGTAGTGGTTTCGTTTCTTCTTTGATAGCGTCATTAGCCATAGGATACAGTACGATAACATCCCGTGTGCTAGGGTTAAATTCCCCGAGTTGAATCCCCGGTCGGGACGACTCAAAATTTCCTTGAAGCAGGTCGTCGGGGGCCGTCGCCTATTGTTTGTGGGCCGCGTTTGCCGAGAGTACTCGTGTGCACGGGGTTTCCGCGCAAACTGGGTTTCCGCGCACGCTAACTAAAACTATTTATTTTAGTGCCATTGTTAGCACGCTAAACCCGATACTATTTGTTGCTAACCTTTCTAGGTTAGAGTGCGCGGAAACCCAGTGTGCGCGGAAACCCCGTGCATACGAGTATTGGTTGCGGGCCGCGTTTGCCGAGAGTACCTAGGTAATCATAATTCGTTTCATAATGGCGCTAGTCTTTGACCCTACCTGCTGCTCTAGCTGATCTGATACCATATACAGTAGCGCCTAGCGTTTCTTTGGAGCATCGCACGGAAGCTGAGGCTGCCCCCACATGACACCCTGCACTTCTGATAACTGCGGCGCACCTACAGAGCAGAGCTGACACAGGATCCTCTACACGATGGATGATCAGACACGAAAGCAGATGCCAGCGCCGATGCGAAGCTGCTGCACCCACAGCCGAGTGCTGCCTTTTCGACTACGTGCATCTATCAGCATTGCACTCACCGACCGCTCTTTGGATGGCTGCGGCGCATTCAACAATGTAGAACAGCTGACTGGACCCTGGAAAGCGTGTCAGCTAGCGCACACTTGTATGAGCTTATAACGGCAGGGCTATCGGCCCGCGAAAGGATGCCTGGAACTACAGTACTTGTACCACTCGATCTACGTCAGATCAGCGACAGGGGTTGTTTCAACTCGTATTGTACGCGTATATGACGTGTCATGTATTATTACCGCTTTGGCTAGCCCAGACGTACAGAATGCACAGTCGAGCTTGTATCGCTATGGAGCGGAGCGGAGCTTTCAAGTGCGGATAACAGCGCAGGTCCTCCGTCTTGCTTCGAAGATGCATTGTCTTCACCAACAGCCTCACAAACATGAAGCTCACTCCAGACTTTGATGTGCCGCCAAATCGCGGGAAGCGTCTGCTCCCCGCTGTTCTGGATGAGACTGCAGCCAATGAGCCTACTCGGATATTTGTCTCAGTGCCAAAAAGCTCAGACATCTCAGAGGGATTTAGAGACATCGATTATGGAACGTTTGCCAAAGCCATTGACAAATTTGCGCTTTGATTACGTGAGCAGGTTAGACAGGAGTCGAAGCCGAAAACAATTCTGTATTTTGGGCCCTTGGATATTCGGTATCTACTGGTGCTACTGGGCGCTGCGAAGGCTGGACATATCGTAAGCCTGCCATACGAAGACTCTCTCTCTCTCTCGCTCTTCATCAAGTTCTAACACTGGGCGGTAGGGATTCCTTAGCTCCCATCGCAACAGTATCGAGGCCCATCAATCAATTGCAGAAAAGGCCGAGTGTGAGACAGTACTGGTTCCAGATGATGCGCCAGCAATGTTGAGCCAGATTTTGCAAGCCAGATCAATGAAGCAGATACCTACGCCAGCAGACGTGGGTGATTCTAGGAACTGGGGCTTCCGATGTTCGGGCTCTCATGATTGACTGTAAGTTTGTGCCACACGGCACCATGACGTTTTGAAGGGTTTTACCTTTTGGCCACAACACTGACATACGCCTCCACAGTCTTTGATACCGCATGGCATGGAGCTTTGCCCATTGCCACCCAGGGTCCCGATAACACCGCTGGCTCTACCAGAACATTCAATTACTCAACTGCTGTAGGCAACTACACCATCACCGAAGCCGTAAGTGTCCCACGTACCTCCTGGTCCCCAGTGTCAAGGCCCGATGATCCATCGCTAACGAGACGCCTCCTGGCAAGCAGTTGACCGCATACTTGGTCGCAGATGATGGCTCCGTTAAGATCTTGTACGAACAAGCTGCTCCTGTGAAGTACAAGTCTGGCAAAGGCGAGTTCGCCGGGTACTGGGTTACATTCCAGTTTGATGCCACTCTTCCAACCCAGTCGGCCATGGGGTGGATCTCTTACTCCTGTCAGACTGAATATCCATTTGGTGAATACACCTATATAGACATTGGCTCGAGAAGCTACGAATTTGATGCTAATCCATACTGCAGACCTCGCTGAATATCGCACTGCCGCGATCAACAATGCCACCTCGATTTTGAAGAAGGCAGGCAAGCAACCGGGCAAGCTCTTGGGCCCATTGTCGGAGACGTCATTCTAGGCGCAAGAGAATTAGAGTAATATGAATTCTCAGGACGCGAGCATCGCAAGTGATATACACGCAGTTAATGCTTCGAATTTCAGTCAGAATTTAGTAACTAGAATCTCGCTTAAAAGAAATAATTATGCAAATGCTATTATACAAAGAGTCCCGCTATACGTACGCCCCAATTTACTTCATATATATATATATACATCTTTCGAACTTAAGACTAAGAATTGCTGTTTTTGTTCGAAAAAGAGAGCAGGGCTACTTTAAAGGGAGCAGCGAGGAAGCAAGAGGAAGCACTATAGGGCAGTGCAGGGGCGCAGGTAGGAGCCTGCAACGGGTCCAACAGCCTTCGGCTGGGGCGGCCATTGTCGGTTTTTAGGGTCCTTTGACAGTTGAAAGTGAGCCAGCCTTAAGTGGAGGCTTCCTCTACAGATTGACCCATCCTTCCTTTGCCAAAGTGTCAAAACTCTGCCCCTGGCATTCACCCCCATCAATCAAGCGCGTGAGAATCGCGCGAGCTGGGGGGTTCTGGGTGATGCCGCCCCTTTGGCGTGGGTAGGCTGCTATCCAGTTGCTGCTCTTCTTACAGAATGAATCTCTTGTGTTTCAATGCCACAGATAAACGGTTCAGGGGTAAACCCATACTGCCTCTAACCTTGAAGTACCTCAATTATATAAACTAGAAACTAGAATCATCCTTTGCTGGTAGTTAACTTTATATTTCAGGTGTTTTAATGCTGGGAAGTTAGACTTCAGTCTCTGTCAACTAATTATTCACCATGGTACAGTTACATCTACGATGCAGGCTATTGCATGGCTATTTCCTTTTAAGAAAGAAGGTGCTGAAGTAGACAAGTTCTGGAGGAGTGGAGAGGATAGTGGCTTCATCAAGACCCGAACAGGAGCTCGAAATGTAGATGTAAGCGCTGTATATCAGGCAATCTGCATGCTGCATGCTGATATAAGGGGGATAAATCCCTTTCAATAGTAAATTTGAATTACTAGGGTTAGGGCTTTTTATCGGCCCTTGCAACAGCTTACTAACTCCTATTTGAGTATAGATCGCCAAGCCTTTCTCGCCGATTGACCGAGGGGACAAACGTAGGTGAATTTCCAAACTGGGTCCGCTCGAACAGACACTATGCGATCCGCCTCTGGGGAGTGCTCAAACACTGCACATTCTCACTTAACGCCTCATGTCTACCTATTTGCCCGCGCTTAAACGTCTTACAGCCTCTTTGCCTGCTAGATTCCTGCTGCAACGGCTTACACATCCCCTGCCATCGCTAGCAGTGCCAATCTCCCTCCGTAGCAAGAGAACTTCCAGACTGCTACCTTCAACTCAGCATTCTGGCCAAATACGCCTAATGGTTCGTACTGACTTCTATTCAACCCGGTGCCATGTAATGCCCTACTAATCATTTTTGTGCTTGAAGTCCGAAGCATTCCCTTCGCCTCTTCGACTCTCCCCCAGCGACATTCCTCCAGGCTGGCACGCCGAAGCTGACAACAACCTGGCCTACGTCCCTGAATCCTTTCCAGGGGAACGCTTCAATCTTCCTCTGCCTATTGCACCACTCCTTTATAGCGATGGCCACGAAGAGATCTTGGTCGAATGTGGAAGAGGCAGCTACTACATTTGGAATGAAATCGCGGATGATATCTGGCGTATTGATGAACCGAACAATATACGTGGAATATTGGGAGCACTGGATGAGGCAGAAACGCAGGGGAAAGAAAATGGCCTGAAGACGACTTTACTGGAGTACCCAGGTTCGAAGGATGCATTGGACCAGAATCAGCACGTCATTGACCGATGGCGGCATGGTGGTAAGAGTGAGGAGGGTGAGAAGGGCTCGAGGGAGTAGTTGGGTGTTCATTTATCCGCTTGAGTAGGTGGGTGTTTCGCCGTCCATTGTCCAGCTGAATGCTAACGATCGTCTTTCGCCCAGCTGAGATATGAAAGATTGATGCTTATTGATAAGGCGAACGAGCCTAATTTGACCAAAAAAATAGCGTAAAATCTCTAGTAGCGGTAGCTCCAGAAAAGGATAGTCTTTTCCTTCTTTGAGATGTCTTACGTTTGATCCATATTGTTATACGATCGAAAAAGTTTTGAGTTACGGAACATACACATCGCCATGAAATCAACCCGATGTTTACTGTAACGAAAGTCGAGTAAGGAACGGCAAAGTCAACATCACTCCCAATATGAGGACAGGGAACATCATATTCCGGCTGTTCAAACTCTAAAGAGATAACTATTAGGCCGCTCCGTCTTGAAAGCCTCCTTGAAGGCCTTTGAGTTCGTGGCACGCCTTCACGAACTAATGGGTTCTGGCTTTTGGATGAAAGAAATTGTATCTCAATGCTTAATGGCCTTCAAGATCTTCACCATCTCTTTCTTGAAGCTTTCCGGATCAGCTTGGTATTGCCTCATAACCTCCTGACAATTCGGGCATGGATCGACTAGGCACTTATGGACCGCTTCGGAGTCATAACTTGCCGCTTGTCCAACCGACCCTACGTTGATACAAATTCCGCCAACACTCTTTGCAACCCACGGATCTTTAGTCCTGTGAGACTGTTAATATACCTCTAGAAACCAGCAAGGAAAGGTTGTATGCCCTTGCTTTCCAAGAAGGAGACTGGGCAAACTTACCCCAAGTGTACAATCAGCGGTATTGTCTCCGCACAATGCCCGAACAGCTGGCCTCGAGCTCCCAAAGTCTTCCTTATACCCGATACGTCAGGGCTCGGCCCCAAGTCCAATTTGCCTTCTTTTTTCATCCAAAACCACCTCGCCTCTTGAATTACCGTCTTCAGTTCCCCAGCGCCCCCGACATTTGCCCCAAGCGCAACATCTAAGTCCGTTGGGGGCGAAGCAACCGCCTGCGGAACATCGAAGGATAACATGATAGGCTTCTTTTCAAAGAGAACGTCATTAAACGCGATGAAGGCCCTGTTGGGTGCCATTGCCAGATTCCCCGCCAGATTGACGAGATTTTTGCCGAAGACGGAGCCAGAGGAACGAAATAGTCCTCTCTCGTCGCTCCCGGGTCTGCCGTGCCCATGGTAGAGAAAACATATCCGAGGCAGTCGTAGACACTGAAAAACGGCGTCTTGACGCCGTTCCAGAGGAATATCTTCTCATCAAGGATCGGCTTGCCTTTTAGTCCGGGCTTGGTGAAGATGCGAAGCTTTTCTGAGTTGTCGTAGCTGGAATGCTTGATGTTTAGTATACGTGCGTGCAGCTTTTCCGCGCTTGGGTGGGTCGTGGGTTGATCGGGGATTGGAAAGGATCAAAGAAGAAAAACAAGGGTCGAGTGGCCGTACTTGAATTTCGTGATCAGGTCGACGCAGCGTACCATGTCACTCTCGACTTCTTTCGTGATTCCAAAATTCCCAGGCGTCTGTGCCACTTGATCCAGGAAGCCGAATAGCTGGTTGCTTTCTTAGGCTTTCCTTGTATTGAAACATTGGATCAAAAGCTGCTTACATCTTTCCGATTCCAGGTATACGCTTTTGCAAGATCTATTCGGTTGTTGAAGGCCCGTCGAGGGATGATTCTAGCAAGTGGCATTGTGCAGGCGGTGGCAACACGTAATGAGACTTTACGGCGAAGAATCCAGAGAGTTTTGCTGAATGAGACAAGTCATCTGAGTCATCAAACCACCAAGCCGCGACCATATGCAAGTGCATGCGACCTCTTGAAATGTGCCACGTTGGCCAAGTGGCCCCAATTGGCCTCATCCGAATGGGCCAAGCAGTCATCGATCAGCCAGTCCGCTCTACTGGGTCATATCACCTGACTGACTGATCATCGATCAAGTTACCTAGTAGTGCTGCTCTTCGAACTAGCCACATTTGCGAGTAGAGTATCAAAAACCTCGCCACACACACGGACGTACTGTAAGCAGGGGTTGCCCGCCCAACCTTCAACTAAATCTGATCTTGTATGTAGTACTGTACTCGACAAGAATGGTATTCTATTTGTGCTTCCCCGAGGCGCGTGGCTTCGTCACGGAAGCCATGGTACGGAGTACTGTGATGGAGCTGGAATATCGATATGTGTATGTGGGAGACCTATGTATGGGGGCTAGTCAAAAGATTGGGGGTAGATTTAGGTAGATGAGGATTAATTACAAGTGGGAGGCAGAACTACATATTAAATTATACAGCTTTTGGCTCCTGCAGGCTTTGGCACGCTATGGAGGCCCTTCTCCTCCATTTCACTTGTACAGCTGAAGTTGTGGCCGCCAATCCCTCTTCTTTCTGGCCTTTCACTCAAATTTACACTTAATCTTTCTTTTGATCGGGTTTCCTCTCTTTCAAAGTCTTCATTTGCCTGCCGGCTCTTTTTTGTTATCTTCAAGGCTTTGATTCTCTTTTCTCCGTTTTTCCTTTCAACGACACTGCAACGAATAGCCATGAATCGCTGCTTGGAACAAAACTCAAGAAGCTTAAAATTTGTACATAGAATACGGGCGAATATTGAATCATTAGAACGAGTGGGCACCAGTTACCTCTTCGCACCTGAATATAGCCTTACATATTATTACTGACTGAGTATGCTATTGATGAAATAAACACGAGAGGAGAAATCCAGGTGTTAGTCTTCATGATAAAGTCTGTCAAGCGTCTCATCGAGGGCGTTCTCTCGTTTTTCACAGCTGCACTGCTGGCGAACGAAGTCCACACTCGTCATGGGTAGCAAATACACGAGAATCTGGGGGGGGGGGAAGTTTTACAGGTAGAAAGAAATCACTCAATATGTGCGTTTTGGTACATATTTTTCAGTGTTGTATCTCTGCAACGATCATCTTAGAAGCTCTCCTATTATTGCTAAGGAGCTGCATACAACTGGGGCACATTATTGGTTGGAACTCGACACTTCACTGCCATAGTGCCAGGTAATAACAGATGTATCTCTGCAACGATCATCTTAGAAGCTCTCCTATTATTGCTAAGGAGCTGCATACAACTGGGGCACATTATTGGTTAGAACTCGACACTTCACTGCCATAGTGCCAGGTAATAACAGAACTTACTGCGAAACGGCTGAACAGCTCAAACTCCATTCGCTCCGCGGCCTTTGGGCCCCTGCGCATCTCATCTAGAGCATCCGAGCCAGGAGGGAAGTCGGTTTCGAAGATTGGCTCTCCAGCATCTCTCATATTCGCAAAAACAGCTTGTCGAAAATGCCATCGAAGAAGTTCATCAGAGGGTCTACCGGGATCATTGCGAAACTGCTCATCAAGAAATTTGCCTGCGATGTCGTCTGCATCATCCGTAAAACAAATGATTTTATGATTATCCTACAATTATTAGCAGCTGAAAACCCAAGGGTGGGCGTGTGTGGTCATACGTCAGGATTGATTGAAATTCCATAATGATCAAAGAGCCCGTGAATATCTGCTCTTAACAATAGCCCGTTTTGCTTTGAATTAATCGTATCCCCGTTAGCAGTTGGAATAGTAATCCAACGAGCAAAATTGTGCTGAATCCAGTGACCTTCATAGGCGAGAGGAAAGATGTGTGCAGCTTCGAAACCCGTCCACCAATCACGATAAGCACCCAGTGCTATCGTGCCTGTGATAACACATCTGCCGTCTCGCTTACGTACTTCGTCGCGGAATGAGTGAAGACGAGTGCCTGTAGCCAACGAAATTGTACGTGTGAGACAAGGCTCATTGTTGACGGTGAAGGACCCTGTAGACTATCAGCCAACAGACCCCATTAGGATCAGGTCCAGAGGCTCAC
>JAABUL010001231.1_pt1 | contig 49655 bp, 21 predicted proteins | sample 5559151 | NCBI WGS metagenome assembly JAABUL01 (sample SAMN10711876, study PRJNA513368) | rock metagenome | isolation source: Antarctica rocks | place: Antarctica: Victoria Land, Pudding Butte sud
TCGATCTTAACTCCTACTTAGATAAGCCCTCGCTAGCTCGCCTTACTAAGCCTCGAGCCTCGATACTTTAAGAGTTAAGTAGTCCTAGCTCGACTAAGGTATAGTTAAGCTATCGTATATAAATCTCTAATCTAATTATCTCGTAGTTTAGACGTACCTACTATATATCTATAATACTAGCTCCTCCTTTAGGTTCCTATCCTTAGGAACTACGTAATCTTAAGCTTATTATAAACGAAAACTACTCCCTATATTTTCCTTATTATCCTCTATAGCGTCCTCTTCTTCTATTAAGAAAAACCGTCTTATAAAGGAGATTACTATATACGCCCTTGTCGTAGACTTCTTATATTTCCGCTACCTCGAAAACAAATACTAGTATATCGTAATAGATAGCGTAAAGTAGCTAAAGTACGCGGAGTACGTAAAGTAAGGAAAGCTATATATTAGGTTAACGTAGGAGTCGCTTAATCGTACTTATAAGAAGCTCTAAAAGGAGATTAACGAGTACGAAGACGAGCTATTAGAGGTTATAGTAAAGTTAATATATAAGAAGAAGATCTTATAATAAGCTAATAAGCGCGTAAAATAGAAGGCGGAGTATCTCGTAATAGAGATAGAGGCGGATAGTAAGCTAGACGAGCCTATAGATTATCCTACTATAGATACTACTATTAGCCTTTCTCCTACTATTTAGTCTATACTAGGCTAGATTAATAATTTTATTAATTTTAATCCTTCTTAAGTCGGCCTTAAGGTTTCGGCGGGTAGTCCTAGTAATATTAGTAGAGGAGGTCCTAGTAGGCCTACTTAAGGTTACTTTTAGTTTCCTAGGTATTTTCCTCGTTTCCGTACCCTTCCTATTTAACTAAGTATTTCTAACCCTTTCTATCTAGGAGTTTTTCTATAGTAAAGATATCGTCCTCCTATACTTCGAAGTAGAAGGTAGTTTATAGTAGAACCCCTAGATCTACTAGTTCTAATATAGATATATAGAATACTAGATATACTCTTATATCCTTAGGTAAATCGAGTTAGTAGTTATTTAGTCCTTTAATATTACTAATTAAAAATAGTCCGACCTTTATATAATCTAACTTCTTCGCTTTTCTCTTAGTCTTTAAATTTTTTATAAGGAGGAAGACCTTATCCCTCTCCTTAAGCTAAGGTACCGTTTTTAAATCTTTATACCTTATCCTAGTAAGGCTTTCTTATTAATATAGTATTCTAGTCCTTACTTCTTCGTAGATTTTCTTAAATTATATTACGTCTATAATAGCGCGATTTACTTCTACTCCTAGTTATAGTATTATAAATAGGTTTAGATCCTTTCTAAAGTTTCTAAAGAATAGAGATATCTTAGTCGTTTCTAATACTTTATTATTAAGTATAATCTAAGCTAATAGTAGGAGTACTACCTAATTATTTTACGCGTAATTAATATAGTATCGTAGATATCCTTCTAATATTTAGTTCGATTATTCGGTTTATCTATCTATTTATAGGTAGAAAGCTATTAATAGCTTATATTTTATCCCTATAGCTAATACTAGGATCTTCTAGTATTTCGACGTAAAGAGCTTATCTCTATCTATAATAAACGTCGTAGGAACCCTATAGTACTAAACGAGCCTATTAAGTACTAGGTAACCTAATTACTTAGCGTTAATAGTTTCGTTATATAGTACGAAGTATAAGTACTTCGTTAGTCGGTTAACTATTATAAGTATAGAATCGTACTTATTTCCTATTACCGGATCCTCTAACCTTAGGAGTTTAATAATAAAGTCTATTATTACTTTATCCTATAGTTAGTATAGTAGTTCCCTAAACTAGAGATTCCTATATTATACGTATCGTAATACTTTATTCTTATTATAGCTTTTATATTTCTTAATATAGGTAGAAACCTTCTTCCTTATATCTAAGAAGACGAAGTTTCTTCTAATATACTCTACGGTTCGTATAATCCTAGGATGTCCTAGAGCTAGTCCGTCGTAGTAATCCTAAATATACTCCTATTCCTTATCTAAAGGAACCTTAAGTTTCCCGTATTATATTAGGAATTCCTTATTATTATCTCGTAATACTCGTATAACTACGTTAAATTCTACGGGTTTATACTAAGCGATCTATCCTAATTAATCTTTAGTATATAGTATTATTATAGCTTATATCCCTCTATATAGTCGCTTCGTCTACTAAGTACGTCGGCGCGCCTATTCTCTTTTCTAGGAGTATATACGATTTCGAATTTATATTCTCTAAGTAGCTCTAACTATCGTACTTACCGCCGTATAAGAACCTTTATTATTGTAAAGTAGGTTAGGTTCTTATAGTTAGAGTAGATCGTTAGTCCTATAGCTCCCTTATAGTATACTCTTTAGTATCGTAATACTACGACGATTATAAGTAGTTCCTTATTATAAATCTTATAATTTTATTTAGTAGGTATTATTTTTCTTAAGAAGTATACGATTAGATACCGAGTCCCGTTAAACTCTTATATAAGGTATACTCCTATTACTAGGTTAGAGGCGTTAGTTTTAACTTATATTAGTTTCGTTAAGTTAAATATACGTAGCGTTAGCGCTTTATAGTATACTTCCTTAAGTCGTTCGAATATTTTCTATTAATCCGTATCCTATTTAAAAGGGATATCCTTCTATATAAGGTTCGTAAGTAGAGTAGCTAGTTTCGAGTAGTCCTTAATAAACTTTCGGTTATAGTTCGTAAGTCTAAGGAATAACTATATATTCTTAACGTTCTTAGGTACTAGCTAGTCCTTAATTAAGGTTATCTTCTTAGGATTAATCTTAATTCTATTAGTTTCTATAAAGTAGCTAAGGAAACTAACTTCCTTCCTAAAGAACTCGTACTTCTTAGGTATAGTCTTAAAGGTAGTCGTACTTAGTCGTTTAAGGATAGCGGCTATATCCTTAGCGTACTATTCTCGAGATCCTTTAGTAAAGATAAGTATATCGTCGATATAGGCGATTACGGTAATATTAATAACGTCGCTAAAAACGTTATTAATTATCCTCTAGTATATCGCTAGTACGTTAGTAAGCCCTATTAGTATAACTAGAAACTCGTAGAGTTAGTTTTATATACGGAACGCTATTTTATACTCCTTACCTTCCTTTATCCTTATTATAAAGAAGGCGTCTCGTAAGTCGATCTTAGAGTACTATTAGACTCTATAGAAGTAGTCGTTTATTCGTTCGATTAGTAGTATTAGGTAGCGATCCTTCTTAGTAATTTAGTTTAGATCGTAGTAGTCGATAACCTTTCGTTATTTTCCTCCTTTCTTAGGTATAAAGAATACTAGTACCGCGAATAGAGACTTAGATAGTCGTATTCGTCTACTTTCTTCTATTTTTATAGTCTATTCCCTATCTACTTCGAGGTCTACTATAGAAAGCGGGTATATTAGCTAGTAAGGGGGCCTAGATCCTAGTATAAGTTTAATCTCGTAGTCCTATTACGAATATTTAGGTAGGGCTTCGAGTCCTATCTCTTCCTAAAAGAGTCGCTTCTATTTCTTAAATTCTTTAGGAATTCCTAGAGGTACGTAATTTCCTCCCTTACTCTTACTTATTAACCTAGTTCGGCCTATATCGGTATCTATAGAGTCTAAGCTAACCTTCTATAGTATCGTTAGTAGTTAGCGATTTATTTCGTTAATCTACCTTTCCTTATCTAGAGTCGAACGCTACCGGCTTTTAGGGTAGATATTAGTAACGTATCTATATCTCTTAAACCTAAGTACTCTCTTAGCCTAGTCGATATCTAGGTTTTACTTTTTAAGCTAAGGAGTACCTAGTACGATATTGTATCTAGCTATAGGTACAATATCTAAGATAACTTCCTTATAGTATCCTTAGAAAGTAAGTAGTAGTAGTATTATTTCGCTATCTATACTAGGTAGATTAGAGCTATTAATAGCTCTTACTTCGTACCCTCTATTTTTCTTCTTTTAGGTAGCTATCCTAAGTTATTATATAAGTCGTTCTAAGATAAATATTCCGCTAGCTCTAGAGTCTATTATAGTAAGGATCTTATATCTATTAATAATACAGTTTATACGGAAAACTATTTCTATTATTACTTAAGTATTATATAGCTCCTTTTAGTCGCTCGTACTATTAGGGCCTATTCGTTTTTTAAATAGTAGTCTAGCGAATTAGTATCCTCGATATAGATTCCCTAACTAAGGGGTCCGTTTCGAGGTCTAAATATAACCTTACCTTATATTATTTACGTCTATAATAATCCTCTCGTCGTCGTCTTAATATAACTAAGAGTTATTCCTCGCTAAATTAGTAGTAGCGGTCCTAGAGGTAGAAGTAGCGGTATTACCTACTAGCGTATATATTCGTCGTACTTCGTTCGTATTTCTCTATATATAAGAGCGTCGTTCTAGTACTAACTCTAGTAGGTTATAATTTCTCTATATCGTTAATCTAGTAGTCTTACGCGTTCTCTTATTTACGAGCTAACGATCTTTCTATTAGGAGTTAAATAGCTTCTAACGCTATTAACGTTACTTCCTAGTAGTATAACCTCCTAGATATATCTATAATTTTAGTAGTCGATCTTAACTAGTCGGTAGTTCTAGAATATAGATCCGAGTTATCTTAGTATCCTATTAAACTCTATAGGATATAGGTATTATTTTCTAGCGATCTTTAGAAATACTTTCTTATAACTTCGTATAAGGTAGTAAGCTATTTTTATAATTAGCTATAGGCCTTCTACTAAGATATTAAGTATTTCTAAGTCGTCTAGGTCTTTATCGGAGTCTTCGCTCTTAGAACCCTTTAGAGTACTTTCCTTTTCGGCGTCGGATTCGGTAATCCTAGTAATTACTTCTAACGTTTATTAGTCGTCTATTAAGAGTTCGTTATCTAAGTAGAGAGGAGAGATCTATTAGTCCTTAGTTCTATCTAAGTTATAATAGTCTCTTTCGACCGCGATATAGTTCTAGATCTCTCTCTCTATTTCGTCTATTAGTAAGTCTAGTATCTCGTTATCGTCTAGGTTTATTAGTAGAATCGGAGGTTTATCTAATTCGTAACCTATCTCTCTCTTTAGAGATAGTAATATATTTTCTTATAGTATAGTATCCTCTTATCTAAACGGAGGTAGGGATCTTCTTTAGGCGTAGTTACCGTTATCCCTTAACTACTATAGTAGCTATCGTTCTATAACGTTAAACTCGCGCTATAGTCGCGACGTTCGTATACGTACTCTTATCTATTCCTATTAATCTAGTAGCTAGTTTAGCTAATACTACTATTACTAGGCTTAATTATATAGTTACTATAGTATTTCTATAAGTTAGCTTAGTCTTACGCGGGCTTAGTAACTTCCTAGCTACGCGCGTAGCTAGCGCTACTCTAGTTAGATATTATTAACGTCTTCCTATAGTTCTTATCGTTCCTAGTATAGGTCGCTTAGCTTATATTCGATTTCCTTAAGCTATACCTTTAATATCGTTCGTTCGAGTATATTAATTTCCGTTATTAGTCGCTCCTTTAGGTATTAGGAGTATACGACCTATTCGAGTTATTCGTACTCCTTTATCTCTAAATTCGTTATAGGGTATTAGGAGTAATAAGCGTCCTCTATTCTCGCGAAGTCGTCGCTAACCTATTAATTCTTACCTAGGTCTATATATTACCTAAAGGGCGGGTATCGTACCTTTCCTATATTATTAGTACCGAGCTAGTATACTAGGTTAGGTTCTATAAGCTAGGGCTCTATAAGATCGTTATACCTACCTCGACTATTTATTAAGGGCGTAGCTATATCCTAAGTCTTATTAGTAGGAGACCTATTTTCCTATCTAATTATTACGTTAATCTACTACTATAGCCGTACCTTTAGTCTATAGTAGTTACGTATATAATATCTAATCTTATAATAGTTATAGTACTCGCTAGTTTTTCTATCTTTCTTATCCTAAGGCTTTCCTTTACCTCTAGCTTTCCTAAACGATCCTCTTTTAGGTACTCGTTAGGTAGCGTCGATTTCTATAGCGTTAAGGTCGTAACGGTTATTCCTTCTAGACTAGCTAGTTAGAATAAAGCTAGTTCGTCCGCGGTTCTAACCTATATATCGTTTTTCTATAGCTCTCTTATAGAGACGATCGTTAATATCGATAATAGCTTTAATAAGCGCGTCTAGATTATTCGTATTATTCTTTCCGGTACGTACTAGTTTATCCTTAACGTTGTCCTTAAGACCCTTATAGTATATAATATAAAGAGTATTATTATCCTACTCGGTCTTATTAGAGTATTCCTTAAACTTAGCCGTATACTAGGATATAGAGGTCCTCTATACGATGTCCTAAATAATACGGATAGTAACCTTCTTTTCGTTACTAAATCTATAGATCGTTTTTATCTCTTCTATAAACTTAATAAAGTTAGAAAAGATTCCGTCTTTATCCCGTTAATATATAATAAAGTTCGAGATCCTTAGACGTATCTAGTACTACGCTTCTTCCTTAAGATAGACTATTATAATAAGGTATCTCTTCTTATAGGATCCGATTCTATCTAACTCGAAGTAGAGTAAGAGTTAGTTAATCTAGTCGTCTAGCTTATTACGATCTCTATAGAAGAAGTCTACTTTAGTTTTATTATTACTAGTATAGTAATCGGTTAATAGAGCCGAGCTTTCGTCTCTATAGCCTAAGCCTCGTATACTACTAGTAGTACTTATTCTAAGGGTATTTAAAGTATTACGATCCTATAAGGTAGTATTACGTAAGTACTTCTTTAAAGAGTAGGTAGTAATAGGTATTATAGGTAAGATAACTTAATATATATAAATAGCTATAGACCTTTTAGTAAGATTATAATATAAGTTAAATATAAGTATATTAAAGATATCCTTAGTCCCTATATACCTAAGTAAGCGTTTATATAACTCCTTAAGAATCGATCTCGACTCCTATTTAGACGAGCCCTTACTAGCTCGCCTTACTAAGCCTCGAGCCTTAATACTTCGAGAGTCGAGCGGTCCTAGCTCGACTAAGGTATAGTCGAGCTATTATATATAAATCTCTAATCTAATTATCTCGTAGTTCGGACGTACCTACTATATATCTATAATATCTAAATTTAGTTAGTATTTATCTACTTAAAACGCTCCTTTATAAACGCCCTAACTATATCGCTACTATTACCTAGCTAACCGCGCTCCTATAATATCTTTAGTCCTATCTCGCTAATTACCTTTAGTTTATAGAGACTACGTACCTACGATAAAGTAGAGTATACTATTTAAGGCTCGAATATATACTCGAGATTTACGACTACCCTCTTTAGCGTTATATCCTACGATTTATAGATCGTAATCGCCTACGCTAGGAGTAGTAGGATCTATATCCTCGTAATAACGCTAAACGGTAGTAGGTCGCCGAGTTTAGTATATTAATATACTAGATATACTACTTATTATATATTATTCTTAAACTAGACTATAGGTAGTAGAAATCTAGGTATCTACTCTCCTACCTATAACGCGATCTAGTACTCCTTAAAGCGGCTAAACCCTCTCGACTCTACTAACTAGCGCTCTCGTACTTTTATAAGAGGAGCGTAGTACGAGAATCTAACGATTTAACTTTAACTACCGTTTACTAGTCTAACTACGGCGTTAATATTTACTAGGAGGATAATAGGTATACTAAACTTTATCTTTAAGAGCGACGGGAAGCGGTAGTCCTAGTAGCTAAGTTAATTACCGCCGGCGTCGAAGTCGGCTTTATTAGCTAAGTAAGAGTAGTAAGGCTAGATATCGATATAGTCTTAATATCGATATATATATATAGCTCTATAGACTACTTAGAAGCTCTCTAAGTTTTTCCGATCGACCTCCCTTTAAATAGGAGAGAGCTCTACCGTATTACCTTTATCGCTTCTTAAGCTACTTAGAAGCGCTAGCTAATAGTTATCTAGCTTATTACTAACTCGGAGGGTATTAAGGATATTAACGAAAGTCGGGTTATTTTATTAATAGACCTACGTTAATAAGACGTAGTAAAAGCTATACGCGGACTATACGTTACTACGAAACGCCTACTAATTATCTATATCGAAGGTATCGCTATATCGTAGATAGTCTATCTACTTCTAGAGTTTTATACTATATACTAAATAGCTCTTACGTAGTCTTAAGGAGGGCGGTTAGTAAATATCCGCGCCCTTCTTTAGTTTATAATCTAGATAGAACGCTCTAGTCTTTAGTTCGATACTATATTCGTAGTAGGTCTAAAACGCCTTAACGGGTAGTAGCTAGTAGAAGTCTCCTATAACGATAATCTAGATACTACTAAACGCCTCCTCCTCCTATCTACGCGCTATATAATAAGCCTAGTCTAGCCGTTAGAATTAGTTCGATTCGAGTATACTAATCTTATCGATAATAAGTATATCCGTCGATAAGATCCTATACTAACGCTCCTTCGATATTACTATAGTCGCGATCTTTTAAATAGGTTTCTTTATTACGCTAGGGTTCTATCTAGTAAACGTAAAATAGGTACTACTATAAACGTTAAGCGCCGATATTCCTATAGGTATTACGACGTTAACGCGTCGATACTATATCTATAGCTCCTTTACGATTACTCGTAATACGGTCGACTTACTCGTTCCTACTCCTCTTATATAGAAGACGTTAGTACCTAAACGTACGAGCTTAATAACTCGTAGTTACTCGCCGTATAATAGAGGACTATCTAGCGTAGTAATAGGCTTCGTTAATAGCTATAAATCGATATCGTCCTTAGTATTATATCGAGAATCCTCGTTACTAAAGGAGATAGAGTACGTTAATAGCTATAAGTTATACTCTCCTTCTATACTCTTTCTAGGATTCTCTAGTATAATTATTACTTTACTATTAGTATACGACCTTACTAAAGTAGTAGGTAGAGTAGTCGACGCCCTTTCTACGTAGTATTATATATATCGACGCTCGCGTCGCTTATAGGCTTTCTAGCGACGACGCGCTCGCCGCTACTCTATATCCGTAATAGCCTTCTCTTTAGTATTAGCGTATTTCGAAGGCCGCCCTTATTTCTTCGATGTATTCTACTCGTTCGCTATAGTTCGCTTAAGAATATACTTTATATAATAGCGGGTCTCGCGTATAGGAAGGGCTTAGACGTAACTATAAAAGTCCAACGTAAGCTTAGCCTTAACTATAGAAGCCTAAAGCGCCTAGACGCGACTATAAATTTATACTCGCTTTAGCTACCTTAGTAGTATAACTCGATACCTATCGATATAATCTATACGCGTATATTAATAATAATATTATACTTAACTTCTACCTTTAACGTATAACCTATATAGGTATCTACTAGCTAGTACGCGCCTTAATCTACCTTACTTAGTCCTCTTTCTCCTATTCTATCTATCTTAGGAGTACTCTTAGTATACTCGGCTACTAATCCTTTTAAGCCTAGCCTTAGTCTTTATCTTCTACTATCTAAGCGTCGACCTCCTTATAAGCGCGGATCGAATACTATATACGCTACCCTTACTTAGTCGTTTATATTAGCCCGTTTACGTATAGATATAGTATAATTTAATAGTATTAATATAGTATCTTCTAGAAGTACTACTAGAACGTAAGCTTTAAGTCTCTACTTAAGAAAGCGACGGCGGGAAGCGCCTTTTAATATAGTATCTAATATAGTCGTTTATCTTAATACTTTTAGATCTAGCTATCCTTAAAGTCGAATAGGAAGTAGCTAAGATAAGATACTACTTTAAAGTTATATCGATTCCCCGATATACTATAGACCCCGTCTATTATAATCTATTCGAACTACTTTAGATAGAATAGTACCGTTCCTATTAGTACTTCTTCTTAGTTCTCTTTATAGATTTTAGCTTTAACGGACTATAAAATATTAATACGAAACTACTAGTAATAGATATATACTACTTATAAAAGTAACCGCTCTTAAATTACTTCGACTACTTAATATTATTCTAGCTATTCTAATACGACCTTTAGTCGTCGGGTTATATTTAGAAATACCTATACTTATCGACTACGTTAGAGGTACTACCTACGAAGTACTCTATTCCTAAATAGTATATAGTCTATAATATTAGACTTAAACTATACTCGCTCCTAATCTACTTACGGTTTAAGCTAGTAGTACCTATATCGTAAAAGTATATTACTAAACCCGAGCCTATACTAAAGCCTTACTTAAGGTAGCTCTCTAACGTAGCGCTCCTAATAACTTTACTATAGCGCCGACTCCTACTATAATAGGTAACTACTAAAGGCAAAGCGTAAATAACGAAGGAATATAGCTATTATCTTAGTCTACTCCTACGTTACTAGCTCCTTCTAATACTAAGCTCGAACGACCTTAAAGCCCGTTACGAATTTATTAGCGCTTTACTATAGATAGTCTATATATACGCTTATCTAAATCGGCTATATATAAGGCGGATAGTCGGATAACGTAATCTTAAGACTATTACGCTTAGCTACGTAGAGACGGTCTATAAGTAAGTAGAATAAGGTCTAGCTAATTCGATACTCTTCGTAAATACTAAAGGATTTCTTCCGTAATATAGCTAAAGCGTCGCGCGTTCGCCGTTTACTCGTAAGATACGTAAGCTCGATAATCCGTACGTCTCTACGACGTCTACCTACTACCTAGTATACTCTACGTTAGATTTATAGATCGAGTACTATTTCTTCTATTACGTCGTTCGTAAATAGGAAGCGTTTCGTAGCGTTAACGATCTCCTTAACTAACGAGTAGAACTAACTATATATTAAGCCCTCCTCCTACTACTTCGACTTTTTCGGCGTAATACTAGTTAAGCTAGCGGTATTATAGAGTATATTCTAAGAGAAGTATAGCTATCCGTTACCCCGTCTTAGTAGCTAACCGTCGTATATCTACTATATATATTTCTCGAGGTAGTATTACTTCTAGAGGTATACTTACGCCTTATCGTCGATATAGAGAGTCTACGCTACTAAGAGATATACTTAAGGATATATTTCTTTACTAATATCGACGTAGAAATAATCGAGCTATATAAACGCCGGATTTATAATATCCTTAAAGAAAGTATTAAAGAATTCTATAATATCTAATAGGGTTAGTATAGAGCCGCGGGTCTTAAAGTATAGCTTCGTACCCTTAGCGCTAAAGAATAGCTATAGCTCGCGGAAGTCGGCGAGTCCCGCGGTATAGTTAACGGTATCGACGATATTATTCTAAATCGGTTCGAGGTACTTAGGCTAGATATAGTATCTAACGGCTTACTATACTACGTAGCTCGCCGTCTCGACTTATTAACCTTCTACTTAATACGCCTTAGTATTAGTATAGGTATAATCAAAGTTTCTAGGTAAGTACTACGTATAGTCTATATTATATATCTTATATACTACTAAAAGAAAGACCTCGTCTATCTATTAGTAGAGGAGCTCCTTTATTAACGATATAAATTTCTACTACGCCGTAGCGAGGTAAGGAAATAGTATATAGATAGTTACGTTATAAGCCCCTTCTACCCGACTAAATAAGAAATAAGGTACGTTATAAAGTATAGCTAATAAGGCTCTTAGGACCCGTTCCGGATCGTTATCTATAGGATAGATATAAGTTTTAAGGTAGACGTTAGCGCTAATATTTTATCGTATCTAAGGTACGAACTAGTACTATATCCCTTTCCGAGCTATAGTTAACGATAACCCGAAGCTAAGGAAGCTATCGATATCGAATACGACTTTAGCTTCTATAGCCTACGTCTCCTCCTTATAGAGATAGACGTTTATAAGGAACTAGTAATATCTATTACGACCGTAGAATATAGCCTCCTATTACGTTATACTTAGCGCCTATTCTTAAGCGAGACGCTCTAGAGAAATTATCTTCGTTAGACCGAGTACTAATAGGAAGTTAGGGTTATTAAAGATATTATTTAGGCCGTAGTAGTTCTCGCTAGTACTATCTAAGTACTAACGGCCTTAGTCCGCGTCCTCTTACTTAAAGTACCCGTAGAACTCTACGATTAGCTACTAGTATAGTTTATCTACTATAAACTCTATCGCCGTCCGTTCTATCTTAATATTACTCTACTCTTTATTAGTAGTCGTACGTCCTAGAGGAGGCGGAAGGGCCGCTTCCCTCTTATTCTAAGTTAATCTATTAGATTCCCTCTCGTCGTTATCTATAATATCGTCTATATCCTTAAACCCGTTAGCTAGCTACGACGCCGTATCTTCCTTAGGGACCTTATCTACGCTACGTATACCTATCTCGATATTATCTTACTACTTAGAAATTATAAGAGAGAGATCGTTATTATTCGCGGGACGCTATACCTCGCTTATAGGTATACTAATATAAAGATACTAAGTCTCTAGAGAGATAGTAACGGCGAGTAATAGACTACGAGCTAGTAGGCTATAGAAGTATTATAATAGTAGTCGTTACGCTTAATAACTTACCTTTAGCGTTATAGTCTATAGGACTATAAAGTAGCGGAAGAAGCCTACGTACGTACCTTCTTTACGCGATACCGTCGAGTCTTACGGTAAGTTACTATCTACGTATATCGCCTCGTATTCGTCTACTAGAACGGCTTACTCTTATTCTTACGTAGCGCTAACGTCTTATCCGAGCTATACTCTATACCCGTAGACCTAACTATATTAATATTACTACGGCTACTTCTACTTCCGTAAGAGTAAGATTAATAATCTATTCGCCTTACTATAGCTACTCGCGGCTTAGAAGTATAGACGAGTTCTATATAGGTCGTTACTAGGCGCGGTACTACTAATTACGCTCCGCTATTAACTCTCGACGATACGTAACCTAGTAGGCGCTCTAATCTAAGGTAGACTAGGAATATTTTAACGCTATCTCGAGCTTCGTCGTACTACTACCCTATCTAAAGGTAAAGGAGTAGATAGTAAGATCGACTACTATTACCTTAAGCCTACGTTCCCTATTAGGAAGGGTAGCGTAACGCTCTTAGCGCGCTACTCCCTTTTAGGCGGATAGGCGTAACGCGCTTAGTAAGTAGCCCTAAACGGCGACGACTTTAACGACGTATTACCTACGCTATAAGTATCTCTTAGGCCTAGTACTCTAATATATAACCGACCTAACTAAGGACTATCGTTTAGTATTACGTTTACGGAATTTAAGCGACTTTAGATATCTAACCTAAAGCTAGATTCGTACTTAAGACTCCCTATACTTCTACTATCTTATATCCTTCTATACTATAGTACTATCCTCCTTTTAGGACTAGTATACTATATACTTATCTCTATACTACCCTTCTTCCTATCTACTTACTTATATATCCTACTATAGAGTTTATAATTCCCTTATATCTCTTTAATACTTCTATAGTTTATATAGACTATATATATAAAGCTATAAGGCGTAGTTTAAAAAATATTAATAGACTATTTATAATATATCTATTATATAGTTATTCTATAAGACTTTATATTACTTACTAAGTATACTTATACTTCCTATTTTACTAATACTACTTACTCTTACTTTAAAAAGTCCTTTTATAGCTACTTACTTATCTTCTTTTATAGTAAAAATATATTACTAAGGTTCTTAAGGTTAACGTTAGCTTCTAACTAGTAACTAAACTTCTACTTTTTAATTATATAATTAACTTTAAAACTAAATAGCTTAAACTCTAAGTATACTACCTTAGTATCTATAAGGGTAGTATTCTTATAGTTTATAAAAGAAGTATTATAAAATACCTTTTACTACTATACTAAAGGTAATTAGTAAAAGTAAAGTAAACTACTATTTAGTAGTTTAATTTTATATAAAAGAGTATATACTTTACTTTCTAACCTTTTCCTTTATAGTCTTCTCCTTTATTACTATTTTTCTTATAGTTTTTTTCTACTTATACTTCTTTTACTTATACTTTTTCTACTTATACTTCTCTTACTTATACTTTTTCTACTTATATTTTTTTTCTTTAAGCTTCTATTACTTAACTTTCTTTTAGTTAATTCTATCTTATTTAAACTATATCTATTTATAGATAAAGTTTCTATTATAAAGGGTAGACTACTTATATTAGGCGAGCGTAGACTAAACCCTTAAATCGTAGCCTAGTTAGTCCTATATATAATTAATTCTTAAAACTATATAGGCTATTCCTATTTTAGTAGTATCGCGCTACTATAGATAATACTTCGTCTATTTATAGCTTAGAGTAGGTAAGGATATTTATTAATACCGCGTAAGTATATACTAGTCGGAAGTAGTTAAGTATTCTAAAGGCTCTTACTATTATATACTTATTATACTAACGACGTAGAGTATATTATACTCTATCTTCTTTCTTAAGAGAGAGCTTATTACTATCTATAGCGTCTCTATACTATCTATTTATACCCTCTTCTATTACTATTATAAAGCTACTTAGCTAGGTAAGTCGACTATACTCTAAGATTACCTACTATATACTAACGTAGTCTACTATAGCTAACTATAGCCGACTATATACTATAGTAACCTTTAGATATTAATATCGAACGTCTAAAGTAAGATTATTAAGACGTTCCCGTAGGCGTACTAAGATAGCTTACGTCTCCTTACTAAAGCCCTACTATAGTACTATAGCTATCTAATCTCCTATAAGGTATACTTAGAGACTAGCGAGCTAGGCCTCTTTAAGGCGTTTAGCCTTAACTAAGGAGGAAGACCTAACTAGGACCTTAAATAACGAAGGTTCTAGTATAAGAACTTAGAAACGTAGTTTAGTAAAACGGGGTATTACTATACCTAATTAATAGTTAAGCCGTTTATAGCGCGCGCGTTAGTAACTATTAGTAAGAGAAGAGTCGAGAAGGTATAGAAGTAGGTACTACTAAAACTATAGTAAAGTAACGTACCGTATAACGCTATCTTAATCTACTTTAGTAAGCTATTTAGCCCTAGGTCTAGCGGTAGTAGTACTTTAAGTCGTAGTAAGAGTAGAGGTAGTTCGACGGTAGTAAATAACGAGTCATTTATAGTAACGGAGTTATAGTAACCTCTAGCGCCCTTAGTTTCGCCTACTAAGGTTAAGGTTAAGATTAAGGACGAACCTAGAACCGGTAACCGCGCGACGACGAAGCGACTAGTACTCTCGCTACTACTAGTAAATAGTAGGCCCTCCCGTCCCCTAGTAACGGATAGAAAGAAGCCGCTAGCGTTTATAGATCCGCCTATAGAGAAGGAGGTCGTAGTAGCCGCTACGCGTAGTAATACTATATAAGGGGTACTCTTACTCTTAGTTCCTAGCTATAAGGCCTTTAACCCTAAAGCTAGCTATATAGCTATTAAGTAATACTAATAAGAGTATCTAGTAGACGAGCCGGTACGAAAGCGCTAAAGTACTAAAGTAGCTTTAAAAATAGCTTAAGTACTAGCGGTAATAACGAGAGCTCTAACGCTACTACTAAGGCTAACGATACTAAGGCGAAAGGGTAGAAAGCCCTTCGACTCTAAGCTTAAGGAACTACTCTATAACCTAGAGTTCCTTCTTAACTTTTTTAAGTAGTATAGTAAATTTATAGAGCTAATACGCGGATAACTACTATACGAAGATCCTACTATATATATAGCGTTATTAGAGGTTCTAAACTCGATAGCTCTAATACCGAGCGTTAAAAGCTCGCTAGTATACGTTAACCTTAGCCTCGTACTCTCGGAATCTCCTATCTTTATACTAGAGGCTCTAGGCTTAGTAAGCTTAAATATTATTATTACCTAACTAAAAGCGTAGGCTATAAAGGTAAGAGTAGAGTTAGTAGATAGTAAGGATCTAGCGTCGCCTATACCGCTAAAGCGAAATATCTTTAAGGGTTTTATAGTAGTATAAGATATTAGGTAGAAGGGCTATAGCGAGGTAGAGGCGACGTTAATTAGCGGTATAGCGGAAAATAAAGGCGGAGTAGAATACTAACTAAGTAGAGAGCTAAGGCGAAATAAAAGATAAGGAGATACGTAGAATAGTAGGGAGAAAGATCTATACTAAGAGGGTAGAGAGTATAGCTAAGGAGAAGGGGACGAGTAGGTTATAGATAGGATATATTAATATAATAGGCCTCTCGACGCTAAAGTAGAAGGCGTATTAAAAGTAGGTAAGAAGGAGTTAGTTTAATATAATCTATTTAGCTAAGACGTAGTACGCTAGATACGTATAATATATACTAGCGCTAGATAAGATAGTAGTAACGCTCTAGCTAGATATAAAGGCTAGACCTCGCTATAGTAGTAGTATTATAATAATTAGCTCTTAAGACGCTAAAGCGAAGGTTGTAGGTATACTAGAGGTTATAGAGACGACGCTAACGGTCTAGATAGGAGGTTATTAGATATCGAGCGTATACTTTACCTTATTAATAGGTATCGACGATATAGTAGAGGCGCTCGACCTACTCTAGATATCTAATATAGTACTAGGCGACTTTAACGTATAGTTCGGAAGATATTTAGGCTAGGAGAGTCTAGTAAGAAGGGTAGCTCTCCTCGTACTATAGCTCTAATCGGCGAACCTAGTAGTACTAGCGCTACGGTAGAGAGACTATCTAATAGAGAGTACTATACTCTAGCGGAAGGTTACGATTAACTACGCTTTCGTCTAGGGTACGATATCTAGTAGTCGCCTCTACCTCGTTAATATAAAGAGCCTATACTTATAGATAGACTATAAAGTAGTACTTCTAGTTACGCTACTAGGTCTAAAGCTAAAGGGCGGCGGGGTCGCCGTATATACGAGGTTCTAGATCTATTACCTTAGTTAGCTAAAGGTTAAAGAGTCCTTAAGGAACTCCTAGATACGGAAGATAGCGTATACTTAGTACTCCTCCTAGCTTAGGGTCGACGCGCTCTATAACTAGCTAGTACGGTACTATTAGGCGACCTATATAAAGGTTCTTAGCTATATACCTACTAAGTAGAAGTATAAGCTAGTAGACGTAAAGCTCCTATAACACGATATAATAGTAGGTAACCTAAGCGCGGTAGTAACTTACCGCTTAATAAGGTAAGCGATAGTAGTAGACTAAGATAATAGGCTACTACTTCTATTAGTACTTAGAGGTAACGCGCTAGTAGAGGTTACGAAGGCGTTATAGGTACGGTATACTATAGTAGATAGGATAGATACTACGACGTAGGATAACCTCTTAAAGCCTTTACTAGCTCTATATGACCTATTTACTTATAAGAGAATCGTAGTAGAGATTACGAGGGGAGAGACGATAAAGGTATATACTACCGATAGTATCTATATCTAGGCCCTTAAGGTATTACTAAAGACCTTCCTACTAGATATACTTATAGATCTCTATATAACGTACTAAATATAGTAGGAGACGCTAGCTATATAGAACCTCGTAGATATCTTAGTAGTAATTAAGGAGAGTAAGCGTCTAATAACGCCTAATAACGTACGCCTAATTAGTATTATATACTTATTCCGTAAGGTCTTTAAGGTAGTACTTCTATATATATTCTACGACGCTCGTAAGATATAGGCGCGAACGTACTCTTACTAAGCTAGTTTTTAGCGGAGTTACTTAACCTTAACGTAGGCGGCTATACTATATACGTTACTAGTAACAAGATAAGTTAAGTTAGTCGTATTCCTAGACTTCTAAGCTACGTTCGACGTCGTTCTATACGATTACGTATTAGACGTTCTATAGCGACGCGGCTATCTAGTAGTCGTAGTCGCTTTAATCGCTGCTCTTATCTATTCGAATATTACTTTAAGAGTACTCGCTAACGGTACCGCCTCGTTCTCGTTTACGAGGACGCGAGGGCTACTTTAAGGATCGCTATTATTCCTAATACTATTTAACCTCTTTATAGACGGCTTACTCGAGCTACTAAACCGTAATAGAGGGCGGGTACTATAAGGGTTATTCTACGCTAATAACGGTACCCTACTTAGGACTCTAACTACGGATATATAACCCGTTATTAATACTATAGTAGCGTAGTATATAGCTAATAGTATAGAGCTTAACGCGAAGAAGTATAGTTTTATATCGATAATACTAGGTAACGACGGACTATACGCTAGTAAAGACGTAGTTCTACGCGTAAAGGAGTACCTATATCTTAGCTTCTTAGTCTACGTCTTATACGACGGTAAGCGCTAGCTAGTAGGGATTAACTAAGAGCGGTATATACGAGTAAAGATCGAGGCGGTAGTAAGTAGGTTACGGTTCCTAACGCTATTCTTAACTTTATAGGGCCTAATATACCGCTTATAGGTCTATCGTTAGTATCTCGCCCTAATATTCGAATACGAGGTACCGCTAGTCTACGTATAGCTAAAGGCGAATAAGGTAAATAAGGCGAAGTAGAACCTAGTAATAAGGGACTAAAAGGAATTAGTTCGCTAGGTATCTAGGTCGTAGGGTACTTAGATAGTAACGGCGAACCTACTTAGTATTAGCCGCCTATAGAACTAGTTTAAGGCGCTATACGTAATATTTAGATAGTAACTTAACTAAATAGATAAGAGAGCGCTACTTAATTAGCTAATTTATCTAGATCCCCCTTCCTAGTCGTTTATTATAAACGTACGGTAGAGTACGTTATTTATAGTATAGACGAGAAAGTAAGTAGGTAAGCTCTAAACTAAGGCCTTACTATTAGTCTATATAGGAGAGTAGAGAGCTACGCGGTTATAGGAGGCTATAAAGTCGGCTTATCTTAGTATAGTCGCGGTAGTTATAATTAAGCCTACTAATATAGTTCGTAGTTTAGATATCGTACTTATAGCGCTACTTACGACGTAGGAGTTACTTTTAAAATACCGACGAGGTTAATTTGTAATTAGATACGACTATAAGTATAACTAGGTATAGTAGAAGTTCTACCGCGGTAATAAGGAGTATCTATATTTCGAGGCGCTAATCCGGTTATCTAGTATAGTAAAGAAGGATTAGTTATAGCTATAGAGGGGAATAAGTAGAGGGCGGTTTATAGTAGTAGACTACTTATTAGTAAGTAGTAATATAGAGCGGGCTAGAAGTATCTTACTTATAGTATTAAGAGAGTTACGGCGGCGGTACTCGGTAGCGTATTTCGATAAGATAGAGGTAGATACGAATATTATATAAGATAGGCGTCCTAAAGCGATATATTAATTCGAACTTTAATTCGATATATAAACCTCGTCTAAAAAGACGTTAAACCTAGTCTAAGAAGACGTTAAACTCCTAACTCTATCCTAAAAGACGTTAAACTATAGTCTAAAATAACGTTAAACTCCTAACTCTATCCTAGAAGATATTAAACTATAGTCTAAGACGACGTTAAATTCTAACGCCTAAGATAGCGTCGAACTCCTTATCTAAAATAACGGTAAAACTCCTCGTTTAAAGGTTAACGCTTAACTATCCGCCTAAGATAGCGTAAAGAACTACCTATTCGAACTATTCCGTTAAAGAAGATATTAAAACTACTCTAAGTTCCTTCTATCCTACTACGCTAGGGTATAGTAGTCTACGCTATAGTACGGAAGTTAATAGTAGTAGAGAATAGAATAGTATAGACTATACCTAGCTATAAGTAATATAGTTAAAAGGTATAGCCTATAGAGGAACTAAGCCGCTAAGTTAACCTATATAATAAACTATACCTACTCTTTATATAACTATACCGTATAGCTACCTACGCTAGACTATAGTAGACGATAGTACGATATAGTAGGATACTATAGTCTAAAATTCGTTATATCTATAACTTAAAATACGTTAGTATAAAAATACCGTAACCTTAGTACTAACTAATATAGAAGGAACTAAGTATCGGAACCTAAGGTAGGTAAGGTTATAAGAGCTAGACCTACTCTAAGCCTTTTAAAAGCCGAATCCTACCCTACTAGGTATTAGACTATAAGCTAAAGGCTATCTCGCCGTAAGTACTAAACTTAGAACTAAGTAACGCGCTCTTAGTAGTAAATAATTATATATATATATATTAATACCTCTACGTATAGAACCTAGTAGGAGGTACCTAGTAGAGATAGGACGCTAGTATTATATAACTAGGCGGTCCTAGTCCTAAAACCTACCTAGATCGTAGAATACTAGAAATCTATATAGAACCTCTCTTAGCTATAGGGGAGTAAGGCCTCTAGTATTAGTACTTAGTTATAAACTAGTAAGACCGAAGACTAACGCGTAGATAGCTCTACTAGCCCTATATAACGACGACGGGTTATCTAAACGTCGTAAAGAAAGCCTTAGGCGCTAGTCCTCCGTAGCTAAGTAGTAACCTAAAGAGCTTCCTAAAGTAACTAGTAAAAGCGCGTACTACTTCTAAGACTCCTATCCCCTTTAGCGTTCTAACTAGGTAATAGTTAAACTAGTAAGGAGTATACGACCGCGAAGTACTAGCTCGACTATTAGTAATCTATAGCTACTTATAGCCTACGAAAGTAGAATCCTTATAATAGTAAAGAGGTAACTATAAAGTAAAATCGTACCTAATCCTACCGATTTCTAATACGACTATATACGGTAGGTATTAGTAAGATAGAGGAAGGACGAGGTCGTACCTAACTATTATATAAGGAGGCTAGAAGTCTATAGAATAACTAATAAAACCCCTAACTCTACTCTATAGTACTTATAGACTATAGTAGAGTAGATAGAAGAAGAACGTTATATATATCTACTAACTCTTTAGGTTCTATAGCCTCGCTAGTAGTCTTTAATTAATCTTAGATAGTTTCGTACTTTATAGCTAGCGCTAAGTCTTCTAGTCTAATAATCCGAGTCTAGTAATATACGTTTCGACTATAGCGACGTTTAACTTAACTACTCGCTATAGTACGCGCTTCTCTTTATTAAGTAAGCGACTAATACGGCTAAGATACTAGAGATTATAACTAGTAAGATACTCTAAAGATCTTAATCCTACTTCTTAAGTATACTACTAAATCGGAGATCTATTAGATTAATAACTACTACTCTTCCGCCTTTCTTTTATAGGCTATTTAGCTCTTTATAGCTAACGGTAAAGTATTATTATAGTCCTACGTTAAAGAACGTCTATACCTATACTTCGTACTAATATATATACTACTTTAGCGTCGACCTCTACTCGTATACTTTATTTAAGTATATACGAATTATATCGTAACTAATACTAAGCTTACTATACTCTTCCTCGTTATAGATATAAGTACGCTTTAGTATTCTAAGATAATTAAACGGTAGCTTAAGCGGTAGTAGTAGTAGTACTTAACCTAGTTAACGTATTAGATAATCTATAAAGTACGCTACTATTACCTTATAGTTACTAATACTCGTACGATATTATTATTTAAGATAATCGTCGAGTACTCTTACCCTATAGCCGTATTCTTTATATACTAAGATACTATAGTCTTAAAGATACTTATATACTTTATCTACTTACGCTACTATTACTTATATCTTATTTATTATATTACTATAAGCTAGAGATTATTCTATTACTATATCGTTTTCCTATAGCTACTATACTAAAGTCGAGAGTATCTATAGAGTATTAAGCCTACTTAAAACTATCTCGCGCTAGTTATAGCGCTCGTCGACTACGCCCTCTATTAGTATAAATACCTTATACTACGCTACTATATTCTATATACGATATTAAGATAGTATTCTAATAAGTTTATATAGTATTTTAAAGTATAGAGAGTAGTATAGAAGATATAGTAGTAAGCTAAATCCTATATCCTCGAATCCTACGTTTACCGCTTTATACCTTACTACTTTAGGCTAGATTCTTAGTAAATTCGATATCCTAAATATAGAATTTAAGGCCTTATATTAGTTAGGATATTTACGATCTAGTAGAGGAATCGAAGACTTAGTAATACGTCGCCGTAACTATAGCGATATTAGGGAAATAATATACTAACCTAGTAGACCTAGCTCGTAAATTAGTAAGGAATACTTAATAGGATATATAATATCTAGATATTCTACTATTATTAGGAACTAGCTAGTATTAAACTACGATTATAGAAAAGCTCCGTACTACTATCCTAAGATAACTAGAGTCTAACGTAGGTTCGTTACTATAAGGCCTATTACGTTAATTACGGAATATAGTCCGTAGGTAGTAATTAGGTTAAGATAGCGATATCCTTAGGGCGAAGTAGGACTAGTAGACGTTAAAAGTAGCGGCGAATAGTTATTTATATAGTAAGGGTCTAGTCTAAGCCGCTTTAGGCCCCTATAGTTAAGGCTAAGCTCGTATCGGACTTCTATAGTCGCGTCTAAGCCCTTCCTATACGCGAGACCTACTATTACGTAAAGTATATTCTTAAGTAAACTATAGCGAATAAGTAGAATATATTAAAGAAACGAGGGCGGCCTTCGAAATACGCTAATACTAAAGAGAAGGCTATTATAGATATAGAGTAGTAGTAAGCGCGTCGTTACTAAAAAGCCTATAAGCGACGTAAGCGTCTATATATATAATACTACGTAGAAAGGGCGTCGACTACTCTACCTACTACTTTAGCGAGGTCGTATACTAGTAGTAAAGTAATAATTATACTAGAGAATCCTAGAAAGAGCGTAGAAGGAGAGTATAACTTATAGCTATTAACGTACTCTATCTCCTTTAGTAACGAGGATTCTTAATATAGTACTAAGGACGATATCGATTTATAGCTATCGATAAAGCCTATTACCGCGCTATATAGTCCTTTATTATATAGTAAGTAGCTACGAGTTATTAAGCTTATATATTTAGGTACTAACGTCTTCTATATAGAAGGAGTAGGAATAGGTAAGTTAACTATATTATAGGCGATTATAAAGAAGCTATAGATATAGTATTAACGCGTTAACATCGTAATACCTATAGGATTATCGGCGCTAAACGTTAATAGTAGTACCTATTTTACGTTTACTAAATAGAACCCTAGCGTAATAAAGAAATCTATTTAAGAGATCGCGACTATAGTAATATCGAAGGAGCGTTAGTATAGGATCTTATTAACGGATATACTTATTAGTAATAAGATTAGTATACTCGAATCGAACTAATTCTAACGGCTAGACTAGGCTTATTATATAGCGCGTAAACGAGAAGAGGAGGCGTTTAGTAGTATCTAGATTATTATTATAGGAGACTTCTACTAGCTACCGCCCGTTAAGGCGTTTTAGACCTACTACGAATACGGCGTCGAACTAAAGACGAGAGCGTTCTATCTAAATTACGAAGGGCGCTTATAACCTATTATTTAATAAATAAACGTAGCTAAGTACGTATTTTAAGCTTACTTAATAATTAGGTCTTTTTTACCTATAAATAAGTATAGTTATATAAGTATATCCCTATAAGGTAGCTATAGGTAGCTATAGGTAGTAGTAAGGTAGAAGTAGTAACTATATAAGTAATATTCTTATTTATAATATATTTCTAGCGTTCTAAGTAGCTCTAATATCTTAGAAGTTATTTATCGAGTACTACTAGGAAATAATTAACGCGGCTAGAGTCTACTAGAAAAGTACGCTACAAGCTATCCTCTTAAGTACGGGTTTTGTAGTAAGCGGGTCTAAATCTTAAGATCTATTATGAATAACGTACCTCGTTACTTCCCCGAGCCGGCTAAACTCTTACTCATATCGATATCGCTCTTCTAATTCCTAATACTTCGTAAAGACTACTACGCTATAGACATTATTAGCGGATAATATCTGCTCCGGTGCTCCCGTACTAAAGGAGTCCTTTAGCGATTCCAATGCCGCGCGTACCGCCTTGATCTTAGCCGCGACCATAGTGAATGGATAGACCGCTACTACAAACCCTATATGGGCGAGTTGTTTTGCAGAAAGGTTCTCGGTCAACCCCGCTTCAATGATGTTTGCTATTAGTAGGAACTCGGTCTCCTCTACAGCTTGCTGCATCGCTGCTTAGTCCGGTAGGGCCTTAATAAACACTACGTCCGCACCGAACTCGATGTATCGCCGGGCTCGAAACAATGCTTCATCCTAGCCCAGGATCAGCGCGTCGGTACGGGCATTGATGACTATGTCGAGCCCTTCATTGCGCTCGTCAACGGCAGCTTGAATGCGAGCGAACGCCTCGCCCCGGGAAACAACACTCTTGCCCTTCATATGCCCACATCTTTTGGGTCACGTTTGGTCTTCGATCATGATTCCCGCAGCGCCAGCTTTGGCAAACCCTCCTACAGTACGCCTGACATTCAACGGAGAACCGTAACCCGTGTCGCCATCCGCAAGAATGGGAATCCTTACTTGTCGATGAACCTCCTGGATACGGCTTACCATCTCTTGGAAGCCGATGTAGCCCTGGTATTCTTGTCAGTAGCGACGACGCCTGTTGGCTACCGGTGTGCATACCGTGTCTGGAAGGCCAAGGCTGGATGAAACCATGTAGCCGCCTAAGAACACAAAGGGGAAGCCTGCCTCTTCAGCGAGCATATACGTCAGACCGTCATTAGTGCAACACGTGGCAGCAATCTTGTTGGGATCATTGAAGGCTTCGTCGACTATCGCCCTGAGTCGGGATGCCTGAAGCGAAGGAATTCGACCTCTAAAATTGCTCAGGGTCTCTGCTATTGTCTTTGCGCTAGCTTTTGTGCTTGAACCCGAGAACGGATCCCTAAAGGAAAAGGGATATTGCACCATTTTGGAAAGATCGAAGAAGGGCGCGTAAGGGCCGGCTTACTAACTAGTTGTTGAAGTCGCTGATGAGCACCCTCGTGCAAGCTGAAGAAGGTCTACAGTTATAGACGTGAGGGGACTGATATTAATCCGGTGCAATCTGCATGTAGCCGTTCGTTCTTGTTCTCGGGGCAAGGCAGGTTCACGCTCTGCGCATTAGTGCTTCGATGAACAGACAGAACAAGCGACACCGGCCCGAGATATGAAAATGCCGTCAGTCTATCGGACCGCAACTCAAGTCTCAATTCCAGAGGTTTTCTCTATGGTGATACAAATAGGTAGTGTCTAGAGTGCTAAGCTCTTAATGAAAGGCATTACCTCCGTCTCGTGAAACAACGAATCCACCGCGGCACAAATGCCCCTAGCACGAGCCTTTCCATGGACGCGATCAGCCATCAAGTGAAATTTGGATTCCACATCCTCGAGAGAGACTGGATTGTTAGCTTCACCGAGAGGATCATCAATTTGCACGCTTCTCCCATTCGCAACGAATACCGTTCGGAGACTGTGGTCCGGCACGGCATCGTCTACCACTACGCGAACACATCTGCTCAAATGTCTAAATCTTCGTCTTGAAGATATTGGTATGCCGTCCAGTCGTTGTGACCATGTAGCCAAGCAACAGCAGTGTGATAGAATATGCTGAATTAGGCGTCAACAATATTTTTTAGGCAGACTCTATTAGATGCCGCGTTGCCCACGATGAGAAGACCTTTCTTAGATATATGCACCTCCAATTCCGCCGTCGGGGCCGGTGTCGTATCTTTTCTGAGAAGATAAATGGCGTCGATGGCGCCATGGATCAAGCTACAGCATGCGTATGGTTTGATGGCGGTATTACGAGCTTCCCACACCCGTCCGATATTTTTCACGATTAGACTATCCACATTGCCATGGTCATATGCTTTTAGCAGCCCAAAACTACCTTCGACTAACTTTGTTGCACCGGTTGTGCCTGCCTTGACAAGCTGAACGCCAATCAGTGCGTTATGAGCTGCCCATCCTGGACGGAGGCGCTTGTTCCATGCGCCGTTGTCCAGATATTGCATAGATCCCGATGCCCTGCTGCCCATGATCCCGAATAGAGCGTCAATATGCGCCGAGTCAAGCCCAGCGACCCTGCCAGCTGCCGCTGCCGCACCAATGGCCCCGATAACTCCGGTTGGGTGGAAGCCGACTTTGTGCAACGTTGCACTAATGGAGTTTCCTATTCTGCACATGACTTCGTATCCAACGGCGATGGCCCAACGTTTTTTGACCTCGTCCAGGGCGACGTAAGACGCGTGCAGTGGCTGGACTTGCGTTTGTTGGAATTCCATTGACTGCAGCTTGGACCTGGGAAGTCATCCGCACCCGCAACTACAACAGACGTGAGCCGCCAGACCCAGGGATGGATTGGTCCAACGGAGAGTTTGGCCCAATCTTCATCCTGTTTATCATGACTTTCGGGTCGACCGCGTTGTGGTCAAATCTTATCTACTATTTCCACGGCAGTAAGTCTTGGTGATATCGACTCGACAATAGTGTAACAATCGTTGATTCAAGGCAGCTCTATCCAACGATCCTCGCAAAGCTGCAAACTATGCCGTAAGTCGTGCGGAAAAGCGGAATAGCGGTCAGAGCTGATGAATTGCTAGGGTGTGTTTCGATCCGTCCTTGGAGTAGGCGAAGCCGTGAACTTCGGGTGTTGATTCGATTGGAGTTCCGTACATAAAAGAAGCAGGTGTCATTCTGGCATTTTTTGTCGCAGGCGTGGCTGCACTGATGTATCTTGCTGTCTTCTACATGGAAGAGACAATGTATTTCAAGGAAGGAGAGGTGGTCGTTCCGCAGCACGTTTGGGACGAGAATGGTTTGAAGCACCCGCCTGGAAGTGTCACTACGGCCCACATCGACCGGCAAGCCGTCGATTTGGAAGAGGTAAAAAATAAGCAGGAAGTGAAGCAGGAAGTTGTCGCGTGAACCAGGGTTATTGGACAGCCTTGATCAGGCGGTGAGCGCTGGTTGTGGAAGTACAATTCCCAACACAAGGCACAGTCACCAGTACTCGAAGCGAAGTAATGCTGCTTCGAACACGAGGAAAAGATACACGAAGGCGAGACAGTTGAACTTCGAGTAATTGTACGAGATATAGTGACACTTAGACTGGTTCGCTTCCTGCGTGAAGATTGATGATATAAACCTCTTTCGACGCAGAAATCGGCTCAATGACCATTACTGGACTCCTGATTAGTAGCAGTTTCCTTGCATCGCGCAGCTGCACAGTTTATGGAAGGAGACCCATCTGTCGGTCGACTGGGACCCAGCAGCCTGGTCCTGTTAGTCGTTATGCCGCGCATCATCTCGCAAGCTCGTTGTCCGTTACAAGTCTGACGGCGTGCCGAAGCCGGAAACATCACGTGTCAGGTAGCAGAGTTTTGATATCCCTCCGCCTTCGCTCCGCGATCGGTCGCCGATTTCCTGCGGTAGGAATCGCCGATAGTAGGAATACCTCCATTGTGCGTCTGCAACGTTCCAATCCAACAAGCCGCCCCTGGACCGCTGAGGTAAAGGCGCTGTAACAAACACGGAACAGATTGCAAAGCCCCTTTGGTACGCAGGCTCTTGATCCTACAGCTTACCTGCCCGACTTGGATTCTGGGGTTATATCTCAATCAGTGAGCAACTGGAGGCTGAACTTCCGCCCGCCAAAATTCGAAAAGATGGCTTCCTCGGACAAGCCAACTCGGCAAATTTTTCCAACAACAGGTGCCTTGCGCTTTGGAGCTCGACCAGCGCTCATTGTCATCGATGTTTGCAACGCATATTCGACACCCGATTCCCCTCTGTATACCCCCAAGCGCTTTGATGACGCCCTTGCGACTATCGAACAAGTCATCGAATACTTTCGGTCGCATAAGCTGCCCATCGTCTTCACGAAGATATCACTTGTTTCTCCAAACATGGGCGGCAGGTGGTTCACTGAAAAGCTGCCTAATATCATTCAATGCTTTGCCGAAGGAGAGGAGCTTGGTCAGTATCCGTCCGGGTCACAAATCTGTCAGTTTCGTCCAGGCCAGTCCAAAAGCGAATTCGAGATCAGCAAGCACTTCTCCAGCTGCTTTTTCGGCACTTCGCTGTCTTCACTACTTGTCAGCATGAATGTCGATACGTCAGTCATTGTTGGCTTCAGTACCAGAGGATGCATCAGGGCCACAACAATGGATGCCATCCAACACGGATTTCGGCCTTTCGTGGTGGGGAATGCTTGCGGGGACAGAGATGACATGGTACACAGTTCGAACTTGTACGATATTCAAGCCAAGATTGGGGAGGTCGTCACTTTCGAGCAGCTGAAAGGGAAGATGAAGGACCTTGACACATTCTGCGTGGACACGGGCAGCTTCGAGAGAGCAAAACACCCGACATCTCCAGGCCAATGATGGCGATATGTTCCATCGCGAATGAACTTCAGGGAGTCGCATGAGAATCGCATTACGTTCATCGATGTTCGTGAGCCGGTTCTCTGTTGGAGTCAAGTATTGTTCTAGATAGCATAGCTGTGACTTAGGAATGGAAATCGTTCGCCGAAGAGTCTTTTTCCGTATCCTATTTCAAACTCTTGACACTTCGCTCGCAATTTGTTCGTCCACCGATCGAAATGTGTAGAAGACGCTGGTACTGACCCCCCACACCAAGTAAAAGGTATAGTGGTTCTTTTTAACACAATACTTTGGATATAGCGTTCGGTCATAGGTATCCGCTGTGATCTTCAGACAGCCTTACGCAAGCTGACCTGGTTTATAGGGAAACTTGGATGCAAAATGCTGAGCGATTTCGGTACGCTAGAATGATTTCGAGATTAGTCCATTGCCATGTTGAAGAAGTGAAGCATCCTTCGTAACATCAAGCAGCTTACCGTCGCAATCCATACACCTTCCTTAGACTGAATGTAGTCTAGCAGTTTTTTCAGGGCCCAGGTTCGTCCCGGCTTACCCAGATGCGACAATGCAAAGCCGTGGTCATCATCTTAGGAGAGCCTTTGAGCCCTTCTTCGTAAAGCGTGTCGACTGTGACAGTATGAGTGTTAATGGTACAACCTTGATTCAACCGCAGATTCCGGGTTCGAGCACTTACAAGCTCCTTTGTTCTGCTCGTACCACTGCTCTGGAGTGAGTTTATGAGCCTCTTGTATCTGATAATCGTTGCAATCGAGCCTGTGCCGTCATTGGCGTTGGTGCTTCGTTCGGGCTGGAGGGAAAACCTACGAGTATGGTACTATAAGCATCTCCTTTGGATCCGGTTTGCCTCGTTCCCCGGGGACATCAACCCAGTAGGGCACGTCATCCTCGTAGCTATCGCTCATCCAAAGTAGCTGCACACCCATTTCCTGATGGACCTCCCAGACCAGTGCTTTCGACCGTGGCGAAAGACGGCCATAGTACCAGCCCTTTGGCGGCTCTCCGCACATTCTCGTTATGCAATCGATGTTCGCCCGAATCATTGCCTTCTCCTCCTCCGCCGGCATCCCATGATGATCTATCCAACTTTGATGTATGGATCAGCGTACGGCATCCAAGCCTCGCGAGGGCGAGTGGGTGTCTTACCGGTAGCAGTGGCTTGCATTGTCGTGGCCGTGCTCGCCTGTTGATTTTGCATCTGCAGGATTGCGTTCATAAGCCTTACTGGTGACGTACATGGTGAGCTTCAGATTCCTCTCATTGAACAATCTAAGGATGCGCCAGACACCAGCGCGAGCTCCGTAGTTGTAGTCGGACTCGATCATCAAGCCTCGGGACTCTTTGCGCAGCGGAAAGTCACATTCCGTGAGCGAGTTCTCCTGTTCGAAATCGCCATTCAGGACAGATCGCTCGCCTCCCTGTTGCCAAATATCAGTATCGTTGGGGAAAAGTGGTGTAATTGGGAATGGTAGGATTGGCTTAATTGGAATGGAGCTGCGATACCTCTTCGTAATTGAGAACAAATGAAACTGCGATCTTGGAGCCATTCGGCCATTGAAGATGGGGTGAGTTCTCTCCATAACCGACGAGATCCCGATCAAAGTCATACCGATTAGACCACTCGAATTTCTTCGGGTCGGCCATCTTTGTGTTACAGGAGAACGCTTCAGGGAGCACAAGTCTAGTCTGGGTGGTCGCATTCGCTTACACCCTTGATCAAGTTTGCGATTCGCGATCGGACTTCCGTGAACGACAATTAGATTGTAGCAATTGTGTCGGAGAGTGATATACTAGTAATTCGCAGATGCCTTCAGCGTTGGAGCTCCGGGGATCAGGAGCGGTGGACTTCCGAGCGGGCCTGTCTCGGCCCGAACCACTCTGTTGTCCTCTGGCCGGAACTTGGTGCACGGAAGGGCATCTTCTGGCGTGACGTTTTGTCGCGTGCCTTGTACTGCGACAGCGTTTGGGACTTCGGCTTCAGACTCCTTCTCAACCCGTGTCACCACGTCATACCTACTCATGGTTTGACGTACCTCGCCGTTCGGTCCTGTCCATTGCTGTACACGGCTCAACAGTAGTGATCGATATTCAAATACGCCATGATAATTGATATCCGTATGACATCTACGAAGTTCAAAGTCTGCCGGATGCTATCTATGCTACATGAACCAACATCTGATTTAAATCTCACATCTTGACAAGTCGACTTTCTAATCCTCAAGCATCGGCATGTTAAGGCAAAGGATCTATTCGGAACTACACTCCCCTGGCGCGCACTCCCTCGTAGAAAGGATAATCTATATATCCCTTTGTTGTTTTAGGAGTGTAGAAGGTTGCACGGTCGTATGAATTCAGAGGAATGCCTTCTCGAATTCTCCGCGGCAGGTCTGGTGTACAAAGGAACAAGCGGCCGAATGCAACAAACACATCAGAGTCCGGGTACATTTCGTTGACCACACGCCGCGCTTTGTCATCGTCGAAGCCACCCGCCAGAATGACCAGGATCTGTTTCCTACAGAGGCTAACGAAAACGTCATTTGCTCGAATGGCCTGATAGGTGTCATCGTAAACGGCGTCCTGAGAGCTCTTTCCCGAGACACGAGGCTCGATCAGGTGCAGATAGGCAATGTCCAAGTTCCTGAGCTCTTCCACAATGTACGAGAATTGCGGAACCGGGTCCGGTAGAAACATACCTTGGCCTCGGAACCAGGGCGCCAGTCGCACCGCTACCCGCTTGCTGTCGCCGCCCGCCACCTTTATGACAGCCTTGACGATCTCGAGGCCAAATCGGGCCCGGCTTTCGACATCTCCGCCATACTTGTCTGTTCGCTGATTGCTGCATTCCCTCCAGAATTGGTCGATTAGGTAGCCGTTGGCTCCTGGAAGACGTCAGCCACCTTCACGAATCGGCGGCGTCGAGGTGATTCTACCATGTATTTCCACGCCGTCGAAGCCGGCATCAAAGGCATTCTGTGCCGCATTGGCAAAATCGTCGACGTAACTCTGCACCTCCTCTGTGCTCAACTCCGTCGGGGTCTCGTGTTCGGCGTCCACGGGAATGGGACTTGGACCTTGCACCGGAAATCCCGAGGCTCTGATTGACTTTGGGTCTGCTCCTGTCACTCGACCCAAAGCCCATAGCTGGCAGAAAATGACTCCACCTTTTGCGTGGACTGCGTCAACAACTTCTTTCCAGGCTTCGACCTGCTCACGATTCCATATCCCGGGCGCATTGTCGTAACCCCCACCCCGCGCAGACACATAAGTCGCCTCTGTGACGAGGAGGGTGCCAGGTGTAGAGGCGCGTTGAGCATAATAGTCTTTGACGTAAGGTGCTGGCACATGATTATCCCCCGCCCGGTACCGCGTCATGGGTGCCAGGACTATGCGGTGATTGAGCTGATGTTGGCCGAGTCGTAGGGGCTGAAAAAGACGGTCTTCAGAAACCATTACGTCGACGTATTAAGAAAATAAGTGCTCTGTCTCGTCCAAATGACTGAGGATCACGCCGCAATCTCCGTTGGGATTCCTATGGGTTAATTCATCGCAAATCTGGGTCGTGGATTTATGTATCACTTCGGCAGGTGCGTAGTGACTCGAGAACATCGCTGACCAGCATCTCGATGTCCGACTTGAGCGACTTGACTTCATAGATGACATCAATCATGAGCGCAATTCGTCACAAAATAGTACGTCAGCCGCTCAGCGATGTACAGGATTTCATGACTCGGCGAAGCCCGGGGTTCGGTGACCGAAGGCTCCCTTTCAATAGTGTCCGAACTTCAACAGATCCAAACATGTTTTCTCTTCACTTTACTTGGCGTGGATAGTCTTCACTCTGACTTTCCATGCTGCCAGCAGATACCAATGAGCGTGAATGTGGCCCTCAGCTGTCGTCCATCGCCTCGTCGGGTCGAAGTCCTTCACCAAGCCTTCAACGCTCCGCAACTGCTCATACCCATCCATGCTGCCCTCACCGCTGGCCCTACTGAACTATTCTGAGCTGAAACGTGCCACGTTCCCCGGATTTTCCCACAGCGGGATGGGTTTGCGCTGTGGAAGGTGTCGCGTTTCAGCCGAGCGGCCAAAAAGTATAATGTTTACGTTCCGTAGCGCATCGCGTTTCAAACACGTCACGGCTTGCCCCATATTTTGTGAATCGGCTATTGGGCGTGCTCTTAATATCAGAGAACGTATTGATCGGTTTTTTCGCACCCACAAACCCGACAGAGACTCCAAATACAAGCCGCAACAGGACAAGTTGACCTCCGACGACTGGCGCTTCCTCGAACGCCTTCACGACACGCTCGATGCCTTCTTCTTTAGCACCAAGACGACGGAGGGCTACGAGCCGCTGCTTGACGATTGGTTCAAGACTATGCACTTCCTTCTGAATGAAGTTGACGCATGGAAACAGGAGGCAGAAGCAGAAGGCGATCGATACCTCGCAACCTTTCTTACGGCGGCGTGGAACAAGATTGAGAAGTACTACAAACTCGCGGACTCTGCGCTAGCCTACTACGCCGCTATTGTCCTTAATCCGAGCCTTAAGATGCACTGGTTCCGCGAGCAGTGGAGCACAGAGAACACTGCGCTGTGGATACCTCAAACAGAAGAGCGAGTTCGGCATATATAGCGGACGCAGTACAAAAGCAACGACAACACTATGAGAACAACACTAGCGCTACAGAGCTCGCTAGAGACTGCGCTAGATCGACTTAATAGCGTAAAACGACTACGCCTTGATCTATCAGCTGCGCTAGCTAGCCTTAACCAATTCGATTAATATCTAGCTATAGATCTAGTGCTAATAAAGAATAGCGACGACGTAATTAGATACTAGATAGATCGTAAGGTCTCTATGCCTTAGCTAGCTCAATTTGCCTTCGACGTACTTAGTATACCGCTTATAACTTTAGATAACGAGCGCTCTTTTAGCTCTAGCTACGATATAATTACCTATCGACGTATAAAGCTCTTAGATAACATTATTAAGGCCTACTAATACCTTAAAAGCTAGCTATATTAGCTACTAAACTTAGACTTTAATAAGAACGAAGGGGAGACTAATATACCCTTAGATTAGCTTTATACTATATTATCTACTATAAAAACTAATATCCTTCCCTTTTTAGAAGCGGTATACTATATAGTCTATCTAGTAGAGCCTTAAATACTTACTAGTAGTAGTAGTAGTAAAGACCTATTTACTACGTTATACTAGAGCTAATAATACCTCTAGTTAAATAATAACTATATCCGCTTATAGCCGATACCTAGGGACCGTAGCTACGACCTAAAGACTATAATTTTCGATAATCGTAGTATTCGAAATAGAAATCTCTTATATAGAGTACTAGATAGTAAGTTATAGCTTTCCTAGACCTAGCCTAGTTACAATATATAAGACGCTATAGAAGTAATAAAGGTAGGCTTAGCGGTACTTACGATATAGTATACCTCGCCCTCTTCTTAGAGAATATAGTAGTATTTAATATATAAGGGAGTATTATAAGCGGTAGCGATATAAGACTTACGATCTTTAAGATATAGCTCTAATATAGGTAGTCTACTAAGTATATAGATAATCTTAGATAAATATAAACGGTTAGGGAAGGAAGATAATTAGAACTATTTAAGACCTAGTTTTTAGCTAACTATTATTCGGCTTTCGAGTAGCTTATAGTCTCTACTTATAATACTCCCTAACCCTAATTTTCTCGTTATATACGCCTAGAATACGGTAGCTTAGAAGGACCTCGAATTCTACGTCTTCGTTAGGAGAAAAGAAGAAGGGAATAGAATACTAGTCTTCGCCTATTTTATTTAGAATCTAGTATACTATCGACTAAGATTTATTATTAGTAATAAGCTAGAGAAAATCGGTAATATTAATAATAAATATCTTAGGGATAGGTTACGTAGGAACCTAGATACTATTTTTATTTAGTATATCTAAGGTAGATATAGTATCCTAATATAGGATTATAAACTAGTAGTAATTAGTATAAGTACCTATACTAATATTACTTTATTCCGGGGCTTCTTAGGGAGGGTAGTATAAGGCTCGGATATTAGCTATAGGAAAGTCTATTATAGAGTCGAAATAGTCTTCTTCTAGGTTAAGAGCTAACGCGAAGACTTAAAGAAGCCTCCGTATAAAGTCGTATAGGTAGTTATAATATATAGTTATAGTAGCTCTAAAGGAGTTATTATTAGTTAGCTAGCTATTTAAGGTCCTACCCTCTTTTGCCTAGAAAAGTAGATTTTAGCTTATATCTATTTCGTCGTTACCTATAATAAAAGCCTTCTTAAGATCTCCTTAGCTATTAGAATCTAGTTTAGTATTAAATAACGGCTTATACCCGTAAAACTATTTATTCTAGCGTATATAGTTCTCTATCTTTATATCTTTAGGCTACGCGAAGTATCTATAAATAGCTAGAAACGTATTATTAATAACCTCCTATAGTATAGGATAATAGCTAGTATAGAAGAACCCTACTTTAGTATAGACCTTACGGACTTTTTAAGCTAAGGCTTTCCGTCGCTCTAAACTAGGAGAGTCTATATCTATTAGATTAACTTCGAGTACTTTATCGAAGGTCTTATCCGTATCCTTACCGTAAAGAATCCGGTAATACCTAGGTTATCTGCCTATATAGAATTTAATATATTACTAGTAATAAGATTTATTAGTAAAGACTCGCCTATATAAGTAACGCCTAGGTTAGATAGGAAGTAATACCTTAGTTTTAGTAACGGATTAAGCTATTTCGAGGAAACTCGGGAGTAGACTTATCTATAAATAATACCTTAGTAAGATATTATTTGTATTGTATTACTAAGCCCTTCTTAATATAATATAGTACTTAGCTATAGTAATACTACGGATGTGGATTTTGCTCTAGGCGTATTTTTCATACTGACTACGTAGAGTGTATACTGGACTCAATTTAGTATACCTCGAAGCTTACTTTGAAGCCAGAAAGCAGCGACAACCTTCCTAATTGGGCTAGCGCACGGCAGACGGCGCCTCCCGTTTTATCGATAAGCTCAAAGCGATTTAGCGCCACTACACGACACGCTGCACCTCTCGAGGTTCCGACCGAGTTTCAACGCGCCAGCGAGTTTGGTAGCCTACGCAACCACCCATCCTCTACCACTCCGCCCTGCTCCCTCAATGGCTACGAAGGTAGCGATTGGAGTCGTATCCACGGCTCCACCGTGCCTACCGACGATTCTACGACGAAGTCAGGTGTATGGAAGCTTGGTTACAGGCTCTGGCACGAGTCCAGCGGCCGCCACTGGTGGCTCTGCAAGGACTGCCACTGCAAAAGGCGCACTTTACGAGGCTCGTTGAGAGAGCCTCTATATGGCCGACGTGTCTTCTTCTGGAGCTATTAGCCACCTCAAAGGCTATCACAATATTGATCAAAACGGAAAGCCAACTGGAGAGAACCGTGGACAACAATCGCTGTCCTTTAACCAGCAAAATGGTGATACGGAGGCCTCTTCCATCCGGAATGAACAAGCGGCTGCCTACAACCACAATCACTTCAAGGCGCTCCTTCACGACTGGATTATTACAGACTGTGTCTCGTTCAACCAACTGGAGAGTGAGAAGCCCACAAACCTTCTTATCTACCTATCCACGCTGCGGCAGTGCTATTCCAAGCCATCAGACAGTGAGCTGGACGCTTGGCTCGTTGTTTGATAAGGTGCTTGGAACAGTGACTGAGACACTCTATAGCGCTATTACCAACATCAGCTTCTCCTTTGATTTGTGGACGTCGAAGAACAACGTCGCCATGCTCGGACTGTGCGCTCACTTCCTCAATATCGACGGTGAATCAATCACCTCACTGCTCTCTATGCCCAGACAATTTGGCTCACACACAGGCCTTAATATTGCGGAGACGGTGAGCGGTATCATCGCTCATTACCACCTTGAAGGCCGGCTTGGCTACTGGACAACCGACAACGCTTCAAATAACGAGACTTGTCTGGACCAACTTGCAAAGGAATATGGCTTCGAGGCCTCCGAACGATGGATCCGGTGTTGTGGCCACGTCTTCAACCTTGTTGGACAAGCAGCCTTATTAGGCTCCAATCCAGCTGCGTTGCCACAAGACACTGACTGCTTCACAGAAGAAAGTGAATTATGTCATTGGCGGCAAAGGGGACTCGTTGGCAAGCTCCATAACCTTGTCTACTGGATCAATCGTTCACCACAACGTTGTGATAAGTTTATTGCCTTACAGCTTGAATTAATCACTCTATTGAAGACTGAAGACAAGCAAGACACCTATCAGCTCACCAAAGACGTCGAAACACGCTGGAACAGCTTCTACGACAGTGCCACACGAGCAATCTACCTCCGACCGGCTATCGACGAGCTATTGCTGCAGGAGCGGCTCGAATTTGACAAGTATATCGCTCGGTGTGAGCAATCTGGTCGGCCTATCAAGCTAAAAAGACCAGCAATCCTCGACGACGCGCTTTCTAACGACGACTGGAGCGTCGTTGTTCAATGCACGCAGATACTAAAGCCACTAAAGGATGCAACGATGCTATTGCAAGGTCACGTAGGTGGCAAGTTCAGAGCGATATGGCAGGTTATCCCTCAGTATGACAAAATGCTCACTCACTTTGAGAAGCAAGTGGAGCTATATCCAGTCACGGAGCCTCTCAAACCGTCCGATTACCTCACGGACAGCCTCGACTTCAGTCAGCACGTGCCGGAGGCTACACAGGTGTTTATTAACAGCCAACAAGACGATCTATCGACTGCCGAGCGTCACTTTGCCACCAATATTAAGCTGGCTTGGACGAAGCTTGATGAGTACTACTCCAAGCTCGAGAACACACCTGTTTACGTGGCTGCAGTAGAATTACACCCACGCTTCAAGTGGAAGTACTTCGAGAAGCACTGGTCTATCCATCCAAGCTGGATCAAGGAAGCACGGACTGCGTTCTCACGCCTGTTAGGTGAATGGCAATACCAGGTGACTGCACATTCACCTCCTCCGGCTCGGTCACCTCCGAAGAAGCGCCGGCGGCTTGATGACGACGATGAACAGGCTGGTTATTCATCCGACGACGATATAGAGCTTGGAATCGACCAGCAGATGAGCCAGTATCTCTTCGAGCGTTACAATCACACGCTTGTGCCGGATACAGAGGCTAATCCGGTCCAATATTGGCTTAGCAAGCGCAGTGATTGGCCACAACTCGCTGCTATGGCTCTCAATATCTATTCGATACCGGTGATGTCGGACGAGCCGAAGCGTGTGTTCAGTGAGACCGGTGCGGCAGTGCCACCACGACGACGACTACTGCAAAGTGATACTATCAGTCACATGATGTGCTTGAGAGCCTGGGTGAAGTCCAATATCGTTACTATGGACAGCAGCCTCTTCAGCAGACTTCCACTTATTCAAACAACGCAATCAGCCATCCACGTGGCTACTGGTAATGGAACGCCTTACTAACGAGCTCTTGTAGCCTGTACAAAGGCGCTACAAGCACAAGACGAGGATCTGCAGGCACTGCGGGTACTGCCGGCCGGCCTTATTACACTGGATGACGACTGAGAGCTTGTATCATTCACTTCCGAGGCCCTTGCGGCTCGCCAGGCACCTCCGGAGGACACTACAGTCACTTCAGAGCTCATATTCCATTATCACGAGCTTCACAAGCACTTCCGGTTCCCTCATAGTCACTTCAGCTATTGCCTAACCGGTTGGTATTCACTTCTCCTTTTTTGCTTGGCAATACAGCCCTCTTTTCAATACAAGACAAGACGAGCACATGCTACTGTATTGCAATACAATACACTCACTGCGCTAACCAATACAAGACAATACAATGACCTCATATTGTATTGTATTGCTTGTGGACAAGTCTGCTCGGGAGCGCGCAGACAGGAATAACGGTGCCAATATTGATGCAACCGCAAGACTTCTTTTGATAGGATAATAGCCAATTGAACCGAACTGCGAGGCTCCTTTTAACAAGAGAATAGCCAAATGAACCTGACCGTCAGACTTCCTTTAATAGGATAAGGTCAGTAACTGAGTTGTGAGCTGGACAGTCACATGAACTTCTCGTCGCCGAAGGTCGGCCCGTCGGCGAGCGACCCGGTGACCGAATCGGTGAGGAGCAGCTTCTCTGTAGTGGGCGGGAGGCGCTATGGCGGTACCGGAACGAGTATGCCAGTCAAACCAACCATAGGTTGCGGAGATGGATGATAGCCGTAGAGAACGAAAGTAGACCAAAGAGCTACTAAGCAGCTACGGGCGTGCCAAAATGCACTTGACCTCTTATCTATTCGTGCAATGTCCGGTCAGGAGCTGCCTGGGCTATGTTCAGAGCTGGTAGTAGCTATTTCGCGTACCAACTTCACGACAAGTTGGAACTGTGAACTTCTTGTCAATTCAGTCGTGTATATACTTACAGTCTCGCTTTATTGGTCGAAGGCTGAATACGAAAGCCGTATGCACAGCTTCGCTGATCGAGCAGCCTGACTTGCGGCGATTTACGAATCTCACTTGTGTACGCGGCGGGGCGTACAATGAAGATGGGCCGGGCTAGTAGAAGCGAATATGTTGTTCAACGACGATTTTCATCGTCAGTCGTTACACAACAGCTACTCGTCTCTATCCAGCTGCCTCTAAGCGGACGAGAATGGCACGTTCGCTTTGCAGATGCTGTAAATTGATTGGAGCCAATAGCATAGTTGATCGCGCCGCTCCTTTTCCTTCAATTAGCCATGGGAGGCACATGAGTGATGAAGTCTCTACCGTCGGGTTGCTTATGGAACTTGTCAAAAGTCCTCCACCGTCTACATGATGCCTACGTATTCCGTCTCTTCAGTGAAATCTACTCCATTATTGCCAGTTTAGCTGGCACGCACATTGGCGCCAAAACGATGAATCACTGTAGTATATTATCGTCTCAACACTCGCTAATGTCTGGTTCCTACCCATTTGGGGCCCGGCAGCTTCCCACGTCATTGGGAAATCAGTCCGTCAGCCTAGTGAATCTTGTAGGATTTGATAGATGCCTCAGCATTGCCGGAGCATGACTCAGTCCCTCGGTCGTCGAACTCTGAAAGGTAATATAAGTAGATTGACTCTCCTAAGCTCCTTGACAGCTAAACCCGAACAGTCGCAGCTTTTGCGTATGAGTAGAACGCTGAAGCTCTCGCCTCCTTAAGTCGAGTATCGCGGTCGAACTCGGATAGTGTTGTCCGAAGACGGCCAGCCGTGTAGGAAGCCCACACTACGCAGCGATCCGGACGCGATGGACGGTCTTTCCTGCTATTTTATCCAATAATCTATGAAGTCTGCACAACACTCTTAAAGACATCTTTGATGGATTGGACCCTCCTCTGAAGGTGTTGGGCAGACGTGAGAAGGAAATGCGCGTTCATCAAGGCCGTTGGCTGCGGTGGCGTAGTTCCGAGCCTTTCCTTCGCCAAAATCGGGCTACTACGTATAGCAGCGACCATTTCTTGTACTACTTGTTGAAAAGTGCCTAATGTCGTGAGGACGATATCGATTTTGAGGCGTGCGTCCTGATCCTGGGACAACGAGAGGCTTCCAAGCCTCAACGGGGGCACACCTGCGAAAAACACATGCGGATTGCGTGCCACATTGCAAAAATGGTCCGCGAGATGCTGAAGTAAGAATATCGCCAATGTCATTTCCACCGTATACCCAGAACAGACGTCGCACGGCCTGAAGGATTGGACGTGTTGAAAGCGATCGCGAGCTTTGGCTATGATCGTATCGAGGTTAGTAATCGCAACGCTGTGGCTCTGGAGAAGACTCAAACATCCGGCGTTGTGCAAGTGGCATTTGCACGAATCTTTGGTGGTTGTGGGATTGTAAGGACTCTCTGAAGAGCAGCCCGCGTTCGGGATGGTCTAGGAGAGTTGCTTAGCGAGAAGCGCAGGAGGGAAGGTGAATTTCTGGACGCACATTTTGCAGGTCGATATCGGCCAAAGTCAGCTCCAATGCACCATTGCTAAAGTCCGGCCACATGGAATCGAACAAGTCTGTCGACACGCCTGGCAGCTCGAGGGAATCGGGGGATATGTCAGCAGCAGCAGGCAACTCGTCGCTCGACGCCACGTGCTCGGATGCTTGCAAGACCGGATTGGAAGCATTCGAACACGAGATTGGCGCTCGGAGCCTGCCGTTCCGTTGAGAATAGCTGTATATACATCGTTCTCCAGATTTGCTGCAACGGGTACAGGGTGAGTCGCCTGTGCACTTCACGCGCGCCTTGCGGCAGACATCGCAAGCCGACCGGAGCTTTCTTGGGGCCATGATGGCAGTTCAATGTCAAGCAGCAAGAGGGTGTTGAAGTGCTATACGGGGAGTCAGTGTGCGATCGATGGTGTACGGGAGGAGAGGCAGAAGGGCATCTGGATGAGTTCGGGAGCAAATGCGAGGCTATGACGTGTGCCCGGGATTGGACGCAAATGTGCCCGGGACCACATCTGGAGTTCCGCGCCGGCCCGACAATAGTGGCGGCCAGTAACTGGGTTCAGCTGTTGCGTTACCGCATACAGGCAAATCCGGGACTCTCAGCGACATACAGTATGGCCGCGCACCAGAGTACTATCGGTGACGCTGAGCGATACTTACGACAGTAGGTGCGCTGACGAAAACTCCTATCGCGACTGTTAAATCTTTCAGTACTCGCTAGGAGCGCGAACGTGGTTTCTGAACGGTTTGCGGCATGCCATGTGATAACAAGGCGCCTGCGAAACGCTCTGAAAGATGGGTAATACTGCCGGCAATGATTGTGGATGGATATATGGATAACGTCTTGATCAAACAAGGCGCCATTACCGCGGAGGAGTTCGTTGAGTGGATCTCTCTTTACGTACTGCCCCAGACGACTCCTAGCCAGATTCTTGTTATGGATAATGCGTCTATCCATCGCGACAGTCGTCGGTTAGACGCTGTCCATTAGTATGGCGTCCAGGCTGAGTATTTGCCGCCTTATTCACCTGACTTCAATTCAATAGAGCGGTCCTTCAATCACCTGAAGCTCTGGATTAAAAGACACATTAACGAGGCGACAGTAAACTGCAATTTCGGCGAATTCTTGTCATACGCCACTGGTGAGTTTGCTAATGGGTCTGCAAAGGCGCAGTTAGACGCCCAGTTTCAAGTCGACTTGCCCGTGATCTTCTTCACGGCACGTACGCTAAAGCCACCGTGTAGCATCGGTTTTATGGTTTGAGGCGCCTGCAGCGAAGAGTAACACGCCTCAATACTACACCGCTTAGACATTTCAAGGCAAGTCTGCTGATCACAGTTTGGAGTGGCTGGCACGATCCTTCAGTTCTAGAGCCATCCACGAGGGTTCCTTTGGCGGCTTAGATCCAAAGTCTTCCTGATAGCTAGCCTCCTGGGACGCGCAAACCAGCAGGTGACCTTTGTCGTAACTACACGATGCATCCTATGCTCTGGTAGACCCTCGGCTTTCAGGTTCTGCGGCTGTGGTCACTGCGTTGCAGCAAAGACGTGGAGCTCAAGCTGGAGGTATCATAATTGTCATCTGAGAGTCTTCCATGACAGAGTGCGGAGGTGATTCACGATGGCGTCCCCGTATTGGTTTGTTACGTACTTCTTTCAACCGATCGCATGCCTACCCTCCAAATGAATAGCGTGAGCATTCGTAGCCAAGGCGGACGTCCCATAGCGTTGGCGAGAACGCGTGACGATTGACCGAGTGCCTCATGATATAGGCTTTCGATTTCATTCATCGCTTCCACGTCCAAGCGTTTCGAATTCCGTCCAATGTTAAGTCCTACTTTGGTCCCATTGCGAGCGGGAAGCCCAGCGTGTAACACAGTGCTGGCCATGTTCGTTCTGTCCAGAGTTATGAGGTCATCCATGTTCTCTCCAGTAGACCAAGTGAATGTCAAGTGTCCAGGCTACATATCCATATCCAGACTGACGTCACTGTCGTCGTCCTCGTCCCCCTCAAGTGACTGTCTATCGTCTTCAAATTGGCTCGTGACAACACCACTTCTTTGCCAGTGCTTCACACACTCCAACTGCTCAATCACACGTGAGGACAGGCTTGCTCGTGTCCAGGGAATAGTGTGCCTAGCACCACTGAATACACGCTCATCCTCTGCACTCATTGCCTGACAAGAGAGCACGTCAGTCGCCATCTTCGATAGCTGCGGATAGCTCCGTTGTTGAAGTGAAGTAAGCCACCACTGCAGTGGTGACGTGTCTGTAGGTAGCACGTCCGGTGGCGAGTGAAAGAAGCGCTCAAATTCGTCGCTGTTCTTGCCATTGCCGCCACTGCGTTGCTTAGCAGCAATCTTGGCTCTGTATTGCTCAAAGTGAGACAGCTTGGTGTTATCAATAGCCTCAAGAGGCTCGTCTTGCTTATAGTAGTCTGTCCAGAGCCTCCGAGCACGTTCAACACCAGCCTTCCGCCAGTCACGTGGCCAAGCGTTATCGATATAGCTCTTCCGTTGGTTTGGATGAAGCAATAGAGCCGCTGAATAGGCTCCAGTGTGATCAATGATGCTATAGTATCGATCAAAGGCGTACCAGCCGGTTGCACTGCTTGGTGGAGCGCAGTTTGGCCACGTGTGACCTTGTCGTTGTCCTCAAAGTGCTCTCGTAGTGCGTCCATATGCTCTTGAACCTTGTCCAAGGTTACGTAGTCTCCCTCGCAACGCTTGATGGCCTCTTTAAACGGCTGAAGGAAGGCGATTGTAGTCTCAACGAGAGTCCAGTCAGCTGCAGTGAGCTCGTATTCGTGGAGTGATTGCCGCTCGATGATGAAGGAGGTGTAAGCAGGCCTCAATTGCACTGCGTCTTCGAAGGTGTTGAGGTAGCTATTCCACCTTGTCTCGTTAGGTCGTCGAAGTGACTTGCTAGCTATCCTCTTAAAGGCGTTGAATAGCCTTGGACTGCGCCGCAAAGTGACTGCAAACTTGAGTAGCTTCTACAACGCCGGTTGTTTGATCCATCCACCTTCCTCGTCGGCCTCAGACTGCTTGATAAGGTGGCTCTCGATGCTACGAAGCTCCGAGACGTAGTCGATTGCTGACTTTACAGCCTCGTTGTTCTTTGCAAAGAGGAAGGACTGAACTGCGAGGTTAATAATGTGACCAAGGCAGCGTAAACGACGCTCCAAAGGGTCCCATCCATCAATCAGTTCACCGAGCTCGTGACAGAGCGTGTCGTTAGCAGTGGCGTTGTCTGCAGTTAGATAACTAAGCCTGTCTTTGATACCGTAGTAATCAAGCGTCTTGACAATAACATGAGCAACTTCAACGCCACTGTGACCGTTATAGAGCTCAGGGAGCGCCAATAGAGCCTTACAGAGCCTTCCATAGTTGTCAACGAAGTGAGAGGTGATAGACTGTAGCTCCTTGTAGTTTGGTGACGTCCAGGTATCACTTGTGAGGTGAATGAGGCTCCGAGCCGACTGTAACAGCTGTTTGAGCTCAAATCGGCGTGCGTTGAAGGTCCGAGTGACTCGACGCGTTGTACTTGAGTGGCTCCGCCATACTACGTCCTCAGCTTGGTGGTTGATGCTATAGACAAGCGTGTGAAGCTCCGGCCACTCCACGGTAGATAGGGGGAGGTCGTGATGGATAATGAGAGGAAGGACAGCCTGTTGAATAGCAGCTGGATTAGCTGCAAGACGGAGGTGTTCCTTGACCTCCTGGGCCTGCCTCTCATTCGCGTCTTCCACCTGCTTACTCACACAAGAGCGTAGGTCTTGCTGTATCACTGCCTTGGCCACCGGAGCAGTAGGCTCGGTAGAAATGCGATGGATTGACCGGAGGTGTGCCCTCGCACCCGCGATAGACAGCACCTTATAACGCTCACAGCCGGTAAAGCTCCTTGCCAGACTGCTTACGTAGTGGCTCAACCCCAGGCAGTAGTATACGTGCGTAATTCCATACGTTGTCTCGCTTACGCCGCTTAGGAGGTCGGAAGGTAGAGGGTGTAGTGGCGGCATCGTCTACGCTGTCCGAGTCTAGCGAGACACGCGATATAGAGTCGTTAGGGGTTAAGGTTGGTGGTCCGTCGATATGGAGGATAGAAGAGGCCATAGGGCAACGTTATTAACGCGTTGATTGAGGTGGTATCCTTTGAACAAGTAGGTGGAAGAAAGATTACGACTAGCCGGCCCGCTTCCGAGGTTTAGCCAGCCAATAGGAAGGCTTGAATTCTACTACACCTTTTTGAATTATATAGCAACGACATAGTGCTCAAACAACTCAAATTACATAGGACGATAGAATAGTATATTAGTAGGCTAGTAGTACTAAGTTAGCTTTCTAGATATCTAGCTACATATTCTATCTATATAGGACGTATCTATATTCTATCTAAGCCTTAATATTATAGATACTAGATAGAATACCGGATATCTAGATATACCTAGCTAGTACTAGTATAATATATCGGCTCTACCTTAACTACTAGCGTTTTAAGTACTTTAGAACGTTACGCTACTAATAACATTCTTAGTCGTTAGGATATTCTAAGTATAATCTATAGTATCGTACTATCTTTAATCTCGCTACGTCTAGTTAACTTAGATATTAGGAAACTATATTCCGTAATCCTTATAATCCGCTTCTAGTATCGTAAAGAATATCGCTAGCCGATTTCTACTTCGGTCCGGGTTTAGAAACTAGTTATAATAGGGCCGGTATTCTTACCTAGGCTAATAGCTCGTTACTTATATATTTAAGCTAGTATAGGAAAGTAGTTAGCTAGATCGTCCTCTCGTCTATTAACCTAGTAAGTAAGGCCCTTATTTTTATAGCTAGAGTACTCTAAGCGATAAGACTACTACTTAATAATAGATATCTAATACTCTATTACGGCCCTTACTTCTAGAGTATTAGCTAAACTATAATTAAGTAGCTATCTAAGGCCCTAAAGTAGTAGCTAGATTAGTAGTTACTACTATAGCTATAGAAACTACTAGTATAACTAACGTAGTTACTATAATAGTAAGGCTATTCTTACGAAGGTTATACTACTTACGGAGGTTATCGAATAGCGTACGATAATTATCCTCTTAGTAAAAGAACTCCTTCTTTATACTAGTACGACTAGCGACTAGCTCTATTAACTAGAGAGTCTACTACGAGGATATAAAGTCGTTAATCTATCGACAAGCTTAATAAGCTATAAGGCTACCTACTATAGACGACTACTTTAATAGCTTAGCGTATAGTCGCTCTTTTACTTTACCTTTATCGACGATAATAAGCTACTAGTAGTCGTAATTAAAGTCCTCTAGGCTATACTTAAGGCTATCTAATATAGTACTAGCGGCCCTTAGTAGCCTTTACGGCTATATCTACTAGCTCGGATCTAGAGCTATAGTTACTAGAGGACTTTAAGGTAGTAGAGGTAAGCGCTATATAGGCGACGGCGGCGTATTATAGACCTCTTTGTCCCCGTACTCTTAGCTAGCTAACCGCGGCCGTACCGTAGTACTTAAAGGCCTCTAAGGTATAAATTAACTCTCCTTATCGCGTATATAAGCTCTATCGAGGTCTCCGTCGTCTAGGCTATCTTTACTAATTATATTAATTAGTTCCGTAGTAGGCTTTAGTACCTTCTTTATTACCTTTAGCCTCTTATTAGAAGGTCTAGTAACCGGACGAGGCTTATAGCTAGCTTAGGCCTTCGTAGTAAGCTTTTTAGCGCGTTTAGGACGGCGAGGAAGCTTATCTAAAGGGCGTCGAGGTACTATTTTACTTATATAACGTAATAAATACCTAATACTATCTATATAGCTTCCTAATTAGATAATAAGTTAGCGACGATAGGTTGTAATTTACTAATACGATAGGACTTATATGTTTTAGTATAGTACTCCGTAAAGCGTATAAGTCTTAGTATATAATAGGTTTTATTTCTAGCGTTCTAGTCTATACCGCTCGAGATCCCGCTCTTTCTTTTCGTACTTTCTAGTTAGCCCTTACGGCGCTACCCGATACCCGGGTTTCATAATAACCGCGTAAAGAATATTACGTAACATTTCTCTATAACATCCTTAAATAGTTACGTGCTATAGAGAAATGAAATATTGGACATTACTCTATATAAATCTACTCTAAGTACGTTCCTCCTATTAAAGTAGCTCGCATCTTTTGATCCTACCTACCAGTATTTGCGAACCCTTTGCCTCCCTAGATGTCTTCGGCGGTTACGGCTGCGCCTACTACCCCTTCGTTACCGTTTCGACTAGTTTCATAGCAAGCTACTTCAATCAAAAACGTGCCCCGACCCTAAGAGGCCGTAGAGTCGTAAACTACTGTACCGTTAGCACTACCGTGATTAGGCTCCGTGGGAGAAGGTCAGGTTTTAGCGCCTCTTCCAGATAGGGGCCGTAGTACGCCCTTCTAGGTGTAGGATGACCGAAGAGAAGGACCATCGGATAAGGATAACGTGCTGCAACGGAAACTTAACGCATTAACGGCCGCTGACGCGCCAACTAACGACGTTCTCCGAGTCCTCTCCTCGCTCGAAGGGAGACAAGTGGCCGATGTTGTCCGGATGGCTAGGTCGGCAGAGACACGCCTCGTGTCTCCATAGCTAGAGAAGACGCGACGACCTCTTCACCTTGCCGGTGTTCAGCTTGATGAGTCCACAGAGCTCACCCGACTTCCGACCAAAGTGAGCGGACCGTGTTCACGCTTGTGGCAATAATCGATCGTCTAATAGAACAGCCGCATACATCAGTCTGCGAGGACAGGATCAATTTCTTCGCGCAACGCTGTATCAGCTCTTTTCTCCCGCAACGAAAGCGGCTGCTGTGCCTCTTTGTCCAGATCCCCGACCCGCGGCAGGTAGCACTATTCCGCTATATGCTCAACACTCGCCAAGTGGATGTTCTTGAGCGTCTGCTGAGAAGCGCCGAGCACACCGAATATGCCGATACCGTCGACCACGCAAGCCGCACGATCCACGCCGAAAGTGACTGGCAGCACACCTCGACGACCTATGCCTTGAGTTTTGTAACCGCCCTTCTCGATCATTCATTGGATGGTGATATTTTTGAAAGCGTTGTGCTAGGTTTCCTCGCTGTGATTGGGGTCGATAGGAAGAACGTGACTTTCTACGAGGCCGTAGCTTATACGTCAAAGCTATCAGGATTTATTAAGATCAGCTAGATGCTCGTCCTCTAGCAGGCCGTTCGCGACGTAGGAAAAGGCAGATCGAACAATGCACTCGATCCGCTGAATGAAATGCGCGAGCGGTTCATGACGACTGACACCTGCACGCCCTTTAGCTAGGCGGTCTCCCTCCCATATTACGGCAAAAATATCCGTAATAATACTCCTTCACTTGGCTGTATCCAGTAGTCTGAGGAGGAGAGCACACTTTACTATAGAATCCTCGAAATCTGGTCGGCGCTTTTCCGGACGATAGTCGCCGATCAGGTACGTTGCATCCAAGGCCTCCTGGAAGTTCTCCTGCGGAGGAGGCAAGGGAGGGTGTGGTGCCTGCGCTCCAGCTCTACCGCCTTCGCGACAACCCTACGGTCATTGCGAATGGTTCAAACTTCTTACAGGACGAGCGGAATCAGGAGGCGCTTCCGAGTAAGAAATGTTGGCTACTACAACGGGTATTGCGGAGGGACGAGCTCCGCGAGAATTCGTTTTGCGCGACCGGTTCGACCAAGTGGTGAGGCAGAAAGCGGCCTTGAAGAAGTACCTTAAGCAGCTCGACACCTTCCTCGAGGCCTTATTGCTGCTCGTCCACCTTACAGCAGGGCAGCCTACCCGGGGCATGGAAATCATTGGTGTTCTCTACACGAACACCATCTTTCACTGGAATATTTTTGCCGAGGACGGACTAGTGTTGCTCGTGACGTCTTATCATAAGGGATGTACCTGCACCGGTGCCACGAAGATCATGCACCTTAGTGCAGCTCATCCAATGGCATTGGCAGCAGCTTAGCCGTGCTCTCACTGCGGCTCATTGTAAGCAACCTTCGTGAGCTGTATCTCAACGGCATGGGCAGAGAGAACGCGACGCGAATCGCGGCCACACGCTCCAGCGCTGAGCGTCTCGTGGCGATTGACGACTTGTCCGCCTACATGGCACACTTCACCCTCACACAACGAATACATATCTACATTCTAAACAAAGAGGGTTTAGTCGAACGAGCCCTAAGCGGCGAGACTATAAATGGTCGTGACCCCGTTCATTCTCGAGAGCGGCGTGTTATCCGTTCGATTACGTAGTAATCCAAACCATCTCCTAACGGTAGCTATTACTCGAAACATAAAGGTACTAGGACAAGTCCGGCTCGCGCGAAAGGTACAACCTAATAGGTATACACTAAGACCTTCCCCTATAGTATTAGATAGAGGTTAGCTAATCCCTAGGGAATAGGTAGAATCAACCTACTAGCTATACTAAGTAAGTATATATAGTTTAGTTCTATCCTAACTAAACTAACTCCGACTAATATAATCTATTCTAACTAATCCGACCCGATTAGTCTATAACTAATAGGTCTAGAGTCTCTAGGAGTCGGATTAGTTTGCCTTAGGCTATTACGATTAGTTATATTCCGTACTCGTAATCTAAGTTCGTAATACCGGCCCGGTACGAGTACTTTAATAGCTTAGTAAGGTAAGCGTACCTAACTATACGATTATTTTCTTAGTATTAATTTTTCTCTATTTAGTCTTTCTATTTATCTTAAAGCGAATTATTATGTTTTCTTTCTTATAATCTACTTTAAAGAGAATACTTTTACTAATTAAAATTTACGAATTTATATTTTTAAGTTTTAGACTCTTTTTCTTTCCTTTCGAAAGTAGTACTAGTTAGCTCTATCCTATCTAGAGATATAAGGTTATCTATATTCTATCTAGACTTAAAGTAAATATCTAGTATCTAGGCTATATATCTATATCTAGACTAACGTTACTTATAGCCTTATCGTCTAGCTAAAGTAAGTATCTATTATTCTTAAAATAGCTCGTAATAACGCCGCTCGTTTACTAGTACTTAATATACTCTAATTACTTAATTATATAAGAGGATAGGCTTACTCTTATTTAGGGAATAGTACGCCTTATACTACTAAAACCTCGCTTATCCTTAGCGCTTATTACCTAGTAAGAGAGTACGTCTATCGCTATCTTCGATAGCTATAGATAGCTCCGTTATTAAAGTAACTATAGCTACTAGTTAAGTAGTAACGTATCTAGATATTACCTTAGAACTATACTTTCTCTAAACTACCTTAGTAGAGAGGAGCCGATACTAGGTTAAAACTAGCTCTAACTTTCTCTAATTATATTTAGAACCTCTAATAGAACCTCTAAGAAGGTTAGAATATATATTTAGAGAGTCTATTAGTACTTAGGGTTAGAACTATACTTAAAATATCTTTAAATTA